>MDSV01079566.1_pt1 | contig 31774 bp, 31 predicted proteins | sample 810851 | NCBI WGS metagenome assembly MDSV01 (sample SAMN05326640, study PRJNA326480) | marine metagenome | isolation source: seawater | place: Atlantic Ocean: North East | collected 2012 | reverse complement strand
TAATTCTTTAAAATATTGATTCTTATTATCTATAACACATTGTGTTAAACCAAAATTATCTCTTAAATCAATAAATAAAAGATTTCCATGGTCACGTTTTTTATTAACCCATCCTGATAAAATGATTTTTTCATTTTTATTCTTTAAGTTTAAATCATTACACGTATGTGTTCTGTATTTATGTAATTTCATACTTTTTACAATTATAGCATTTTTAATACTTCTTTAATCAATTTTATGCTAAATGGGCTTCCTTTCTTTAATGAATACTTGTCTAAAGTTAAAATAAATTGGGATATTTTTTCATATGATCTATCAATTCGTTTTATAATATAGTCAATATGTTTTTTTTCAATTTTAATCTGTTTATCTGAAAAATTTTTTGCAAGTATAACGCTTATCAAATCATCACTGGGTAATTTAATGCCTATTGTAACTGTACTAAGCACTCTAGATTGTAGATCAGGTAGTTTAAATTTATACTCATGTATTGATTTTTCTGATGTCAGTAAAAAATATTTATTATCTTGTAAAGCAATGTTCCATAAAGAGAATAACAGAGTCTCATTGACTTTATCATCCAAATCTTCAATTATTAAAGCTTCTTTTGTTTTAAACGTTGAAATAATACTTTCGTTAATGGTTTTGGCTTCAACAGTTAGAGTGGATGTTTTGCTTTTAAAAATTGATGAAAGGTGGGTTTTTCCAGAGCCTGATGGTCCATATATGTTAACTATTCTTTTTATCCATTGAGGCCAACTATTTATATAATCATATGCATCATGGTTACTTGGTGAAACATAAAAATCTTCATTTAAATAAGCCTCGTCAGAAGGAAACTTTAAAATTAATTGATCTGTCATTTTTTTGAAATAACCCAGTATCCTAAATCATTTTTTAATTTATAATTAAATTTTGATAACTCTAACTTTAAAATCTTAGGATTGCCATAATAATGAATTTCAAATATTGAGTTTGTTGAATCAAATTCTAAAAGTGAAAAACGCTCTATAATGCTTATTTTAAAAAGAGTACTTTTTAAATGATCTAAACCAGAAAGTTTTTTATGTTTATATTTTATTTTAATATAAAGGGGTACTGAAACTTTTAAAACATTTTCTTCTTTCCAAACATCATTTATGTTTTTTTTTAAATCTTTTAAAATAAAAACTAATTCTTTTTTATTATTTATATCACTTAACTCATAAGATAAATTTTTAGTTTTCATACTATTATTAAAATTAGCTTTTATATAAACATTTAATTTATTATTTTTATAATCCATGAAAGTAAAAACAAAATTTTCAAGATTATATTTGTTGACAAAATCTTCAATTTTTAAATCTTCAATTCTATTTTTGTTTTCTTTAATTTTTTTAATATCATCTAAATCATCAATTGGAAGTATAAAATTTATGAGCTCATTTTCTATTTTATTATTACCCCATTCATTATAAAAATAATTTTCGCTTAAATTCTTTACTTCATCGTTCACAAATAATAGTGGATAAAATAGTGCTGAAATATTTTTAGGTTGAATAAAAGATATATTTTTTTTACTTAAAAATTTTTTAATTTTTTTTTGATTATAAAAAATTTTAAATGTTGCACTATACTTTTGTCCCTTAAAAGACTCATCTAAAATTTGAAAACTATCGATTAAACCTTTAATTGTATCTAATTTTATATTTTTAACTTTGTTAAGATCTTTAGTTAACAAAATTTTTGATATCATTGTTTCAAATGAATTTTTAAATGCTTGATTTATATATTTGTCACGTGAAAAATTTAAATCTTTTTTACCTTCGATTTTAACATCGTCTACTGTAAAAACATTCTCTTTCGAAAATGAATACGTGAAAGAAAGTAAAAAAAATATAGTTGCTGTTAAAATAATAAAAATATATTCTCTTTTTTTAACTATAATATAATTAAACATTTAAATACTTTTTGTGAAAAAAAATCATAATACTTACAAAAAAAGCGGTGTTAATATGGCACTCGCTGATAAATTAGTAAATTATATTTCTAAAGTATCAAGAAAAACCTACAAAAGTAATACAGAGCTTAAATCCTTTAAAAATATAGGTAGTTTTGGATCTATTTTTGATTTATCAAAATTAAAATTAAAAAATCCTATTATTGTTTCATCAACAGATGGAGTTGGAACTAAAATTGAAGTAGCGAATTATTTAAAAAAATATGGGACAATTGGTATAGATTTAGTAGCAATGTGTGTTAATGATTTAATTGTTCAAGGTGCAAAACCTATTTTTTTTTTAGACTATATTGCGATTAAAAAATTAAACTATATTAAAATTAAAAAAGTTTTAGATGGAATTGTTAAAGGTTGTAAAACTTCAGGGTGTGCATTAATAGGTGGAGAAACGGCCGAAATGCCAAAAACATATGAAGAAAATAAATTTGACTTAGCTGGTTTTGCGGTGGGTGTTGTTGAAAAAAAATCTTTATTAACTAAAAAAAAAATTAAAAACGGAGATATTATCTTAGCAATACCTTCTTCAGGAATCCATTCAAATGGATTTTCATTAGTTCATCATATACTTAAAAAAGAAAAAATTAATTTAAAATCGGTAAAATTTAAAAATACTAATATTAAAAACGAATTAATTATACCTACCAAGATTTATGTTAAAGAAATAATAAATTTAATATCAAAAAAACTTATTAATGGGTGCGCTAATATTACTGGTGGGGGTTTGATAAATAATACCATTAGAGTTATTCCTGATAATCTTTGTGCAAATTTTAATTTAAGTAAAATAAGAATTTTAAATGTTTTTAAATGGATTAAAAGTAAAAATGTTAGTGATTTTGAAATGCTTACTACTTTTAATTGTGGTGTTGGTTTTTGTATAATTACTAATAAAAAAAATATTAATAAAATAAAGAAATATTTTTCAAAAAAATATCAACCATACGAAATCGGTTTTATTTCTAAAGATAGAAAAAATTTTACAACTATAGGTCAGTTGCGGTGGTAAAAAAGATACCTACTTGCGTATTTATTTCTGGAAACGGTACGAATTTACTATCCTTAATAAAAAGTTCAAGAGACTATAATTTTCCAATATCAATTAACTTAATAATTTCTAACAATAACAAAGCAAAAGGTCTTAACTATCCTAAAAAATTTAATATACCGTACAAGTATTTTAGCTCTAAAAATATAAAAACATTTGAAAGAAATTGTTTAATCGAACTAAAAAAAAGAAAAATAAAGTTTTTATGTTTAGCTGGTTTTTTAAAAATATTGTCTAAAAACTTTATAACTAGTTTTAAATACAAAATTGTAAATATTCATCCCTCTCTACTTCCAAAATATAAAGGATTAAATACATTTAAAAAAGTTCTGGAAAGTGAAGACATATACGCTGGTAGTACAGTTCACTTTGTTTCTGAAAAATTAGATTCGGGTGATATTATCTTACAGAAAAAATTTTTAATATCAAAAAATGAAACTAAAACCTCTTTAGAAAAGAAAATTTTAAAACAAGAATATAAACTTTATTCTGAAGCAATTAGATTAATTTTCAAATAATTATTTATTAAAAAAAAAATTAATTTCTATTTTTGCATTTTCTGTGCTGTCTGAGCCGTGAACAGAGTTTTTATCAATTGATATACCATACATTTTTCTTAATGTTCCCTCTTCAGCTTTTGCAGGGTCAGTAGCTCCCATTAACTCTCTATTCTTGGCAATGGCGTTATCTCCCTCAAGTACCATAACCACAATTGGTCCTGATGATAAATAACTGCATAAATCATTATAAAATGGTTTAGTTTGGTGAACTTTATAAAACTCAGAAGCTTCTTCTTTTGTTATTTTAACCTTTTTAGAATTTATAATTTTTAATTTATTATTTTCAAAAAAAGATTTAATTTTACTATCAAGATTTCTTTCTACAGCATCTGGTTTAATAATTGATAATGTTTGTTCCATGGTATCTTACTCGTAATATTCTTTAATTAAATTATTTAGCAGTCTTACTCCAACCCCAGTCGCACCACCAGGGTTTAAATTAGCAGCTTTTTTTGAAAAAGCCATTCCAGCTATATCTAAATGTGCCCATGGAGTTTTATTTATTATAAACCTTTGTAAAAATTGAGCTGCAGTAATTGACCCTGCTCCTCCAGCATAATTAATATTTTGAACATCAGCTATTGGTGAATTCATTAATTTATCATAATTTTTATGTAGTGGTAATCTCCAAACTTTTTCATTTACATTTTCACTTGCTTGAAAGATTTTATTTGATAACTCATCATTATTAGAAAATAAACCTGCGTATTCTTCTCCTAAAGCCATTATGATAGCTCCAGTCAGTGTAGCTAAATCAATAATAAATCGTGGTTTAAATTTTTCTTCTGTATATGTAAGAGCGTCTGCAAGAACAAGTCTTCCTTCTGCATCGGTATTAAGAACCTCGATTGTTTTACCTGAGTAAGATTTTACTATATCTCCAGGTCTTTGAGCATTACCATCAGGCATATTCTCCACTAAACCTACTACACCAACAGCATTAACTTTTGCTTTTCTAAGAGCAAGGCTTTTCATCAAACCAACTACAACAGCAGAACCACCCATATCATATTTCATTTCTTCCATGAACCTAGCCGGTTTTAAAGAAATTCCACCAGTGTCAAAACAAACACCTTTACCTACAAAGGCGAGAGGTTTTCCATAATTACTTTTCGCTCCATTCCATCTTATAACAACCAAAAACGTTTCATTTTCACTTCCTTGACCAACTCCTAATAAAGAATTCATACCCATTTTTTTTAATTTTGCTTCGTTTAAAACATCAACCTTAAGACCAAGTTTAGAAAGTTTTTTTATTTCTTCAGTATATTTTTTTGGGTTTAAAACATTGGGTGGTTCAGAAACCAAATCTCTACTTAAAAAAACACCTTCTTTTATTGCATCATAATATTTATATTTGTTATTTATTTTCTCTTTATGTGAAGTTAAAAGTTTGAAATTAATTTTTTTATTAATTTTTTCTTTATTTAAAGTCTTATACTTATTGAATGTATAACTTTTTAAGTTTAAACCAAAAATAAACTGCGGGAAAAAATCTATTAATTTTTCTTTTTCTAAATTACAACTATCTAAATATAAGTCTACATTTTTAATATCTTTAAATTTAGTTATATATGAAAAAAAAGAACCACCAGATTCTTGTGGAGCATAACTTTCAAATTTATTTTTTATTTTAATTATAAAACATTTCTTTTTTTCAGAAATATCGAATGAAGTTATTTCTTCTTTAATCTTTTTTGACTTTAAAGTATTTAAAAACGATCTAATCTTTTGTGAGGTACTGCTAGGTAAAATATTTCTCTTATCTCTAAAATCATACTTTTCAGACACGAATATAGCAAAGGCCTCATTATCTGCGCCTAAACTGCTCGAAAAACTTAACATTTATTCCACCTTTCACGTAAAAATTGAAATCTACTTAAAGTTGTCTTATTAACTATATAATACAGATATAGAGATGAAAAAGACAATTTACAAATATTTTTTTTACGAGTTTCTTAGATTATTTGCAATAGTACTTTTTGCCTTAGTTGCAATAATCTGGACTATACAGGCAGTTAATTATCTAGATCTTGTTACTGATGACGGTCATGCTTTCTCTATTTATATTTTTTACTCAAGTTTAACTATACCTAAAATTTTCACTAAATTAATACCCTATGCTTTTCTAATAGCTTCAATATTTACTATATTAAAGTTTGAGAAAGATAATGAATTAATTATTCTTTGGACTTCTGGATTAAATAAAATTCACATCGTAAATCTTATTTTTCGTATATCAATTGTAATTATGTTTTTACAATTTTTGATGTCAACAACAATAAATCCACAAAGTCTAAACTTTTCAAGAACTTTACTAAAAAACTCTCAGTTACAATTTGTTCCATCACTTCTTAAAGAAAAAAAATTTAATGATACCGTTGAAGGGCTTACAATATTTGTTGACAAAAAAAAAGAAAGCGGAATATATGAAAATATTTTTATTAGAGATGATGGTAAAATTTTAACACAAGTTTCAGGTGGCTCTTCTACTATCTTCGCCAGATCAGGTTATTTATCAAAAACTGAAGATAGTTTAATTTTACTAAATGGTAATATCCAAACTATTGAAAATGATAATAAGATAAATATTATTAATTTTGATAAGACTGTTTTAAACCTATCTGGCTTGTCTACAAAAACTATTTCTGAAACTAAAATACAAGAAACCTCAACTCTTCAAATTTTACAATGCATGCAAAATAGTAGTTTAATTTTAAATAATTGTAAGCGTGGTGATAATCAAGATGAAATAAAAGAATTACGAATAGAATTAAATAAAAGATTTGGTATGCCAATTTTTATACCTTTAGTGTCCTTAATTGTATGTTTTTTACTCTCAGGAAGAAGAGAGAGAAAAATTTCTAAGTACAATACATACGTATATGGAATAATTGGATTAATTGCTCTTGTTGCGTCAGAAATTACAGTCAGATATTCTGGTCTATCCTTAAATCATACAATAATTTACTACTTGGTACCAATTTCATTTCTTCCAATAATTTACCTTTTTTTAATAAGAGTTTTTAAATATGAAAATTTAAATTAAAGCTTATGATTAAATCATTAATTATTAATAAATATTTATCAAAAGAGTTTTTAAAAGTTATAGCTATGTTTAGTTTCATTTTTCTTTCTTTAGGTTTTGTTTTAAATCTTTTTGAAGAAATAAATTTTTTTAAAGATTTTGATGTAGCTATTGATGTTCCAATTTATATGTCTTTATTATTTGTGCCAAGCTTATTTTATAACATGTTCCCATTTGTAATATTAATATCTGGGATATGGTTTTTTTTAAAAATGAAAAAGAGTGATGAAATAATAGCATTACGTGTTTCTGGGATATCTAATTTTTCAGTAATTCTAATCCCAAGTATAATATCAATAATAATAGGTATCTTTTTTATTACTGCTATTAGTCCTGTTACTGCAGGCTTAGTTAAAAAGTATGAAAATATAAAAGGTAGTTATGAAAGAGATCAGGAATATCTTGCGGCAGTTACTTTTAATGGAATATGGATAAAAGAAAAAGATTTTAAAAAAAATAATATTATTAGATCAACTAACCTAGAAAATGATAATCTAATAAATGTTTCAATATATGAGTTTGATAATTATAATAATTTTATTAAAAGAATTGAAGCTGAGTCAGCTGATATTAGTTCTTTAAACTGGTTATTAAAAAATGTTCAAATAATTGATGCTAATGGAAATTATATTTCAAAAAATACTACCGAAATGAATTATATTAGTATGTATGATGTCAAAAAAATTAAAAGTTTATATTCTAATCTTGATACAATTTCTTTTTGGAGTTTAAAAGACGAAATAAAACTTTTAGAAGACAGAGGCTATTCGCCAACTGAAGTTGAGGCTAAATTTCATCGATCTCTAGCTTTTCCATTTTTCCTTTTGGGAATGCTTCTTCTAAGCGGTGTTTTTACACTAGGGATTGATTTTAAAGAGAATAATATGACCTATATTTTCATAGCCATAATTACAAGTGTTTTGGTTTTTTACTTTAATGATTTTTCAGCAGCTTTAGGCAAAACAGAAAAATTACCAATTCAAATTTCTGTATGGATGCCTATCGTTGTTATTTTTATTTTCGGATCTGTGGGGTTAATTCATGCAAATCAAAAATAAAATATTTTTAATAATTACACTTTTTTTAAGCACAATATTATTCACTCAAACTATTAATGCTGATGAATTTGATATAAGCGCTACTGAAATTTTAATTGACAAAGACAAAGATATACTTACTGGAATAGGTTCTGTAGAGGCAATTGATTCCGAGGGAAAAATAATAAAAGCTGATAAAATAATTTATTATAAATCTAAAGAATATTTAGAAGCTGAAGGATCTGTAATAATTTCCGATTCTAATGGAAATATTTTAACAACCGATAAAGCTTCTTATGATAAAAAAAAAGAATTAATTATTTCTAGTGGTAGTTCAATATTAAATACAAGTAATGGTTATATTTTAAAAACTAATGAAATTCTCTATGATAATACTGAAAAAATAATTAGCTCAAATACAACTTCATTTATTAATGATGCTGATGGAAATGTAGTGGAAGCTAGCATGTTTCAGTATTACATTGAAAAAAATTTAATTTCATCTGTAGGCAGTATTAAAATTGTTGATATTAAAAAAAATATTTATACTTTTAAAGAATTGCATATTGATACTATTAAAAAAGAAATAATTGGATCTGAAGTTAGTGCATTACTAGATCAAGAGAACTTTGGCTTAAAAAAAAATAATGACCCAAGATTTGTTTCAAATGATGTTTTTATATCTAAAAATAAATCAATAATGTCAAAAGGAGTCTTTACTGTATGTAAACGAGATGGTGATAAGTGCCCTCCATGGTCATTGCAGGCTAAAAAAATTGAACATGATCAAATTAAAAAAACTATTTATTATGAAAATGCAATATTAAAAGTTTATGATGTGCCTATATTTTATTTTCCAAGATTCTATCACCCAGACCCTACAGTTAAAAGACAATCTGGTTTTTTAAATCCTTTTTTTTCTGACTCAACTTCTGTAGGTACTGGTTTTGGTATTCCCTATTATTGGGCTGTTAGTGATAATAAAGATGTCACTTTTACACCAAAATTTTATCAAAACGAAAATATGATTTTTTTGAATGAGTATAGACAAGCTTTTAAAAATTCTTTTTTAACATTAGATACTAGTTACACCGAAGGATATAAAAATACATCTTCAACTAAAACCGATGGATCTCGAAATCATATATTTGCGAATTTAGATATAGATTTAGGTAAAGATAAATCATATGAAAGCAATTTATCTTTAAAAATTCAAAAAACTTCTAATGATACATATTTTAGAATACATGACATAAATACAGGTTTAGTAGATGCGGAAAATACTAACCTAAAAAATGAAATTAATTATAGTTTAAATAAAAATAGTATGTTTGTGGAAGCTAAAGTAGCAGCGTACGAAGATTTAAGAGAAGATGATAGTTCAAGATATGAATATATTTTTCCAGATGTAATGTTTGGTAATTCTTTCTTTAATGAAAAATTAGGTGTCTTTAATTTAACATCAAATGCCACACATAAAAATTATAATGTTAATAATCACCTTACATCTCTTACTAATGATGTTGTTTGGACTCCAAATAGTTTTATTACATCAGGTGGTATTGTTAACGCTTTTTCAAGTATGCTCAGAAATAATAATTATGATGCGGTTAATACCAAAGATTATAAAACTAAAGGTACTATAAATGAGTTAAGTGGAGTAGTTTCTTTTAAAAGTTCTTTGCCTCTTCAAAAAAAAGGTGTTAATTTTACTAATACTTTCTCTCCAAATTTTATGCTTAGATATGCCCCAGGTCATATGAGAAATCTTGGTGGGGACGATGTTAGTTTAAACTATTCTAATCTTTATTCTATGAATAAAACTTCTGAGATTGAAAAAGGCTTAAACGCAATTTTAGGGGTAGATTTCAAAATGAATGAAAAAAATGAAGATGGTTTAGATGAGGAAAAACTATCTATTTCATTAGGCCAGGTTTTTAGCCATAAAAAAAACAAAGATATACCTGTAAAAAGCTCATTGGATCAAAAAATGTCAGACGTAGTTGGTGAAATAAGTTATAATTTTTCGGAAATTAGCAAAATTGATTATAAATTCTCAGTGGACCATAATTTAAACGATATAAATTATAGTGAAATTTCAACAATTTTAAATTTTGGCAAAGTAAGTTTTAATCTTGATTATTTAGAAGAACAAAATCATATAGGTAATGAACATTACGTGAATAGTGGAATAAATTTATCAGTTAATGAAAATAATAAACTGAGTTTTCAAACCAAAAAAAACTTTAAGACTGATAGCACAGAATTATACGATATTAGCTATCAGTATTTGAATGATTGTTTAACTGCTGGACTCGTATTTAGAAGAGAATTTTATGAGGATAACGATGTACAGCCAAAAGATACTTTAATGTTCAAAATTACTTTTGTTCCATTCACAGGTGCAAAAGCTCCACTTATTAATAAATGATGAGTTTTAAAAATTTTATTTTTTTTATAATATTGTTTTTTGCATTTACTTTTGAAGATGGAAAAGCTGCAATAAAGGACACTTTATTTGCTACGGTAGGAAATAAAGCGGTAACGAAATCAGACATTATTAATGAAATTAAAGTAATTCTAATTTTAAATGGTCAAACTTTTACTAATGAAAAAAAAACACAATTAGAAACATTCGCAATTAAACAAAATATCAAAAGACAGATTAAACAAATTGAAATTGATAAATATAAAGATTTAGAATTTAGTGTTGAAGATCTTGAAAAAAATATAGAAAAACTTGCTATTAGTGCAAATATGGATGTAGATACATTAAAAAACACTTTAATAACAAATGAGATAAGTTGGTCGTATTTAGAAGAACAAATTAAAGTTGAGCTTCTTTGGAATAGTTTGATATTCCAAATCTATAAAAATAGACTGACAATAAACCAGCAAGAAATTGAAGATCAATTAAAGTTAGTAAAAAATTTTGAAACAGTTAATGAATACCTAATTTCTGAAATTATTATTTCACCAGTTCCTGCTGAACAATTACAATCTGAATTAGATCAAATTTACAATAAAATAGATGAAGAAGGTTTTGAAGCTGTAGCAATAAGTTCTAGCATTTCCGATAGCTCGCTAAAGGGTGGTGATTTAGGTTGGGTAAAAGAAAATTCAATTTCACAGAATTTAAAATCTGCAATATTAAATACTCCGATTGGGAATATATCTGAACCTATCATTTTGCCAGATGGAATTTTATTTTTCAAAGTCAGAGATAAAAAACAAATTAAAAAAACAACTGATCTTGAAACAATAAAAAATGAATTAGTTAATGCTGAAAAATCAAAAATATTAAATATGTATTCGTTAACTCACTATGACAAATTAAGACGATCAATAACGATTAAATATTATTAAATTATGAAAGTTGTAGGAATAGTTGCGGGTGAGCCAAATAGTATCTCTTCAGAAATAATTTTTAAAACGTGGTTATTAAAAAAAAAAGTAAAATATAATCCATTTTTTGTAATTGGTAGTTACGATTTATTTTTACTACAAAATAAAAAACTTAAATATCCAATAAAAATTAAAAAAATAAATAAAAATTTTAAAATTAATGATTTAAAAAGTCAGGCACTACCTATCTACAATGTAGAATACAAGCAAAAAAAACCATATTTAAAAATTTCATCAAAATCTAATAATTATATTTTAAAATCATTTAAAATCGCAGTTGATTTAGTTAAAAAAAAAAAGATTATTGGAATTATAAATTGTCCTGTTAATAAGGAAACTTTATTTAAAAAAAAGTATCAAGGTGTAACGGAAATGTTATCAAAAATGTCTAATTGTGAGGGAAAAGAAGTTATGATGATGTATAATAAAAGATTATCTGTATCACCTATAACAACACATATACCAGTAAATAAAATTAGCAGAAAAATTACTAAATCTTTAATTGTTAATAAAATAAAAACTATAAATGACTTTTATAAAAAATATTTTAAAACCAAACCTTATATTTGGGTTCTAGGGTTAAATCCACATAGTTTTACACCTTCGTTCAGAAATGAAGAAAAAAAAATTATTTTACCAGCTATAAACATTGTTAAGCGACAGGGAATAAAGATCTCTGGTCCAATATCACCAGATACAAGTTTTTCAAATTTTTCAAAGGAAAAGGTAAATGTAATAGTTGGTATGTACCATGATCAAGTTTTAACTCCATTTAAAGCTTTGTTTGATTATAAAGCAATTAATATTACATTGGGACTCCCTTATATTAGAGTTACACCTGATCATGGTGTAGCAAAAAACATTATGGGAAAAAAAATTGCAAACGCAGAAAGTTTGTTAGAATCTATTAAATTTTTTAATAAAATAAAAAGATAAATGTTTTTTATAAATCAACCTAAAAAAAAGTTAGGCCAGAACTTTTTAATTGACCAAAATATAATAAAAAAAATTATAAAAATAGGATGTATAAATAAAAATAAAACAGTTCTTGAAATAGGCTCAGGTTATGGAAGCTTAACTAAAGAAATTTTAAACAATAAACCAAAAAGAGTATTGGCAATTGAAAAAGATAAAGAGTTGTTCTTTTATTTAAAAGATTATTTTAAAAACTTTGAGGGTATAAAAGTTATTAATGAAGATATTTTAGAATATATAAAAAAAGGAAGTTTTGGAAAAAAAATAATAGTTTATGGAAACTTACCTTACAATATTTCAACTCAAATATTAGCTAACTTAATACTGATAAAAAATTTAAATCCATGGTATGAAATTCTTATTTTTATGTTCCAAAAGGAGGTTGCCGATAGAATTTTAGCAAAAAGTGGATCAAAAAATTATGGAAGATTATCAATTTTATCAAATTGGAAATTAGATATTAAAAAACATTTTGATGTTTCAAATAGTTGTTTTTCTCCTAAACCAAATATAAATTCGACTGTACTTTCTTTTAAACCAAAAAAAAAAATACTTTTCAAAATAAAAAATCCAAAAAACTTAGAATTTGTTACTAGAACATTATTTTCTAATAGAAGAAAAATGATAAATAAGAGTTTTTTAAAATTATTTAATAATAATAAAAATATAGCTGATGATTTAAAAATTAATTTAAAAAAAAGACCTGAAGAATTAAGTAGTGAAACTTTTTATAGGATTACGCAAAAATTTGAAGATTTAACTAATTAATTGATTAATTTTTTTTTTAATTATATTTAAATCTTGTTTTTGTTTTAAACCTTTTTTTTCAGATTTAATGATTGTTAATATTTTTTTATAGCAATCTTCTAAATCATCATTAATTACTACATAGTTATATTCATTCCAATGAGAAAGTTCTTCATTAAATTTTTTCATTCTATTTTCTATAATTTTTTCTTGACCTTCGTGACGGTTTAATAATCTTTGTCTAAGAATTTTAATATCTGGTGGTAAAATAAAAAAAGTAATTAAAGATAAATTTTTAATTTTTTTTAATTGTTGTGTTCCTTGCCAATCAATATCAAATAAAACATCCTTATTATTTGATAAAAGTTTTTCAACAGGTTGCTTAAGCGTACCATAATAATTATCAAAAATTTTTGCATGTTCAAAAAAATCGTTTTTTTTTACTAAATTATTAAACTCTTCATCATTAACAAAATAATAATCTTTTCCATTTATTTCATTAGGACGTGGTTTTCTAGTTGTGTGAGAAATTGATATCTTAAAATTATTATTATTTTTTTCTAATTTCTTTGTTAAAGTTGTCTTTCCTGCTCCCGAAGGTGAGGAAAGAACAAACATCATTGCTTTTTCTTTTGTAGACATATTTAAACTTCATTTATTTAACTTTTGTTTAAATAGTAAAAAAATTAAGCAGATTTACTTTCAATAAACTTTACAGCATCTCCAACAGTTAGAATTTTTTCAGCTTCACTATCAGAAATTTCTGAACCAAATTCTTCCTCGAAAGCCATAACTAATTCTACTGTATCTAAACTATCAGCGCCTAAATCATCAATAAAATTAGCTTCATCGGTTACTTTAGCTTCTTCTACACCTAAGTGATCTGCTACCATTTTTTTAACTTTTTCTGAAACATCTTTTGTCATTTTTATAAATCCTTAATTTTAATTATTAGTTCTTAATAAATTATTAATTAATTTTGTCAAGACATATACATTCCGCCATTAACATGTAGTGTTTCTCCTGTTATATAAGAAGCTTGTTCAGAAGATAAAAATGCAACAGAATTAGATACATCCTCTCCAGTACCTAATTTAGCCATTGGAATTTTTGATGTTAAAAACAATTTCACTTTTTCTGCTATATTCATTGTCATGCTAGAAACAATGAATCCTGGCGATACACAATTAATAGTAATATTTTTTTTAGCGTATTCAATAGCTAGACTTTTTGACATTGCTACAATTCCAGCTTTGGCCGCTGCATAATTTGCTTGTCCTAAATTTCCTGTATGGCCAACTATAGAAGTAATATTTACAATTCTGCCATACTTTGTTTTTAACATTTTTCGTATAGAGTGTTTTGAAAGTAAAAAGGTAGAATGCAAATTTATATCTATTACTCTTTTCCAATCTTCAAACTTCATTCTTAAAGATAAGTTATCCAAATTTATACCTGCATTATTAACTAGAATATCTAAACCACCAAGTTCAAGTGATACGTTTTCAATAAAATCTTCTATTCTTGAATGTTCAGAGATATCAAATTTTTTTACTTTAATATTTGGGTGCTCTCTTTTTAAAACATCTAATTTTTCTGTATTAGTTCCTGTTGCAAGTACATTTCCATTTAATGATGAAAATTTTTTTACTAATTCGTTTCCAATTCCACCTGTTGCTCCAGTAATTAAAATTTTTTTATTTTTAAAGTTTATCATTTTTTAAATCTTCAATTGAATTGATATTTGATATTTTAACATTTTTATCTATTTTTTTTACTAAACCTGAAAGCACTTTACCAGGGCCAATTTCTATAAAATCTAATATACCCTTACTTATCATATAATTTACACTTTCTCGCCATCTTACTCTAGATGTAATTTGCTCAATAAGTAAATTTTTAATAGTAGTTGTATTGTTTTCTTTTTTTGCTGTAACATTACTTATAATTTCAGGTTTTGGTTCTAAAAACTCTGTATCTAATATCTTCTTATTCATATCTATGGCAGCTTGTTTCATAAGGGAGCAATGAAAAGCTGCACTCACTGGCAAAATTATTCCTTTTTTTTTCTTAATTTTCAAATTTTCATGAAATGTCTTAATGGCTTCACTGTTACCACTTACAACAACTTGACCATTTGTATTATCATTAGCTATCTCACATACACCATTTTTTTTTAAAAGGTTAATTTCTGCATTTACTTCTTCAATAGTCATTCCAAGCACAGCTATCATTGATCCTGCATTTTTAGGTACAGAATTTTGCATAGCTTTTCCTCTTTCATTTAATAAATAAGTTGCTTTTTCTAATGTAAGTGAGCCAGAACAAACAAGTGCAGTATATTCACCAAGGGAATGACCAGCAAAAAACTTTGAATTATTTAAATTTAGATTTAAATTTTCGTTCAAAACTTTATATATCGAAACTCCTACAGCCATTATTGCTGGCTGTGTATTTTCAGTCAATTTTAATTTATCCTCAGGCCCTTCAAATATAATACTTGATAATGAATAACCTAAAGTTTTATCGACAGTTTCAAAAATTTTTTTAACAGAATCGTATTTTTGATGGAAATCTAATCCCATACCAACAAATTGTGAACCTTGACCTGGAAATAAAACTGCTCGCATATAATAAAAATACAATATAGTTGAATTTTACTAGTTGTATATTTAAAATTTTAATAGTATAAAACGTCCACCTCTGCCAGTAAAAAAGGTGGATTATTCGAGTAATTTCGAATTAACCAAGGAAAATAAAGTGATAATGAATTGTTACGAGCATACATTTATAACAAAACAAGATCTAAGCACAGATCAAAATAAAACAGTGCTTAATAAATATTCTGAAATAATAAACAAAAACTCAGGTAAGGTTTTAAAAGTCGAAGAATGGGGATTAAGAAATCTTTCCCACAAAATTAAGAACAATAAAAAAGGTTTTTATTTTCACATCAAATTTGATGGTGTTGGTAAAACAATAGATGAATTAGAAAAAGCAGAAAATATAGATGAAAATTTAATTAGATTTTTATCCGTAAAAGTTAAGAAACACGATTTAGAAACAAATTTTTTTGAAAAAAAAGAAGGTTAAAATTTAGATATGAAAAGAGATAAAAGAAAAAACATTAAAAAAAAAGGTTCTTCGTTTTCTAAATTAAGTTTGTTTTCCAAACCTGGTATAAAATTTTTTAAACCGTGCCCGCTATCTGGAAAAAATGCTCCAATATTAGATTATAAAAATATAAAACTTTTAAGGAAATACTTGTCTGAAAGTGGAAGAATATTACCTTCTAGAATAACTTTTGTTTCACAAAAAAAACAAAAAGAACTTTCTAGATCAATTAAAAGAGCTAGACTATTAGCATTAATATAAAAATTTTATGGAAGTTATACTTTTAGAAAATATAAAAAACTTAGGCCAAATTGGTGATGTTGTTAATGTAAAAAGAGGACACGCGCGCAATTTTTTAATTAAATATGGTAAAGCTCTTAAATCATCTAAAGAAAATTTAGAGTTAGTAAATAAAAAAAAAACTGAACTTAATGAAAAAAACTTTGAACTAAAAAAAGCTGCAAAAAAACTATATGACCTTCTTAATAACAATAATTATAAATTCATTAAAAGAGCGAAAGAAAATAATGAACTCTATGGTTCTGTAAAACCTTTGGAAATTACAAAAGCAATTGAAACTAATAAAAAAATTGAAATAAAACCTTCGCAAATCGATATTGGTAAAACAATAAGTAAAGTTGGTTTGTATGAAGCTAAAATTAATTTACATCCTGAAATACAAGCAAAGATTCATATAGAGGTTGTAAAAGAAGAAGGCAGCATTTAGCTATTTCTATTTTTTCCACAGAAGTTTCATTTAGTGTATAACTTTGATGTTTTTATTATCCATGAGATGTATTAACTATTAAAAATATTAATGAATACTCAATCACTTAAAATTGTACAAAATTCACAAAAGCAAATGCCTTGCAACATAGAGGCTGAACAAGCCTTAATCGGCTCAATCTTAATATCAAATGATTTATTCGATGATGTGACTTCGTTAATTGATTCGAGTAAATTTTTTGATCCTATTCATGTAAAAATTTTTGAAACAATTGAAATGTTAATAGCGAAGGGTCTGTTAGCTAATCCAATTACTCTTAAAAATTACTTTGAAAATAATGATGGTTTAAAGGAACTTGGCGGACAAGAGTATTTAGTAAAAATTACAAAGTTTTCTACAACATCAGCAAAGCAGGTTATTGACTATGCAAATATAGTTCACGAAATGCATGTAAGAAGAGAGCTAATTAAAATTTCAGAAACTGTTTTAAATCAAGCTTCAGATGGTAGTGAAATAACTTCTTCTGGTGAAGATTTGATTCAAAATGCAGAAAAATCGTTATTTGACCTAGCTGAAAGAGGACATTTTAATAAATCATTTATTAAATTTGAGAAAGCTTTAGAGCAAACGATTGATATGGCTCGAAGAGCTTTTAAAAATGAAGAAGGTATAGTTGGTGTACCTACTGGTTTAACTGATTTGGATTCTAGATTAGGAGGTATGCATAAACAAGACCTTATAATTATAGCAGGAAGACCTTCAATGGGTAAAACTGCACTTGCCACTAATATTGCTTTTCATGCTGCTAAAAGTATAAATAAAAAAAATAATAAATCTTCTGTCGCTTTTTTTTCATTAGAAATGTCTTCTGAGCAATTATCTACAAGAATACTTTCTGAACAATCAAAAATAAAATCAAATGATATAAGGAGAGGTAAAGTATCTGAAAGTGAGATGGAAAGATTTATTGAAACATCAAAAAATATACATGATTTGCCATTATTTATTGATGAGACTCCAGCTATAACAATATCTGCAATAAGCAACAGATCAAGAAGAATTAAAAGGTTGTTTGGATTAGATCTAATTGTAGTTGATTACATTCAATTGATGAGAGCTGGTACAGCTAAGTATGATGGAAGAGTTCAAGAAATTTCAGAAATAACACAAGGTCTTAAAGCTCTAGCTAAAGAACTCGATGTGCCTGTTTTGGCACTTTCCCAACTTTCTCGTGCTGTTGAACAAAGAGATGATAAAAAACCACAGTTGTCAGATTTAAGAGAATCTGGATCTATAGAGCAGGATGCAGATGTTGTAATGTTTGTTTATAGAGAAGCATACTATCTCGAAAGAAAAGAACCTACTCTTGGATCTATTGAGCATGCTGATTGGCAACAAAAAATGGATGAAATATCAAATCTAGCAGAAATTATGATTGGAAAACAAAGGCACGGACCAACAGGAAATGTTAAAGTAGAGTTTGAAGCCATATATACTAAGTTTAAAGACCTGGAAAATAAATAACGTTTTAGATTTCAATGTTTGAAAAAATATATAATAATTCAATAATTGAAAAACCAAAATTAACTCTTTTAATACTTACAATTTTATTGTTAGGCTTTAGTTTTTTTGCAAAAGACTTTCAGTTAGATGCATCTTCTGACACTTTATTATTAGAAAACGATCCAGATTTAAAATATTTAAGAGAAGTAAATGCAAAATATGGTTCTGAGGATTATTTAGTACTTACTTATACTCCTAAAAAAGATTTACTGGATCCTGACACAATTAAAAATCTCACAAATTTAAAAAATGATTTACTAAATCTTGAATGGGCAAATAACGTTATAACTATTTTAGATGTTCCTTTATTAAAAAATAATGATGACTCTTTAGCTGAGAGAGTAAAAAACTTTAAAACATTATCAAGCGAAGACGCAAATAAAGAAAGAGGGTTCAAAGAAATTATTAATAGTCCAATTTATGAAGAATTTGTAATTAGTAAGGACGGAAAAACTAGTGGAATACTAGTTTATATTAAAAGTGATGAAAAAATGTCTAATCTTATACTAATTAAAAATGACTACTTAAATAAAATTGATGTTCAAAAGTTAAGTGTAGAGGAAAATAAAAAATATAAAAAATTTTTAAAAGAATATGATAATTATAAAAAAAAATATAATAAAAAAAATCATCAGAATATTAATGAAATTAGAAATGTTATAAAAAAATATCAAGAATCTGCTAAAATTCATTTGGGCGGCATACCAATGATCGCTGATGACATGATGACGTATGTTAAAAATGATATTATAGTTTTTGGTGCTGGAGTTTTTCTTTTTATTATTTGTACTTTATGGTTTGTTTTTAGAAGTTTCTTGTGGGTATTTATTCCTTTGTTAAGTTGTTTTTTTTCAGTTTTTACAATGGTTGGTTTACTTGGCTTGTTAGGCTGGAAAGTTACAGTCATATCTTCAAATTTTATAGCTTTAATGCTTATCTTAACTATGGCAATGAACATTCATATTAGTGTTAGATATTTACAATTTAAAAAAGAAAATCCAAATATTACAAATAATGAAGCAATACTTTGGACTTCGAGTAAAATGTTTTGGCCAATTCTTTATACAGTTCTTACTACTATTTGTGCGTTTTTATCTCTAATATTTAGTGGAATTAAACCTATTATTGATTTTGGTTGGATGATGACGCTTGGTCTTTTAGTTTCTTTAACTATAACATTTACTTTACTGCCTGCAATTTTAAATTTATTAAGTAAAAATACTACTGAATACAAAAGTGAAGAGAAATCAAAAATTACTTCTTTCTTAAGTAATATTGCTCAAAAAAATACTAAAACTATTTTTACTTCTGCTTTTCTAATTATAATTATTAGTATTTTTGGAATTTTAAAATTAGAAGTGGAAAATAGTTTTATAAATTATTTTGATAAAAATACTGAAATTTATAAAGGTATGAAACTAATAGATGATAAGCTAGGTGGAACTACTCCTCTTAGTGTTATAATTAAATTTCCAGAAGTTGAAGAAGTTGATAGTGTAGACGATGAATTTGAAAGCTGGGAAGATGAAGACCAAGATGACTCGAAATATTGGTTTACAAGAAATAAAATAAATAAAATAACTAAAGTTCATGATTATTTAGATAATTTAGAAGGTGTTGGGAAAGTAATATCTTTTGCATCAATGGTTAGAGTGGCTGAAGATTTAAATAATGGAAAAGAATTACAGGGTTTAGAAATGGGTGTTTTATACACTAAAATTCCAGACTCTATTAAAGAAACTGTAATTGATCCTTATATTTCTATAAAAAATAATGAAGCCAGAATAAGTATTCGAATTTTAGATTCAAAAGAAAATTTGAGAAGAAATGATTTGATAAATAAAATTAATTATGACTTAGAAAATGAAATTGGATTAAAAAAGGATGAATTTAAACTAGCTGGGGTGTTAATTCTTTTTAATAATCTTTTGCAAAGTTTATTTAAATCTCAAATACTTACCTTAGGAGTTGTAATGGCTGGTATAACTTTAATGTTTTTAATTTTATTCAGAAACATAACTCTATCATTGATAGGAGTTGTTCCTAATTTTATGGCAGCATTTTTAATTCTTGGTATAATTGGTCTGCTAGGTATTCCTTTAGATATGATGACTATTACAATTGCCGCAATTACTATTGGTATAGCTGTAGATAATAGTATTCATTATATTTATAGGTTTAAAGAAGAGTTTGAAAAAAATAGAAATTACAACGAAACTCTTGAAAAGTGCCATAATACTGTAGGTGTTGCTATTTTAAATACATCAATAACTATAGTTTTTGGTTTTTCAATACTTGTCTTGTCAAATTTTATACCAACAATTTATTTTGGAATTTTTACAGGAATTGCAATGCTTTTAGCAATGCTTTCTGTTTTGACTCTTCTGCCAAAACTAATTTTAATTGTTAAACCTTTCGGAGGTGATTAGTTTGATAGAAACTATTCAAAACAATATTGCTGTATTTGATCTTATTGTTGTCCTTATAATAATTTACTCAATGGCACAATGTGCTGCAAAAGGTTTTACATTAAGTCTGCTATCTTTTTCTAAATGGTTAATTTCTTTAATAATAACAATAATATTAGTTCCTAAATTAAATCCTTGGGTACAAGAATACATAGAATCAAAATTTGTTGCAGATATAGGTTTAGGAATTTTTATATTTATAGTTACTCTATTTATAATAATTAATATTAGTAAAGCTATAAGAAAAGCTGTTACTTGGTCTGGGTTAGGATCTGTTGATAAAAGTTTTGGCCTAGTTTTTGGTTTTTTTAAAGGATACATAATATGTGTTTGTATTTTTTCTTTATTAAATTGGTTTTACCCACATCAAAAATGGACAATTAAAACAGAAGGCACTTATTCATTTGAGGCGATATATAATGGGAGTACATTTTTAATTGAAGAATTTCCACAAAGTAAAGATTATTATAAGAAAACAGAAGAGAAAATAGAAAAAATATAAATGGATAGACTAAACGAAGAATGCGGTGTTTTTGGTATTTTTAATAACAAAGATGCTGCTCCATTAACAGCTTTGGGACTTCACGCTTTACAACATAGAGGACAAGAAGGTTGTGGCATAATCTCATTTGATGGAAATAAATTTCATGCAGAAAGACGTTTAGGTTTAGTTGGTGATAATTTTACTAAAGGAAAAATTTTAAATAATTTACCTGGAAGCTACGCTATTGGTCATAATAGATATTCTACTTCTGGAAATAATTTAATTAAAAATGTTCAACCTTTTTTTGCTGATCTTTATGAGGGAGGAATTAGTATTGCTCATAATGGAAATTTAAGTAATGCTATGCATCTTAGAAAAGAATTGGTAAAAAATGGCTCAATATTTCAAACAACATCAGATACAGAAACTATAGTTCAATTAATTGCAAAATCGAAAAGATTAAAAATTATTGATAAAATAATTGATGCTCTATTTAAAATTCAAGGAGGTTATGCTTTAACAATTCTAACAAATAAGCAATTAATAGGTGTGCGTGATCCATTTGGTATTCGACCATTAGTGATAGGTAAAGTAAATAAATCTTACGTCTTGGCTTCAGAAACTTGTGCTTTAGATATTATCGATGCCAAATTTGTTAGGGAAGTAGAAAATGGAGAAATAGTTATAATAAATGATAAAGGAATAGAAAGTATAAAACCTTTCCCTAAAGTCAAAGAAAGGCCTTGTATTTTTGAGTATATATATTTTTCCCGACCAGACAGTATAATAAAAAATAGAAGTGTATATGAGTATAGGAAAAAACTAGGATCAGAACTTGCAAAAGAATCTAATGTTAATGCAGATTTAGTTGTTCCTGTGCCAGACTCAGGCGTTCCAGCATCAATTGGTTTTGCTGAACAAATTAAAAAAAATGTTGAATTGGGAATTATAAGAAATCACTACGTAGGTAGAACTTTTATTGAACCAACCCAAAAAATAAGAAGTTTAGGTGTTAAGTTGAAACATAATATCAACAAAACACTTGTTCAAAATAAATCAATAATTTTAATTGATGATTCTTTAGTTAGAGGAACTACGTCAATCAAAATCATTAAAATGCTTTATGAAGCTGGGGCCAAGGAAGTTCATTTAAGAATTGCCTCTCCTCCTATTAAATACCCAGATTATTATGGAGTAGATACACCTGATAAAAATGAATTATTAGCATCAAAGTTTGAATTAGAAGAAATGAGAAAATATATAAATGCAAAGAGTTTAAAATTTTTGTCTATACAAGGTTTGTATAAATCTATGGGATTTAAAGAGAGGAATGAATCTTACCCTCAGTTTACCGATCATTGCTTTACGGGAGATTATCCAGTTAAACCTATTGATGCAGTGGATAAAGATGTGTCTGTTGACCATCTATCTTTCTTATCTTCAAAATCTTAAAATAATTTATTTAAATCCCAATACTTTTGAATTAGCTGTTAATATGTATAAAGTGCCATCGCTAATAATTGGCGCTGTATAGATGGGATTTCCTATTTTAATAAATTTCTTAACCTGACCGGATTCTGCAGAGCTAATAATAAGGAAGCCATTAGCAGTAGTAGCGTAAATTATTCCAGATCCCATTACAAAACCGGTAATTCTGGTATTTCTTGACCTTTTTTTTAGCACCTTAAAAATATTAGTTGACCAAATAATTTTTCCATCAGTTTTATCAATACTAATTAGATAGCCATTATCAGAAATAGAAAATAATAACTTATCATCAATAATTGGAGTATTTATAGAATTAATATTTTCTTTCCAGTTTAAATAGCCATTATTAATATCAAAAGAAAAAATTGAAGATTTTGTAGAAACAATAACACTATCACCATCTATCACTATATCGGATGCAACAAAGAAATCTGTATCATGCGCAAACATTGACCCAGATAAATTTAAAGACCAAATCATATTTCCTGTATTAGATTTAATCTTTAATAAATCTCCAGAAGATAGAAGTGCAATAACATCCCCTTTTTTAGAAATTGAAATAGAAAGAAGTTTTTGAGACTTAATAAAAGACGAAATAGATCTTACATTCCATAATAAAGATCCTGTGGAAGCTTCTAAACAAAGTATTCTATTATCTTGGTTTATTATAAATATTTTATCATCGTATATTTTTATATTAGATCTATTAGGAACGTTATAATTTTTAATCCATAGCAATTCACCATTTGCTAAATTTAAAGTATATACAAAACCTATATTATCAGATACGAAAATTTTATTTTTATATATTGATAAAGATAAGTTTTTATAAAGTTTTTTATAAATTTTTTTATAAATATTTTTTTTCCAATTAACTTTACCACGCTTATTAACACTAAAAATTGTTCCTCTATCATCAGAAATAAATATATTATTATCAAAAAAAAGTATTGAAGAACTAGATTGATAAGAAGAAAATTTATTTTTTCCTATTTTTTTCTTTAAAAAATTTTTATTAACTCCTTCAAAATAAATATTACCTAAAAGATTTTGTAGATTTTGACCTGACATTACCCATGATTGATTTTTTTTAGGAGTAGTTAAAATTAGATTTTTTGACGGTTTTATTACCTTTTGATAAACATCTTCAGTTGAGTAAAGTTTAACCACTTTTGAAACGCTATTCTGCTCTTGTTCTAGTAATTGAACTCTCTTTTCTTCTTTTTCACCAGACCAAATTCCAGTTTTTTGATCAAATGAACACGAAGATAATAAATTAAATATTAAAAAAAAAGATATGTATTTAGCTTTGTTAATCATTAGCAATATTGGATAATTGCAAATTAGCCTGATCATAAAAGTCTTTATGTAAATTTTTAAGAGATAAAATTTCTAAAAAAAAATCTTTAGCCTTCAAATACTCTTTTTTATAAAAATAGTGATTGCCTAGTAATAATAGTGCATGAGGCTTCCACAAAGAATCTTTTGTAATTACTGGTTTTAATACTTCTAATAATTGGCTCTCATTTAACTCATTAGATTGTAATAAAGCCTTTTTGAAAATTATTAAATTTTCAATTTCATCATCAAAGCTATTATTTTTTAATAAGTGATCAAATAATTTATCTATTTCTCTTATGTCAGTTTCAATATTTTCATTTAAAATAAGAAATAGTGATATTGTAGAATAAGTACTATCATTTAAATAAATAATTTCTTTTAAAATTTTCTTGCCTTCGTCAAAATTGCCATTAGATATTAGAATTTTAGCTTGAATATAACTATCTGCAATTTTAACTTTTTTATTTTCTTTATAGTTATAATAATAACTAATAGAAAAAATTCCTATAATAAATATTCCTAAAAATAAAAAAATTAAATTTCTATTTTTTTTATAAATTTGTGTTAATTTTTCCGAAATAGTTAAAGATGATTGTGGTTTAATTAAATTTTCGTTCATTTTATTATTCTTTATAATTTATAAACATTTTTATAGGAAGGAAATCTTCTGCTTTTTACATCCGCACAATAACTTTTAACAGCACTTTCTACAAATAATTTTGAATTAAAATATTTTTTAACAAATTTTGGTAAAAAATTACTTAAACCAATCATATCATCAGTAACAAGAACTTGACCATCGCAATACTTCGAGGCTCCGATACCAATTGTAGGTATAGATATAGTATTAGTTATTTTTTTAGCTAAACTTTCAGCAACACACTCTATAACAATTGCGAAAGCACCAGATTTTGCTAAAGCAATCGCATCATCTAGAATTCTTTTTTTTTCACTTAACTTTTTTCCTTTGACTTTATAGTTATAGGCATATTGAGGCAGTAACCCAATATGCCCCATTACTGGAATTCCTCTTTTAACAAGATACTCAACAATATGTTTTATTTTTTTTCCGCCTTCAAGTTTAACAGCATCACAATTTGTAGTTCTAATTACTTTTTTTACATTTTTATATGCATCTGTCTTATTTAAATATGTTTTATAAGGCATATCGAATATTACGAGACTTTTTTTGGTAGATTTCTTTACTGCTTTCCCATGTAAAATCATAGTATCCAAATTAATTTCACGCGTTGTTTTCATTCCATAAAGAGCCATGCTAACAGAATCTCCTACTAAAATCATATCACAATGTCTATCAAGTATTTCTGCAATAGGTTTAGAGTATGCTGTTAGACAAGTAATAGGTTTTTTTCTTTTTTTTTTTAAAATATTTTTAATTTTTTTTTTCAAAATCATCTGGAATTAATTTACTAAATTTTTTATTTAACTCATCTTTTTTATTACAAAGAGACTTACAAACTAAATTAAATCTTTCAATTAACTTTTCTGTTTCTAAGTAATCTGATTGTTCAATTTTTATAAGTATGAGCATATAAACTGCATCTTCATTTTTGGGATTTAATAAAAGCACACTATTTAAATTGGTTTCTTCACTTTCTAAATCTTTTTCTTCTTTAAATATTTTAGCTAAATAAAGATAAGATTTTTCACTTTTAGGATTAAAAACTATATCTTTTTCAAAAAAGATTTTAGATTCAGCAAAGCTTTTTTTAGAGAATAATATTTTACCCTGTTCAAAAAAGTTTGTTTTGCCAGCTAAGGTCATAAAGGTAATAGTAAAATAAATGACTATAGTTTTGGTTAATAAAGAGTATTTTTTCATAGTATAAATATAAATTTTATTTTCTATTTAGTTATGTATCATAATTTTGAATAGTTAAAAATAATTTGAAATTCCTTTGCAATATATATAAATTTCTCTGGATTCCTTCTTGCTAGATAAAGGTTTAAAAGTAACAACTTTTTTAAATGATTTTTTTGCCATTTCATTAATCTCATTAAATATTGAGCCCATAAACACTTTTGAAACAAATACTCCGTCATTTTCTAAGATTTCTAATGACAGCTTCATAGCATTAATGCACAATTCTCCCGTTCTAAATGAATCTAAGTTTTTATTACCTGAAGTATTTGCTGCCATATCTGAAACAACAACATTAATTTTTCTATTAAAATAATTTATGATTTTTTTATAAATATCTGGATCGTTAAAATCACCTTTAACAAAGCTTACATTATCAATCTTATTCATTTCCTTAATATCTACACCTAACAATTTACCATTCATAATTATTTTAGAAGCAACTTGTGACCAACCTCCTGGACTAGAACCAAGATCTAAAAAGCAGATTCCTTTCTTTAAAAAATTAAATTTTTTATTTATTTCTAACAATTTATAAGCAGATCTTGCCCTATATCCTTCTATTTTTGATTTTTTGAAAAATTGTTCTTTATTTTTCTTTGTGAGCCAATTATTTATTTTTTTTTTCTTTTCAAGAACTTATATTTTTAGAGTTAAAAAGATATTTTATAATTCATCTTCAGTTTCATCTTCATCAACAACTAAATGGGAAAATTTATTTTTTAAATATTTATAATGAAAAAAACTTATTGGAATTAATAAAACATAAATCACACCAGTTAAAAATAAAGTCTGAAATGTGTAAAAAATAATTAAACTTAAATATACTCCTATACCAAGAAGTAAAAATATTGCTAAATGTCTCGGTATTAAAATTCTTTTCATAGAGTATGTTGGAACTTTGCTGACCATTAATACTGATACTAATAAAATATTTATTGAGCTTATTATTGCTAAATTTTCTATTGTGATAATATTACTAAGATTTAATATTAATGGTAATAAGATTAGTCCTGCGGCAGCTGGAGATGGTATTCCTTCAAAAAAATTTATTTTCCATGATTCATTTTCATTTATTGAAGTTAAATTAAATCTTGCTAAACGAAGCGCACAACATACTGAATATATTAATACAAGCATCCATCCCAATTTTCCAATTTCATTTATTACCCAAAAATACATAATTAACCCAGGGGCAACTCCAAAACTAATTACATCTGTCAGTGAGTCTAGTTCTTTTCCTACTTTTGATGTACCTTTTATCAATCTTGCTACTCTTCCGTCTAAAGTATCTAAAATAGCTGCAAAAGTTATTGCAATAACTGACATTGCATAATTAGAATCTATTGCAAATTTTATAGAACTTAAACCCAAGCAAACTCCAAATATAGTTAATGTATTTGGCAATAAGGATCTTGGAGATCGTTTAGATACAATTTTAAATTCTCTTTTTTTTTCTTCCATAAATTAATTTTTTTTTGCTATTAGGGTTTCTCCAGCTATGGTTGTTTGGTTTTTTTTAACTAATATACTATGATTATTAAAATACAAATCAACTCTGCTACCAAATCTTATAATTCCTAATGTTTCTCCTTGTTTAACCTTTTGATTTTCCTTTACTTCACAAACAATTCTTCTAGCTATTAAACCAGCAATTTGAACAATTACAAACTCATCACCTTTATCATTTTTATATTTAATATAATTTCTTTCATTTTCTTCACTAGCTTTATCTAAAGATGCATTTATATATTTTCCTGGTTTATAAAATATTTGTTCAATCAAGCCTGATGATGAAAATCTGTTTACATGACAATTAAATACATTCATAAAAATGCTAACTCTTATAAAGCTTTTATCTTGTAGGCCAAGTTCTTTGGGTCCATTAGTTTCAATAACCTGAGTAATAATACCATCAGCTGGACTTACTAAATAATTTTCATCGTTAATTGGATTCCTTGCAGGATCTCTAAAGAAAAAGTATATCCAAATTGTTATAATTAAACTTATTAATCCAAAAAAAGTAGATATTAACAATAGAATAAAAGTTGCTACAGCCGCAATAGCAACAAATCTATAACCTTCTTTATGCAGTTTTGGAAATAAAATGTCTATCATCTTTATATTATTTGTAATTTTAGTTAATATGTATATTAAGTAATTAAATTCAATTGTTATAATTTAAATATAATGCCAAAAATTCGTGTAAAAAACCCTATTGTAGAGCTAGATGGAGACGAAATGACCAGAATTATATGGAATTTCATCAAAGAAAAATTAATTTTACCTTATCTAGAGATTGATATTAAATATTTTGATTTAGGCTTAAAAAAACGAGATAGTACAGATGATCAAATCACAATTGACTCCGCAAGAGCAATAAGAAAATTTGGGGTTGGAATTAAATGTGCAACAATTACACCTGACGAAAACCGAGTAAAAGAATTTAAACTTAAAAAAATGTGGAGGTCTCCAAATGGTACTATTAGAAATATTTTAGGCGGTACTGTTTTTCGTGAACCAATTCTTTGTAAAAATATACCTAAATTAGTACCTAGTTGGACTAATCCTATAGTAATAGGAAGACATGCTTTTGGTGATCAATATAGAGCAACAGATTTTAAAGTTCCCGGTAAAGGTAAATTAGAAATGAAATGGACGTCTGAAGACGGCAAACAAAAAAAGGAATTTGAAGTTTTTAACTTCCCTGGACCTGGTGTAGCTTTATCAATGTATAATTTAGACCAGTCAATAAAAGATTTTGCAAGAGCTTGTATGAATTATGGTTTAAACAGAAAATGGCCAGTTTATCTTTCTACTAAAAATACAATTCTTAAAAAATATGATGGTAGATTTAAAGATTTATTTGAGAAAGTTTACAAAGAAGAGTTTGAAGAAAAGTTTAAAAAAAGAGAAATAATTTACGAACATAGACTGATAGATGACATGGTTGCTTGTGCAATGAAATGGAATGGAAATTATATATGGGCGTGTAAAAATTACGATGGTGATGTTCAGTCTGATACTATTGCGCAAGGGTTTGGGTCGCTTGGACTTATGACAAGTGTATTGTTATCTCCTGATGGTAAAACAATTGAATCTGAAGCTGCTCATGGAACAGTAACGCGTCATTATAGATTACATCAACAAGGTAAAGAAACATCAACTAATCCAATAGCTTCTATCTTTGCTTGGGCAAGAGGTTTATACCATCGTGGAAAATTAGATAATAATGAAAATTTAAAAAACTTTGTTAAAACTTTAGAAAAAGTTTGTATTCAAACAGTTGAAAGTGGATCTATGACAAAAGATCTAGCTTTATTGATAAATAAAAATCAAAAATATCTAACAACAAATCAGTTTTTAGAAAAAATAGATATTAATTTAAAAAAATCTCTTATTTAATTTTTTTACTTAAAGTTTGGAAAGCATCATCAATTTTTTTTTCTTCATTTCCTCCAGCTTGTGCAAAATCTTTTCTTCCTCCACCACCTTTTCCACCAAGAGTGTGTGAGGCAATTTTTACAAGTGTTACAGCATCATACTCATTAAGTAGTTTTTTTGTAATTCCAACAGCAACACCAACTTTTCCTTCATAAGTTGAAAATCCGACAACTATACCTTCTTTAATTTCTTTTTTGCTTTGATCTACTATATTTCTAAGTTCTTTTGGTGGAAAATCTATAAGAATTTGTTTTCTCAATATAAAAGATCCTACTTTTTTATCTTTTATAATATTCTTTTTTTTATCATTAATAATATTTTGCATCTTAATTTTATCAAGTTGTTTATTTAAATTTTTTATGTTTGTAGATAAATCCAATTCTTTTTTATAAACAGGCTTAATGTTATGCTTTGATAACTCTTTTTTAATTAATTCTATTTGGTTTCTAAGTGTTTTTTCTTTTAAAGTCTTATCTTTTTTAAAAGATTGCTCATAATCATTTAGTTGCTTATCTCTTAATGCTTCTATCCTTCTTACGCCGGAAGCAATTGATGACTGACTTATTATTTTGAATTTTCCAATATCTTTTGTATTTTTTACGTGAGTTCCTCCACAAAGTTCTGTAGAAAAATAACCTCCATTATCATTACCCATTGATAAAACTCTTACCTCATCACCGTATTTTTCGCCGAACATTGCTAATGCTCCTTTGTCTACAGCTTCTTTTGGAGTCATAATTCTAGTTTTTACATCTCCAGAAATATTTATTATGTCGTTTACATATTTTTCTATTTTCTCTATTTCACTTTTTTCAATAGGTTTATTATGGCTAAAATCAAATCTCAATTTTTCAGGACTAACTAAAGAGCCTTTTTGAGTAACATGCTTACCAAGCGTTCTTCTCAAAGCTTCATGTAATAGATGAGTTGCTGAATGATATGCTCTTGCATTATTTCTTCTATCAACATCGATCACTAGATTTACACTTTGATTAATTTTTAAGCTTCCTTTTTCAATTTTTCCTACATGAACATGAAGATCTCCCATTTTTTTTTGAGTGTCTTTAATAGTAACTTTGCAATCATTAGAAAATATTGTTCCTTGATCACCAACCTGTCCGCCTGACTCTGCGTAAAATGGTGTTTGATTCATTACAATTTCAACTTCATCTCCAGTTTTTGCAACATCTACAAACTTATTTCCTTTTGAAATTTTAATAACTACTCCTTCAGCTTTATCAAATTCATATCCTAAAAATTCTGTAGGATTTAACTGTTCTCTAATTTTAAACCATTTCTCTTCAATAGATTTGTCTCCGGAACCTTTCCAGTTAGCTCTGGCTAATTTTTTGCTTGATTCCATTTCCTTAGTAAAAGCTAAATTATCAACTTTAATATTTTTTGTTCGTAAAATATCTGCTGTTAAATCTACTGGGAAACCATATGTATCATATAATTTAAAAGCTATTGAGCCAGGTAAAATATTATTTTTTACTTTGAAAAGATTTTCTTCTAAAATTTTAATTCCACGATCTAATAATGAAGAAAATTTTTCTTCTTCATTTTTTAATGTTTCTACTATTAAGTCTTTTCCATTATTAAGCTCTGGATAACTTTCGGACATTTCATTTAAAAGTACATTGAACAATTTATAAAAAATTGGTTTTTTGCTACCCAAAGTATGTGCGTGACGCATCCCTCTTCTCATAATCCTTCGAAGAACATAACCTCTGCCTTCATTTGATGGTAAAATTCCTTCTGCAATTAAAAAACTGCTTGCTCTTAAATGATCAGCAATAACTCTATGACTGGCGATTGTTTTTTCATTAATCAAACTTTTAGTTATCTCTGAAGAAGCATTAATAATTTTTTTAAAATGATCAATATTATAATTATCGTGTGTGCCTTGTAATACTGCACTCATTCTCTCTAAGCCCATTCCTGTATCGACAGATGGTTTTGGTAAATTAATTCTTTTATTTTTAGATATTTGTTCATACTGCATAAATACTAGATTCCATATTTCTATAAATCTATCGCCATCTTGTTCTGCACTCCCCGGTGGACCACCTTTTAGTTTTTCACCATGGTCATAAAAAATCTCTGAGCAAGGACCACAAGGTCCTGTATCTCCCATCGACCAAAAATTATCCGATGTCGAAATTCTAATAATTTTACTTTCATTTAAACCTGCTATTTTTTTCCATAAATTAAAAGATTCATCATCATCAGAATAAACTGTTACACATAATTTTTCTTTTGGTAGTTGGAATTCCTTTGTTAATAATTCCCATGCTAGAAATATTGCTTTTTCTTTAAAATAATCTCCAAAAGAAAAGTTTCCTAACATTTCAAAAAATGTATGGTGTCTTGGTGTGTAACCAACATTTTCTAAATCATTATGTTT
>MDSV01161512.1_pt1 | contig 31786 bp, 23 predicted proteins | sample 810851 | NCBI WGS metagenome assembly MDSV01 (sample SAMN05326640, study PRJNA326480) | marine metagenome | isolation source: seawater | place: Atlantic Ocean: North East | collected 2012 | reverse complement strand
GAGCCGAGCGATCCCCCAGTTGGGTTGTAGCATCACATGTATGTATTCCACACCATGCGAGTAACCCTTCGGTATCTAATTCATGCCAATTCGGCTTCCTCAGAAGACCAACTCCTCTAGGATGGTCCCCCTCAGCCCTTCCCCCGACATAGGCATGCCAAGGTGCTAAGCAAGCAACCGACCTACCACCTGTATATGAATAAATCGGTTTAGCACCATGATTTAAGGTGTCAAATAATTGCTCAGTGCATCATTTGTGATTATTTCTAATAAAATACTAAGATTGGCCGAAATTACAGCAATCTTGCCAAATTTTCATCGATAATTACATCACCTTGAAATTCAGCCAATTTCGCTTTGGCATTTACGCTTTGCCCAAGACTAACTAAAGCTGCAGCCTCCAGATTAGCTCCCTCGATAGATAAAGGATTATCACTATTGTGAACTTGAATTATTTTCAATGCCTTTTCTGAACGGCCGCTAACCAATAAAGCGTGAGCAAGATTTAACAAGACTAATGATTCCTCTGGATTTATTTTAGCCGACTCTCTTAGTGCTAAAATTGAAGATTCAAATTGCGATGTTGCCAGCATTTGAATTGACTCATCTAATGATTTTGACATCTCAATAGCCCGTTGTAATAATGCCAAACCATAATTATTGAATACGGCACAATGCCCTGGCATTCTAGCTGCAATATGTTGAAACCTTATTGCTGCTTCTGACCAAGAACCTTCAGCAATAGCAAAATATCCTGCATCTAAATCATCCCTACATTCAGGATTTTTAGAAAGGTCAACGTCCATAGCTCTTGCGGGATGTAATTCTAATGACAATTTACTGCTAATTTCTGAACTTAATCCTGTTTGCACATTTTTAACCTCATTTGGCTCATGCTGAAATATAACTACGTCATCTTCAAATTGGTGAACAACCTCAACAACTTGGTCTTGTTTAGAATAAATTTCTTCCATATTTGCTTCAGAAGCTGAAATTTTCCACTCATCAGGGATGCCAATTTTTGGAGGATTATCTGGCTCGGAAAATTCTTGTGAAAGGACATCGTAACCATCATTAATAGACTCTGAATCATCAGTTATTGCTTGTAATCTTACCGGATTTGATTTTTTAACTATCAACTCTGGTATAAGATCTTCAACTTTTTCATCTGACTTTGGTGAAGTCTCGTCGATTAGAACCCTTTCTGTGACAAGATTGCTATTGGATTGTACATCATCAAATGTATCTAATTGAGGTACATTTACTGACTTATCTTCACTATTTGATTCAACATTATTTGATTTCTGTTCAAATGGCATCCCCTCTGAATGGCTACCAATGCCAAATGGAAGTCTAGAGAGAGTGATGTTTGATTGCCCAGAGAAACTGAAAGGCAGACTACCGACAGTAACATCTTTACTAATATGATTAGTATTTTCAAGTTCCTTTACCTGTTCTGAACCCTCAAACTCATGCCATGAATCAGCTGCCTCATCAAGACCGGGAATCTCTGTTGGCAGTTGTTCATCAGAATCGTCAAAATTGGATAAATCTGTCAAATTTTGACTTCCGCAGGCAGGGCATGATATCGCATTGAGTGAAAGTAAGCCACAGATGGTACATTCAAACATGGCTTTGCCCCAAACCTACCAAAATCACATTGGCTTTCAAGTAAACGCTTAGAAGATTAAAAAAAATGCTGATTTCACTCTGATTCTCCAAGTACATTTTTCTTTACTTGTTCAATTTTCTTGCTTGCTAAATCTTTAATTTCTTCTAAGTCGTTATCAACTAGAGAATCAGCAAGACTTTTGCCCTTAGTTCTACCACGATATAGTTGGTAAACTATTCCAATCATGGTGATTGCCAGCAATGCCAACTTCCACATGACGCCTCCGCCACCAACTGAATAAACAAGCACCATGTACAGTGACACTATTGCTGTAGTGAGAATCATCATTGGGAAGCCAGCTCGGAAGAATTCATTGAATGAAACTGGATATCCTGCCTCTTCCGACATTCCAGCCATAACTACGTTTGCTGAGGCACCAATTAGCGTACCATTACCACCTAGACATGCACCGAATGCTAATGCCCATATCAGTGGACCTAATTCGACATTGGCACCTTGAGAAATTTGCAAAACTATTGGAATCATAGTTGCTGTGTAAGGAATATTATCGATAAATGCAGATGCAATAGCAGATACCCATAGCAATATCAGCATTGCAGCTGTTAAACGAACTATTCCATCATCGCCCTGAGGGAACCAAACAATTGCCCTTTCAACATATTCTCCTATGAAATTGATAACTCCCATGTATTGTAAAGAATGCACTAAAACAAAGAGACCTGCAAAGAAAAGAAGTGTAGTCCACTCCACTTCGTGTAATGGTTCTTCAAGTTCATGCCTGTTGGTTGCTAACAACATCAAAACAGCGCCGCCCAGAGCAATCCAAGACACTGGCATATGAGTGACAGGGTGCAAGAAAAATCCTACAATTACCAAACCAAGTATTGCTCCACTAATAGCCAACATTTGAGAATCCCTAATACCATATTTGGATTCAAGTTCAGCTACGTCTCTGATCCTCTTGCCTGAAAACTCATCTTTATACATCCATTTTAACAGCATAAATGCTGGGACGACGGTCATTAAAATCCCTGGTGCCATTTCGATAATAAAATCATTAAAATTCACACCCTCACTAGCCAATTCAGCGTATTTTCCTCCTTCTGTTCGAGCGATTGCATCTTCAGAAAGCCCTGAGCCAATCATAATATTTGGAGGGTCTCCAATCATCGTTGCTGCACCTCCAATATTAGAAAACAAAACTTCGGCAATTAGTAAGGGAACTGGTTGCAAATCTAATACCTTAGCAAGTTGAATTGTTACCGGAGTTAATAACAATATTGTAGTAACATTATCTAAAAATGCCGATAATATGGCAGTAACAACACACAAAATTACTACTAAGGTCCAAATAGACCCTTCACTCTTTTTGTATGCCTCAACCGCAAACCATTCAAACACACCTGTATGAGAAATTACACCTACCATCACCATCATGCCAAGAAGTAAACCAATTGTCTCCCAGTCTATCATGGTAGTAACTGCCTTTAAACTGAGTGATGGTTCAACGGTGAAATAGTTCAGAGCAATAACTGCTGCTAAACCCCCTACAGCGGCTGCCAAAGTACGATGAACGGTTTCAAAGATTATTAGAATATAGACACAAATCAATATTGCAAGACCAACCCAAATTGCGGTATTTTCTAATCCATCCTTAATTGTCAGCTCAAGGTGTACATCAGTACCACCGCCACCTGCGGCATTTGTATGACCAATAATTGATAAACAACCAACGATAAGTAGTAAAGTAAATGCAATTCTTCTTGAGTTGCTGTTTTTGTCGACGATGTTAAACATTTGACTCCCGTAAATCTATCCAATAACAATCGATGTTTGAGCATTTTGGATAATTTCAACTAAGATTTCCAAAAAACTCCCACATTTCCACGTGCAGAAACTAGTTTAGAACCAGTTGATTCAGCGATTATTTGCCAAATGTTAGATAAGTCATTTTTATCAAAAAGGCCTCGGTTAATTTTAATTTTGACTAATTCCTTATTAGACAATTGATCTCCTATTTCAGCGATTAATGTGTCTGTAATACCTGCCTTACCAATTCTAACTGTAGGGCTTAATTCACGTGACAGCGCATTCTGCTTTACGCGTTTTGGAATATCAGAAATTTCATCACCCCCTATGTGATTTAGGTCCACCGCCAATTCTAGAAATACTATTACAACTATTACATGTTTGAATTATTTGACCGAATTTTATTCTTGTACGATTGGAGTTAGAATCCTTCAGTCTTCCACATTTCACACAAACTAGAAATTTAATCATTGATGGCATCTTTAATCTATGCTTTTTGTTGATTGAAATTAGTTGCTTTACTGCATTCTGTCTAACAATATAGTTCGCATTTGAATCAATCAAATTAACTAATTCTTTCTGGTTTTCTAAAGCAGCAGAATGCCTGTTTTGTTTGGAATTCCTAAATCTACTGCTATTTTTCATTTAGCCACCTTCATTGCAATGCTGTAATGATATCCTTGGTAATTTCATCAATTGATCTATCTCCATCAACTCGATGAAAAATTCCTAAATCATCATACCAACTTGCCAAAGGTGCTGTTTGCTCATGGTAGGCAGAAAGTCTTTGTAGAACTGTTTCTTCATTATCATCAGCCCTTCTTTTCAAATCACTACTACCACAATTATCACAAATATTAGCAACTTTAGTTGGATTGAAAGTGTCATGAAAAACAGCACTACAAGATACACAAGAATACCGGCCGCAAATTCTTTCCACTATTCTATCGTCTGGCACCTCTATGGAAATGACATGAGTTATTTCCGTAATACTAGATAATGCTTCAGCCTGTGGAATGGTTCGAGGAAATCCATCGAACATTAAGCCATTAGCAGCATCAGAAAGTTGTACTCTTTGCTTAATCAAATCAATAATAATTGAATCCGGAACTAATTTTCCTGCATCCATAAATTCTTTTGCAGCCAGACCAGTAGTTGTACCTCTTTTTACCGCATCTCTTAACATATCTCCAGTAGATACTTGAGGTAACCCTGTCGATTGTGTAATTCTGGCTGCTTGTGTACCTTTACCTGCACCAGGAGGACCGAATAATACTATGCTGCTCATAGTCATCCCTACAATTCATCCAATTTCAATGTACCAGTTATTGCTGATTCTTTTCCAACCACATGTAACCATATGAATTCCATTGCTCAATCGTCCAGCCAGGAGGTAATCCTGTTGATGGTATAGGTGGAGCACCTGGATTAATCATAGTATTTGGTTGTGGAAGTGTGGTAGGACTTGGAAGCCTTTGTGGAGGCATTGGTAGAGGAGATGATTGGGGTAAATTCCCTAACACCGGAAAAGTTGGAGGTTGATTACCAATTGGAGGAATATTCGATTGGCTAAATTCACTTGACATTGATTGAGCTAAGGCTGCTGCAATTTCTTCTTGTGAAACTCCACCACTTGTCTTATCATCTTGAGAGTTACCAATATCTAATGCAATTTCACGACGATTGTTGGATTGTGATGGGGCACCGTATATATCAGCCATTATCTGCTCACTTTGATCATCACTGAATGAGCCCCCAGAACGAATTCTGCGTGAGATTATTAGTACTCCAATAATTCCTGTAATTATAACCAACAATGAAATGTACCATGGCAAGATATTGAACAATCCAGTATTACCTTCAGCCTTCGAAGCAGAAGTTTGTAAATTAATTGACGCAATAACATCACCTCCATCAGTCAAATTAACATAAATTTGATACGGTCCTTTATCTGAATCTTCTGATGGAATGACTTCTATCTTTATTATAACACTGTCACCCGGATTTAACATGTTTAAATTTGAAGGACTGGTTTTAACATCCCAATTAGACATCTTTTGACCGTCAGAATTTACTACTGTAGAAATTAGATTGCCGCTTAATGGAGTATTACCATCATTACGCAATACGATCTCGGCAGACTGAGAATCGCCTTTAGGTATGCCAATAAATGGCTTTTGATTGTCGTCATTTAACGTAACATTGCCATACTTTGATTCTTTAACCTCGACATCTAAAATAACACTTTGGTTAAAACTTCGTTCATCATTTTCTGCGACAACTGATATTGAAATTTTAAATGCACTATTAGAAACTTCTTGATTATTAGGTGCAATTACTCCCAACCTGACAATAGACCAATCTCTTGGTTCTAAAACCGTAACTGGATTGGCAAAACCAATAATCCAACCATCATTTGGCGGAAGCGAATTACTCCAATTTAGATATGCAATTGAATTGCCAGTATTAGTAATGTTAAATTCAGTAAATGAAAAATCTTCACCTATTTGACAAACTACTTTCTCAGGAGAATCTAAATTAATTGACAAATCATCCATTATGACAATTCTCGTATTATTAGATTTGTAGTCATAATCGCTCAACTCTGCTTTTAGATTGAGCATAATAAAATCACCTTCTAAAGCTGAATTTGGAGATGCTATGTTAAGTTCTACAATTGTAGATTGCCCTGCTTGAATTGTAACACTCAATTCTTTATCATCGCTAAAGGAATTTGTTACTAATTCAACGAACCAACTTGGTTTTGATGGCTGAATAATAACATCTAGAATAATTTCGCTATTTCCATGATTAGAGATTTGGTATTGTAAAGTAATTAATTCTCCGCTATCGATTAAAACATCACGAACTTCCAAATTTGTACCAACTTCATTGCTATCACGCATCAAGTTTGTTGAATAATCTAACATTTCTTCAACCATTACAATAACAGATTCAGTATAATTTAGTGTCACATCTGAAGAAGAGGTTACAAAACATTGCACTATATCTTGGAAACCTGCTGCTGGCAGGCCAGAGGAAATTTCGGGAATGAAAACTCTTACTGGCATCGATAGGAAACTCTGAATATCAAGTGGTTCATAATCAAGAGAAGACGAATTAGAATTCCCTAACATTATCTGCCATGAATTTTGTGACTGGCAATCTACTGAATATTGTGCTTGTGAATTACCGACATTCTTTGCAGAAATAGAAAATAATGCAGCTTCACCGGGTTTAGCGGATAAATCATTAGTACCACTAACTACAATTTTAACATCATTGACTTCACCAACAATTAACGTCAATCTCATAGAATGTGACACTGAAGCAATTGACTGATATGCTACTGTCACATCAATAAAAAATGTACCGGATCTTGCATATCTCGGATCATTTATATCATCTAAATTTGAATCTGTATTTTCAAAAATAAGACTTAATTCTATGCTATCACCTGAATCACCTTGAGGCTCTAATGTATATGGGCCGTTTTGAGACACATCTTTTGACCATGAGTCTTCAGGTGAAATGAAGTAATCAAAAACCGGATGTTTTTCTTGAACATTAGAAAATGAAAGAGTTATTGCTTCAGAACTAGTGCCTTCATTTTTGATAGTTATTGGAATACTTATTCCAGTATTATTTCTTACATCAAAATAGTTAATGGCAGCTAATTGTTTTTCCTGTTCATCAACTGGAAGGGTCCCATCATCATTCATAGGATATACTCTCACACCAAGTGCGGTAACCTCAATATCTAATTCAAAAATATTATTATTTATTCCTGAAGATTCATCATTCATTTCATTCAACACATTATCAGTATCTAGACTCAAACGCAATGTGTGAGTCCCCACAGTTGAGAAAGAACGAGTAGAAATCTCCGACTCAATTTCACTCGAAGCCAAACCACCTGAGTTACCTTGCATTAAGATTGTATTTTCAGTAATGTCTTCTAACATCCAACGAAAGGCATTTGCATTGCCATTTCCTTGATTCATCCAAGAGACTCTTATTGATACAATATCATTTTGCAGAGGGCTTTCCGATGAGAGATATATCGACTCAGAAAACGTCACAATATCTGGTCTTGAAACCAATGTTGCATCTCCGCTCATGACAATACTAAAATCTTGGTCTGAACCACCTCTGTGCATAACTTGTACCAACCATTGTCCACTATTGGTAAAGACATTTGCTGGAATACTTATTCGTTCGACATTATTTAGCGAGTCAGGACTACCTCCTTGTGTAGAATATCCAGCATAGAAATCATTTCCAAGCCATGTATCTCCATTAGGTGCAATCAATAACAAATCCAAATCATTTATCAGCTTAGCATTTGTTTGTGCAGAATTGGCACTACCTGCTTTATCATTCCATGCTAAAGTTATTTCAACACCGTGGCTAGGGTCAAGTGTCAATTCATAGATTAAACCAAATGATGGTGTCAAAACCTTTTGATCATCATAATAAGTTGAAAGAACTGTATTACCATCCATCGGCAATAATGAACTTTCAAGATTTAATTGCCCCCATCCTTCAATGTTATTTGGCGTATCTGATACGCCCAAATCTATAGCACCATTGATCATTGTTGCTTTTATTAGAGATGCTGAAGGAGATTGAATGCCCATTTGTTCTCGTAAGAATTCTCTAGTAAGAGACGCTAAACCTCCGGCAACCGAAGCAGATTGTGAAGTCCCTGACAATGACATGTAAAGTGGATCTCCGTCACTGTGAGTCCCTGTTGCGCAAGCAAATCCTGCTGGACTTCTAGCTTCTTCAGCCCTTCCAGAGCATATTTCTATACCTGGCGCAACAACATCCGGTTTTATTCTTCCATCAATGGTAAGCCCCTCGCTGGAAATTGTATCAACTGAACCCTGAGATGTCGTGCCACCTGTTCCTGTTGTGCTAACACCAACTGAAAGAACATTTTTGGCTGTAGATGGAGCAGATACTTGTTGAGATCCTTGACCACCACGATCACCAACAGAAAATACCGGCAACATACTAGATTCATCAAATACAAATTGGTCAACAGACCTTGAGTCGACAGTATATTCTCCAAAATTGCCGTTTAACCCCCATGCATTAATCGAAATTCTAGCAGTCTTTTGCTTAGCATCTAATAACATATCATAAATGGAACCTTGACGGCCAAAAGTGCCAGTAGGATCATACTCTAAAGCATACATAATGACCTCAGCGAGAGGAGCTATTCCTTTAGATGATGAATCTTTTAACCCATTGCCGATTGCTGTTAAAGTAACATGAGTCCCATGTCCGCCATTAGAATCAGCAGGAGATGTGTCTAACCCAAATTGAGTGTAAACCGCTGCAACTCTACCATCTATGTCTGGATGGTCGCGATCTATTCCTGTATCAGTAATTGCTAACATTTCACCCGAGCCATCAAGCGTAAAAGTAGCGGATGACTCCAAGTTAGTAACCCCCGATATTGCCCTAGCTATTGAATTGTGAACTATCATTTCACTAATTGGTTCAATCCAAATAATTCTTCCATCCTTGGAAGCTTTGGTGACAAATTCATATGAGTCTTTTACCATAACTTGGCAAGTAGTCATGCCGCACCAAGCATCAAATGCACCATATTCCAATAACGAAATTGCCAAGTTCTCATAACCTCCATATGACAAATCATCACTTGGTATTAATGCCAACGTTATGTATTCATTTGGAAATAATAAAACAGGATTTACTCTAAAACCTGGGTCAATACTTCCAACCCATCTAGATTGTTCCATAGAAGTTAATTTTTCAAAAGATTTTTCAATATCTGAGTCTAATCTCACGATAAAATTGCCGTCGCCCAAATTGTCTAATACCTTTACGTATCCCGAACTTTCTAAAGAGAACAACCAATTATAGTCATAATTTACTGACTGAACAAATACTAAACCTGTTTTAAGATAATCATTTTCATCTACAAAATCATTGGGAAGATATGGTGGATTTTCATTAACTGGATCAAATGAACCATGAGCGAGATTTAAGTCACCAGTAAGTGTTTTTAGTGGAATAGAATCAAATGATGAGCTAGACGATTTATGCCAATTTTGAGTTGCTATTTCCAAACGTTGAGCATCCGATAAAACAATATTGGATTGTACATCTAAGTTTTCATCATTTATTGAATGTAGAAAAAAAGGAGATGAAGTTACTCCTAAAAGCAATATAATCAAAATAACCACATATCTTTGCTTCATCATATCACCGGAATAGTCTTTGGTTTTTGAAAACAACCATTGCATGCTATAATATGCTCATATGATGTTGTTATATTTGCTGATAGCTAAATCTGTTTTGGAGACTGATTTACGCCAATCTATTTCAGTACCCATCAAAGCTCTAATTGCATCAACATTTTCAGGAATTACATCAGACTCTTGGTGTATTGCTTGGAAATAATATAATGTATTTTCTGCAAGTTTCACTCCGTCTTTCCAAACGAATATCTCATGTAAATCGCCCCATTTACGGCCTATATCTCTTGCATATTCCATTACTTCTGCAGTAGTAGTAATTCCTGTTTGACCACCATCCATGAGAATAATTCTTGGCTCATTAGACCACATTTCTAGAACTTTCTCTGTAGTTAAACCATGACCCTCGGGTAATTGAGCAACAATAACATGGACATGCATTATAGTTGTAGGAACTGCAACTGCCATCGAATTGATCACAATTTCAGGTTTGACTGTCATTACATCTGGGCCGTGATGAGAAGGAACTTTCAATACCGGCTTTATCGCATTTATTGGCCCTTTACTAGAATCACCAGGATCCGCAGCTCGTCTAATCATTGTACACTCTACTGAAAGACTTCCACAATGATTGTAAAGTGGGACTAATGTTCTGGAAAGACCGGTTGTATTGCAAGACACTACCCTAGTTCCTTGTACATTGAGATTCTGTGCATGATTCGCAGATGATGTGTAAGACATTTGAGTCATAGCATGCTTTTCACCTCCTTGAAAAATCCATTTTATGTTAGCAGATTGATATTTCTCTAAATTACTTGCTCCAACTTTACCCGGTGAACAATCTACTACAATATCTGCCACAGAAAGTAAATCTGACAGCCCTCCATGGCATTTATACCCGGCATCAGCGAATGACTGGATTTTTTCATCTGAGTCATAAGTACAGTAAATAGGATAACCTTTCCTTACTGCTAAGTCACAACCGAAAGCAGGTCTAGTTTTAGTTACTCCAATGATTTCCATGTCATCTTGCGCATCTACTGCATCGGCAACTCGCTTACCAATGGTACCATATCCGTTTATCGCGACCTTGATTGTCATACTCTCACTATTTTGATGACGCGATAGAATATCTATTAACAAATCGTAAGAAAGATTTTCTTGATAATTATGCTTTAATTCTTATTTGTATAAGAAGAGTATATGGTCATCTTAGGCTTACATCATCACATGGCGGATGCTTTGGATGTTGTGGCTAGGTCATTTAACATAAATTCTAAACTAGGTCCTAAATTAATTGCCGCCGCTGAACAAAATGCAATATTAAGAATCGGTTGGACAAATGCTGGAGACCCTGTACCTAAAAATGGTGAATTAGGATTGTGCCCCGGACTACCTAACGGCGCTAAAATTCGAGCCTTAGGAACCTTAGGATCTTGGACTGCTGCATTTGGCAAAGGTGGAACTTTTACAATTCAAGGAGATGCCGGTAATTTCCTGGGAGCTGGAAATCATGGAAATATTATAACATGTGAAAAAAATGCAGGTAATTTTGTTGGTTATGGCATGGCATCTGGTAAAATTTCAGTTCTCGACGGATGTGGAGATGATGCTGGATCTAATATGCGTGGCGGGCTCTTGGTCGTCAGAGGCAATGCAGGAACACGTATAGGCGGTGGCATGATAGATGGAATTATCGTTGTTGATGGAGATGTGGGTAATGATCCCGGTGCAGGAATGATTGGTGGCAAGATAATCGTTAGCGGCCGATGCCCAAACCCTCCGGAAGGCATCACATTAAGACCAATTACCAAATCAGAATTGAAGAAAGTTAATGAGCAAATAAATGATAAAGAATTTCAAATCCCTAATGACTCGATATGTTTGGAACCAAATGACACGAAGGTGAAAATAAACCAAACCTCAATTGTTTCATCAAACGATCTGTCAATGATTGGTTTAGTACCGGCTGGTGAATCACAAAAGATGTCTTATTCGACATGTGACACTGTAGCATTATTGGGCGAGAGAAATGAAGATAATACGCCTATTGCACTACCCATCCCACTACTACCCATTATCAATGATGGTGCATTATTAGATAACAAAACAAAGGAAGATTCTAATGAATTGATCCAAAGTCAGCCGTTTATTGTCAGAGAAAATCCAAGGGGTATTGATTTCCAAATTGTGAATAATTCAAACATCCATTATGTTGAAAACAACTTGACTATTTGTGGGGGGGTAGTTTTTGATTTGATGAACCTACCGAGCATGAATTCTGAAGAGATTGATGGAATGCTTGTTGCAGTAAGATCTTTGTTAGGTAAGGAGAAACCATTTGCATTCTCCAATGGTATTGGACGCGTAGAAAGTCTTCACATAAAATCAGCATATCATCTAGCAGATTATGCTATCTGTAATATTGAAGATAATACTGGAATCTCTGAACCAGCAAGCCTGCCGCTTATTGGCCGTAGCAATAAAAGTAATCTCGAAAATAGATTTACCGATTCTGCGATACAATTGGGATTTTCTGCTAGCGCAGAGGACATTGCTAAACTTAGAGCATCGGGCATGAAAATTATTTGTTGTAATGCTCCAGCAGAGGATATTGATGAGATTTTTTCATGGCTATCTCAAGTCCACAATGATTTACCTGTTATTTTGAGGCGCTTAGGACTGGATTCAATAGACTCGCTTTCACGATTAAACCTTAGAGCACTTGATTTTGAAACTGCAGCAGTAAGTGGACTTAGATTATCCGGATATGAGAGACCATTGCCACATTGGTTTGCAAGGTAGGTGATTTTATGCCAACAATTTCAGTCGAACAAAATTTAATTGAAAAATTAATTTCACAGGCAGGTTTTGATCATGATATTGAAATATTATCAGAACAATTGCCTTTACTCGGAACTGATATTGATAGATGTGATACTGATACACTTGATATAGAAATTTTTCCTAACCGCCCTGATTTACTATCGGGAGAAACCCTATCAAAAGCAATAAGGAACTTTATTCACCATGAGGAAGCAAATCCCGGTTTAGAGATGTCGCATAGCAATGTCAAGATGACAGTTGATGATGAGCTTGAAAAAATAAGACCAGTTATCCTTGGTGCAGTAGTTCGTGGAGTCAACCTTGGAACAGACATAAAGCAAGCAAATAAATTCATCAAATCACTTATGGATCACCAAGAAAAGCTACATTTCGCATTAGGCAGAGGGCGCAAAAGAGCATCTATTGGCGTTCATGACTTGAATAAATTAAGCCCACCATTTCATGTTAAAGCTGTTAATGGCGACACGAAATTCACCCCCCTTGCCATGGATAAGGAAATGACTATTGAAGAAATCTTAACCAATCACTCAAAAGGTATAGATTACGCACATTTACTTGAAGGATATAATAGATATCCGGTTATTATTGATTCACAAAATAGTGTTCTTTCATTCCCGCCAATTATCAATGGAGACCATACCACTGTGACAACTAATACTACTGATTTTTTCATTGATGTAACTGGTTGGGATTATCGTTCATGTGAAGCTTGCCTAATGTTAGTTGCCATACAATTACAAGAAAGGGGCGGCAAAATTGAAACTATTGAAATCAACGATTGTCATGGCATTAAGTCTGTATTGCCTAATGGCGAACCAATTAAACATACTTTGCCAGTTGAACTATTAAATGGTTTACTTGGTAGTGAACTTGATGATAAGCAAATTTCTCATGCAATAAATCGAATGGGCGGCAAACTTATTGCTATGGATAACAAGAACATTACTCTGAATATGCCTAGATGGAGATTTGATATACTTCATCCAGTAGATCTTGTCGAAGATATTGCAATTGGTCATGGATATGAAGACTTAGGTACCGACATACCTAAGTCACCAATGACTGCATTACCGCGAGGTGATGCTAATTTGTTGCGCAGAATTAGAGACTCAATGCAAGGATTGGGAATGGTGCAAATTCAATCATTGACATTATCAAATGATGATGACCAGTTCAATATGGTTAGATGGCCAAATGTCGGCGAAATTACTAGAATTACTAATCCTATTACCATTGACCATACATTATTGAGACAGTATTTAATTCCCGGCTTACTTAGACTTTTATCTGGCAATCGGCATCATGATTTGCCGCAAAGTGTGTATGAATTAGGAACTGTTGTTAGAAATCATAAAAATTCATCTCGACTAGCATTCTTGGTTGCAGAACGAAGCGGGGGATTCGCGGCATTAAGGGGTCGAATTCAAGCATTCTTGAGAGACATGGGTGCTGCGGATTATGAAATCCAGTCCTTGCCAGCTGATGAAGGTCCTTGGCTCTCAGGCAGATCTGCAAAGATTATCATCAATGGAGAACATATTGGCTGTTTTGGTGAGATAGATCCTAAAGTGGCTGAAAAATTTGAGTTAAAAGTCCCAATTAGTGGTGCTGAATTTGCCATTGAGAAGATGGCGAAATTTATTCCCGACCCGGTATAATACACAATTAAAGGCACTATTTGAAATGCTAATTGTACTGGACGAACTATGAGCAGAGTGTTATTAGTTGCGATAATTACTTTGTTTATTTTCACACCCTTAGTGCAAAGTGTTGAAGTCCAATCTAGGAATTCAATACTTGAAATTGAATCATCAACTAAAGTAATTATAAATCCTGGTGAGACTGTAGAAGCATCAATAACAGTTAGAAATTTAGCTAATTCACCTCTGACTATTTATTTTGATAGTTGGTTACCAAATAATATTTCAATAACTGGACTTCCAAATGATTACTCTTTTGAAACCGGACAAATTAGACAATTTAAATTCTATTTTACATGCCAACTAAACACAAATTTTTCAACAACTTCTGCATATGTCAATTTAACTACAGATTATGATACACAGTTCAAAAATATCACCCAATTTGAAATCATGATCTCACCAGAATCAGATCTTAGATATGGTGTGACTAAAGATTCTGAATTTAATGTAGACCCCGGCATACGGATAAATTTGGCAGTAAATATGACTAATTTTGCTACATATAGTGATAATGTAACATTTTCGCTTGATACTCAATCAACTTGGGCATGGGGTTGGTCGATGAACATTTCAACAGAGGATCAAGCATTTGAGAGATTCCAACCTAGTGAACTAAAATACATATCTATGTGGATAGAGGTGCCACCAGTAATAGATTCATCACCACTATTTATGACTGGCCCTAGGTTTACTCTTGTAGCCACCTCGGGGCTTGATTATGAAACAACCACTTGGAGTTTTGAATTATTAATGTCAGAATTTAGGAATATAACTGTTGACAGTGTTGGTGATAATTTATCATTGGATCCAGATTCAAAAAACAGAATACCAATAACAATCAAAAATGTTGGGAATGTCGATAATTATGTTGATTTACAATTAGCAGTTATCGATAAGGCAGGAACTTTGATTCAAAATATTCAGCCTGCTGCTGGAATTACATATGATGACTGGAATATTGCAATCTTCGGTGGTGATGAAGATGGCATATTTGGCACACAACAAGCAAGAGTACTTGTTAATACAGGACAAACTCGGACATTTGAAGTTGCTTTCCAATCACCAAATCAAAATCAAGGAAATATAAGTATTAGAGTATTGATTAATCCAAATGGTGCAGTTGATAAAGCAACTTATGTTGATCTTTATTCTGAAATAATTTGGACTCGCAGCTTAGAGGTTGACCTGCTTTCAGAGAATTGTAATCAATTGTTGCCAAGCAGTAGTTGCTCTGCTAATCTAAGAATATATAATAACGGAAATTATCAAGATAATTATCAATTAGAGATAGTAGAACAGCCAGATTTTGCAACAGTATCGCTACCATCAAATTCATTCTATATCAGTAAGAATTCATACATTGATGTAACAGACATAGCAGTTACAGCTAATGATTATGTGTTGGCATTTACCAATTCTCAAGTTGTAATTGATATTTCGATAAGTGATAATTCTGAGATAAAACAGAGAGTTAGTTTTGATGTAATTATTGCACCAACAATTGAATGGACTGTAGACAATCTAGTGGAAGAAACTGATGCAATTGGACGTTTTAATATTGCTATGACTCTTAGAAACAATGGTAACGCAGTTGATGGAATTATTGTTCAGCTTCAGTGTTCACACTTTACACCGATGTCATTGATACCACCTATTGGAGCAGTTGTAGAAGAAGGGATTGAAAATCCTAGATCCTTTGAAATTGACAATGTTTCATTAGGAAACAATTTCACAATTAGAGGTTGGGCAGAAATACCAGCAGAACAGACAAGTAATGGTACAATGTATCTAAATGTCACAATTAGATCTAGATTTGCACCAGATGAGCCAATACAATATAGTACATCAGTACAATACTTAGGAGTTCAATGGCAACCTGATTTAGTTAATGATGATGGGAAAAGTTTGTCAGAAGTTTTTGAAGATGGAATACAAATTTTATCATCATGGTTTTGGATAATTATTTCTCTTTTGGCCTCATTATTAATAGTAAATAAAGCATTAAAAGATCGCAAATACAGGGTTGAAAAGCAACAACTCTTTGACTTAGCAAATCGCGAAAATAAGCTTGAAACCCAAGATGATTGGTTAACTAAATTTGAACAGAGCAAAAAAGAGCCTGAAAAAATAATCTCAAAAGAAGTATCTGCTAAAAAATTTGAACAGACTTTCAAAATGAGAACCGGTACAGTCAAGACGAGTATTGAACCTGTGAATGAGGAGTTGCGTGATGCTGCTTCATTGGTATTAGATACTCATGATAAAACTGCAGTCATAACTGAAGCAAATAAACTACTTAGTACACTATCTAAAGAGGGCATGTCACTTCCAAACCAAAATAATGACAAACTACTCCCTGATGAATATATTACTGATAGAACGCAACGAAGTGATCCACAAAGGCTAATAAAAAAGCCATCAACTCCAAATGACTATGTTAGGTCTATACCACTACCTGATGATGAACTAGATTTTTGAGTGAGTTATGATGATAATTGGCATTGATGAAGCGGGGAGGGGTCCTGTGATTGGACCTTTAGTTGTGTGTAGTGTAGCAATTCCTAAGCATGACTTGCAAATGTTAATTGAAATTGGTGTAAAAGACTCGAAGGATTTAAGCAAAAAAAAGCGCGAAGATATAAGAAATTGGTTTCTTACAAATTGTGATGACAGAAATTGGCATTATTCTATCGTAACTTGCCAACCTAAATCCATTGATTCTGCTGTTTATAATGAAGGGTTAAATATACTTGAAACTAAACTTTTTGCTAAATCATTGAATAGTCTTAAGATTGCCAATAAATCAAACGTGGAAATAATCAATGATGCATGCGATGTTGATGAAAAAAGATTTACCAGAAGAATTGCTAATCTAATTGAAGAATGGCCTTGGAATAAATCATCTATTGTTAGTTTTCACAAAGCAGATGAAAATTATCCAATCGTTGGAATGGCAAGCATTTTGGCAAAGCAACATAGAGATGAATGTATCAAAGATATAGAAAATGAGATTGGTTTTCCAATTGGTTCTGGCTATCCAAGTGATAAAAAAACCATTGCAGCGGTACGTAAGATGATTGCAGATAAGCCTCATGAACAATTGAGGTGGTCATGGGCTACAGTTGCAAGAATATGGCAAGAAATGCATGACAGTGAAGTACCCAATCGATTAATAGAAAATGGCAATCAAACTACTTTGTTCTAAATCAACCATCTAATTGATGAATAACTGATTACAGGGTGGCATGATTGGCATGGATTGGAGACCTGATGAAGAAACCGATTCTATGATATGGCACATTGCAGTCCAGAATGCTATAGAATATTCTGGCAAAGGAAATCCAGGTTCAGTAATTGGCAGGATAATGGGTATACGTCAAGACCTTAGACAATATGGTAAAGTCCTGAGCCCAATTATTGCTTCAAAAGTGCAGCAAGCAAACTCACTTGCCACTGATAAAGGTCTTGAACATCTAAAAGAAATATTAGCAAATGAAGCACCTGAATTATTACAAGAACGAGAGAAAAAAGCACGACGAGAAGGTTTACCAGAATTAAAAAATGCTGTCAAAGGGAAAGTTGTTCTAAGATTTGCACCTAATCCAAATGGTCCACTTTCATTTGGTCACGCACGTGGAATAATTATCAACGGTGAATATGCTAAACAATATAATGGGGAATTAATCCTAAGATTTGACGATACTGACACTACAATCAAACCACCGCTTAAAGAAGCTTATTCAATTATTGAGCAAGAAGCGGAATGGTTACTGGGATTCAAGCCACATAGAATTGTAATTGCAAGTGATAGAATTGAACAATATTATCAATATGTAAATTTGATGTTAGAAGGTGAATTCGGATATGTTTGTCAATGCAGCGGAGATGAATTTAGAGTCCACAGAGTTGAGATGACTGAATGTCCATGTAGAATTAATTCAAAAGAGACGAACTTGAAACTTTGGCAAGGAATGCTAAATGGTGAATTCAAACCAGGAGATGCAGTAGTCAGAGTAAAGACCGACATGACTTTGAAAAATCCTGCTTTGAGAGATTGGCCCGCATTAAGAATTCAAGATACAACACTTAACCCCCATCCAAGAAAAGAAATTGGATCTAAGTATGTAGTTTGGCCTTTACTAGATTTCCAAAGTGCTGTTGAAGATTATTTACAAGGCGTAACTCATATTATTAGAGGAAAAGACTTGATGGATTCAACTAGAAAGCAAACATTACTTTACCAACATTTTGATTGGAAATATCCTGAAACAATGTATTGGGGACGTGTCAAAGTTCATGAATGGGGAGGTTTTTCAACGTCGCAAATGAGAAAAGATATAGAGTCGGGGAAGTATGATGATTGGAATGATCCTCGACTACCAACTATTGCAGGATTAAGTAGCCGTGGAATAGAAGCTGCAGCATTGAGAAATTTTTGGATTGAACTTGGAGTGACTCAAAAAGATATTTCGGTTCCGTTAACCACTTTGTATTCACATAATACCAAAACCATCGATGATGATGCACCTAGAATTTCTTTTGTTAGAAATCCTGTGAGTATAAAAATTGAAGGATTATCAGCTGATTCAATTGAGATCCCCACCCACCCAAATAATCCAAAAATGGGAACAAGAAAAATCACCTTAGACTCTCGAACAGTATATATTGAAAAATCGGACCTTAAAAATAATTTTTTGCGACTAAAAGAATTTGCAGATTTTGACATAGTTAATAATGTGGCTACATTCATTTCATCCCAACGAAGCGACTCGAGGAAAATTATACATTGGACATCATTAGATTCGTCAAAGGAAGCTGACTTAGTGATGGTAATGGATAATGAAATTGTAAAAATCCCTGGTATGATTGAAAGCCATAACTTAGAAATTGGAACACATGTGCAAATTGAAAGAATTGGATATGGAGTTATTGCAGCAAATAATCAAATTATATTTACTCATGATTAGTAATAATCAAATCATGTCACTCTCAGCGTGGTATGATGTCAAGTAATTCCAAGACCATTGCAGACTTAGATTTGAATGATGAACATATTACTGTAGGAATAGATGATACACTACAAGAAGCGGCTAGAAGATTACTAACTGTTCCTGGGGGTATTCTAATTGTTCTTAATGATGAAAATAAAGTTAAAGGAATAATTGGTTACAAGCAACTGCTACAATCAATCGACAAAGAAGTAGATACTAAATCTGCAATTTGTGGCGAACATATGGAAATGGATTTTATGGAAATTCAATCTTCAGAAGAGATCTCAACGGTATTAAAGAAAATTAAACACAGAACCCCACAAGCAGTAGTAGCGATCGATGAAAATGGTGATTTTTCAGGCTACTTTTCTCCTAAAGATTATCAAGAATCAAAAACTATTGTCAAATCATTAAAGAGATTGAAGTTATAATTAGCCAACTATCTTTATTGTTTTACCACACCCTGAACAATTAATTTTCAGTGGCCTTTCATCGCTGGTAACTGGGTTTGATGTTTGACATGCTGGGCATTTTATCATTGGCACATTAAGGACAATTTGACTATCATTCTCTTCTTCTTGGTTTAATTCCAAACGCTTAGGACTCACAATAGAGGTTAAAATCCAAATTACTGAAGTTCCAGCTGCTGAACCAGCAACAAAATTTGGTGGATATGAAAAGAAATATATCAAACCGACAATTGGTATAAGTATCAATTCAAGCATCAAAAATCTCCTGTGTTTTTTGGCAGTCATTGACAACGATATAATCAAACCAAATGCGATTAAAACAAGAACAATAATTGTTAGTGGCATCGGAGAGAAAAATAATGAATCAATAGGTTGTATGTAAAGTGTAAAATCTTCATTAAGGCTCATTGATTCGGATTCAACCTTGATTACTTCTCCCCAGGGAAATCTTTGATGCGAGAATGATAAACTTTCAGATTCCAACAAATCGGCACCTCCAAAAGAGGTCATTACTGAAGATTTTGCCTCAATAGATAATGAAAAATCTTGCCAAATCGGTGCTGTTTGTGTTGAAGTGAAACTTCTAACCAAGTCAAATCTCTCACCATCGTTTACTGTTTGTAGTGTTGAAAAAGTTAATGTTAGGGGATGATTAACAACTTTTGACTCTCCCAATAAATCAACAGATATTGAAATGGTATCAAAATTCGTCGACGAACCAATCAACTCTTCACTATCAATTTGCATGCCATTAATATCAGTCATATAGGTTCTATATCGCTTAACCATCTCACGTTCATATTGCTCGAGTTCGACATTTTCAATACTTCGACTTTCTCTATCTTCTTCAGAAACTCCACCGGGATTCCAGCCATATAGAACTGAACTTGTTGGAAGATCGGAATCACCAATATGATCCATTCCCCATCTCATCCAGAATGCCATTTCACCATCGATCTCCATATTTGTAGTCATTGCTAATTTTAATTTACCATCTGAACTTGATAAATCGATAATTTGACTAATTGCGAGTGGGCTGCCCGTTCCGCTAGTTCTAAGAGGTTCATCACTAGGATAGAATGTTCCTGTTCCACCTCCAGTGTCTGTTGTTTCAATGATAAAGTCACTTGAGCCTTGGATTAAAGGACCATTTGATTGTAAATTTAATCGAACCGTTACTTGTATGGTTTCAGTCCCTCCACTAGAATCTGACCATGTCCATGTCACTACGATTGAATCGCCACGTTGCGTCTCGATTGGATCTCCAGCAACTTGAACCCCACCGACAAGAATCTCAATTGAATCAGAGTATGCTAACGCATCTATTCCAAAGTGAGAATCAATTACCGCTGAAAGATAAATATCACTTCCTTCAACTATTGGTTCATCGATTGATAAATCCATCAAAGGAATATCTGCAGAAATGCTAGATGCGAATTCAGTTGAGCCCCATAAAAATTCTAATTCAGCATTACCACCTGGGACGCTAAATACCACTGAACGAGCACTCAATACTAACTCTATTTCACTTGATGCAGAAACTGACATCTCCTCGACTGGAATGGAAAAATCAATTGTACCTTCACCTTGCGTTAATACTGATGAATCCAAATTTGTCGAATCAGAAAAAGATTGAGAACCGATATTAATTGTTGCAGTAGCATTAATTTGGGCGCCACCAGCATCACTTACTCGATAATTAATAGTCAAATCCCAATTAGATTCAGGTATTGAGCCAGGCCACACTTTACCAAGACTCCACACCCCCACTTCTTCCTCAGAAGTGATAGAATTAGCAATCACTGCATTACTAGACTCATCAGATAATTTCTGAGAGAATGGCGTCAAATCTCCTGTTGAACTGCCAACTAAATACAACTCCACATTATGTGAGGAATCACAACAAACCACTGTAGGTTCAGCAGATGAATCACCAATTAAATGAGTAGAAAACGGCAATGATGCCATCAAAATGACAAGCAAAAATGGAACAATATTGCAATTCATCTTTCCCAGCACGAGCCTTCGAGACATTCAAGGCTCATAACTTACTCTATTTAGTGTGAGAGTTAATAGTCATTTGAGGAATAAATTATTTATGCCGTCAAAGTGCTTTTTCTAATAATGTGCCTAATTCTTTTTCAAACAAAGACACTAATGCTTCTCCAACTTCACCTTGTAAATCATCAGGTAATAATCTCATTCCGAGCCTGGTAGCGGCTCTTGTTGCTTTTAATTCAGCATAAATCGATCTTGCTTTTGACTGGAAATAATAAGACACAGCATCCTTAATCTCTTCTTTTAGTTCTAAATCTTCTTCAACCTTATTACGAATATGGGTTTTCAATTCATCTTTAACTAAATCTCGAAAAGCCTCTATAACTAAATCTTCAGTTGAAAGTAATTCCTTGATCTGGTCTTTTATGCTTCCAGTCAACAATCTCTCGATGGCCATGACAACGCGACAATGACATATGGTTTCAATTCATCGTATCATCATCTAATATTTTCCCTGTTGTAATAAGGCACTTTAAAACGGAAATAGCATGAGATTTGGTTAATTCAATTTCGCTTGGCCAGGCTGCTTTAGCAAGGAAGATTTGGCTATGCAAATCTAACTTTTGGTCACCTGATAATTCACGGAACCAAATTAGTTCTTCTAATCTTGGAGTGGATATTTTTCTATTGGACAATGCTTGTAAAGCTAATTCACTAAGTGCCTGCTGACGTTGCTTAAAATCCATTTTACCCCATTTTTTGGATAATCTTTTTAGCAATGAATGCGAAATACCAGGAATCATATCTATTATTGGAGATTCTATTTCAGGTAAGGGAAGCAGCCTGATCGTTCCTTCATCTTGAAGAGTATCCCGGATTTTGGTATGAATTGGGTCATAAGAATTGTCTAAAGATTCTCTTAACCAATGACCAAGTCCTGCTAAAGATCTAAGTCGTCGCACTCTAGGCCCATTTGGGCTAAGTGCAGCAGCAATAGCAGCACATTGAATCACGACATCTAATGCGCCATTGTGAATTTTATCTGAATTTTGATGTTTTACCGATACTGCAAGTGGAACTATTCTTGTACGCGAGATTTCATCGATTTCTTCACCTTTCCAAGTTTCCTCATATTGTTCTATGCTTACAATTAATGATGATTTTGCACTAAATTCATAGTTTTGGCCTTTAGGCTGATTTACTGTTGAATTTAGTATTTTTCTGCTATATGAGATGTTTTCATCAATCATTGAAGATTCTAAAAAACTTAGTGCAATTATAGACTCTAAGTCTGCAGTAGCAAAAATAGCTACACTGTCTGCTGATTTAATGTTATTAACTATGTTATTGATGCGCTCTTTTACATCGTGAAATAACTCTGTTTCTAAAATATCATGCATGCTATCAAATGACCTACAATCAATGATGCTTTTCAATCTCTCGATTAAATCACTCAACCATCAAGCGAAGTTCATCTCTCTTGTAGCGCCAATCACTAGGAAGTTTGCCCTCAGAAATGTAATAACTTGCTAATTTTCTAATCTTTGATTCAGTGAGTTCTAATGATCTCTTGTTATGGAGGTCTTTATGATTCCCACTACCAAGATGTTCAATGATTCTAACCGCTTGTCGCATCAAATTCATCATATCTTCTGGGTAAGAACCGCCAATTTCATTTTCAGACAATATGCTACCAATTCTTTTACCGGTAACTAAGCGAACATTTGGAACTGCGTGCTGATCTCTTAGAATAGTACCAATCTCTGCTGTAGAATGACCTGATTTACCCAATTCAATAATCAGTTTAGTAACCTCGCCAGAATTATTGTTAGACCATTCTGGAGCTTCTGCAACATATGGTTTTGAAGAACCACTCTTACCTTTTCTGGACTTGTACATACGTGCCATGTCAATCACTCAAGCATCCTTGCGACTTGCCCCTCATTATTAACCACTCCGCTATTTAAAAAGGTAAAAATCAGTCATAATCTTTGGTGTCCCTTAGCAACTATGCCTGGTGTAGATGTCCATTCCCATCCTGAAGCAATTGATCTTGCTAAACCGATGGGCGAATTGTTTTGTATAATTAGAAGGTCATCACCGGCTTTAATTCCATTATCAAAAGCTTTAACAATCGATGAAAATATATCGCCTTTCCAACTAACTGAATCTCTTAAAATAACTTTTTTCAAAGAGGAATGTTCAGCGATAATGGGTATTGATGATTTGGAAAGCGAAAAGCCACGCCTATCATTTGACCATTGTGCTATTTGTTTGCCAGATTTTTCAATCTTCCAAAATGGAGGTTTACCTCTAATTTGTACATCACTAAGCCAAGCATCATTCTCCATTTTATACCGGGCAACACTACAAAAATTATCACGCAGAATATGGTGATGCCGACGAGATTTTAGTTTAAGCGGTGATGCTACTCTGGCAATAGTATCTGCTAAATTCTCAAGTGCTTCCTTACTCGTAGCACTATTGTCATTTCGTGTTTCAAAGTAATCAACATCTTGTAAATTAAAACTCATTGATGAATGATTTATCACTGTATGATAATTATGTCGAGATAATAAATCATTAAGCATTGCATTAGCCCGTTTTAATTCGTCTAAACTCCAGACACCGGTGACGGGAATATCATAGTGGGATGCAGGCCAAACCTCTTCTAGATCTCTAGGGACTAAACCTAAAGGTGAAGTCACCATTACTTCATGGTAAGCAGTACTGCCAATTATTGACAAAAATTTACGGTGAGATTTTGACATCCGGTATGGTTTGCGCGCTGAACACGGTAACAAAATTAAAACTTTATCAAGACCTTTAGGTGCTTGATAGGAATTGGAAATGAAATCAACCCAATTAGTAACAATCGGATTTTCTAAAGAAGTGTGTGAGTTACAATGAAGTATTGTTCCTTTTTGGACGTGCGAGATTCCCAAATTTTTATTGTTGCGGCATAATTTATCATGATACCTAAGATGCTCAACAAGTTTTGGACTATTCAATGATTGCCTTTCAACCAATGTTCTTAAAGTTCCGTTAGCTAATCGGGATTTAATTTCATTTATTGCACACTCCCAATGAAAAATCTGATTACCCATTTCCGATGATTCATTACTTGCTTCTACTAACTCGCGGGGCCCTGATTCAGTAAGCAAAACATTTGCCGAATGACACTGTCGTGACCTAGCCAAATCAAAAAGATCGACGCCAAACCAAGTAAGAACCGCAGCATTATCTGGCCCTCCAAGACCAGGTGTCCACAATAATGCACTCGGAAATCTATTTTTTATTACTACCAAAGCTTGGACTAACTTGTCTTGTTGAGTCGCTAATTGTACAGCATCAACTAAAACCACTATGCTTGGTTTCAAATCTTCATTCGACAATTTAGGATCATGATTTAGTCGTTGCCAGGAAATGGGCAACAGCAAACCAGTGTCTGCTAATTCACCAGCGTCTGCTTCGTCAAGTGAAGGTGGTAAAACATGGCCAATCGAAGCCTTAAAGTTTGGTAGATTTTCGGTAAAATCTGGTGGTGAAAGTGGTAACTTAGATTGAAACCATAGAGTTAATGGAATTTCTTTATCTGTAGTCGAATGAAATGGAAATAATTCTGCGTTGGTTATTTCATCATCTGCTAAAGATACTAGACTCGGAGTTGATGCTAATGGACTTTTTCTATCTCCAAGCCCCCAACTTCGAGCATAAAGATAACGGTGAATAACTGTACGCCCCAATTCATTCGCCATATTCGATGCTGATACTATTTGTACAAGAATAATTCCTTTCTATCCCTAACTTCAAACATGACTTCTATTACGGCTACATAATGCAGACTGGTAATTACTTGCATTATTTTCATAGATTCATCATGATTTTTGTTTTTGTTTTATTTATATCTCCAATTTATATTATTAATTCAGAACAAGAAATAGTAATGACATCTAAAGATATTTCATTTGTAGATGAAATCGACGAAAGAATATGGGACGTTAACACTGGTGATTTGTACAGCATAAACATAAATTGTCAAGACTGTACAACAGAATTATTATTCAACAATAGCACTATTACATCACAATCAAGTAATTACCTCGGTGAAATATCAGAACCAGGATTATTGAAATTGCGCATCAATAATTTTTCTATTGACGCAGTCAAAGTGTCTGCATTGATTCATCAAAATGATGAATTTTTAAATACCCGGCCCGGACCAACAGACATCACTAATTTTACCGAAATTTATGAATGTGGACAAAAAGACGGATGCATTGATTTAGACGATGAAAATTTAGCCACTAAGATAAATAGTTCCGATTTAACTGAGAATTATTATGTGACAGGAATTAACTCTAATGAAGATATTGATTATTTCACAATACTGGTAGAACAAGGAGATATAATTGAATTAGGCATTGCCCACTCAAGTTCAGATCTATCAATAAGCATGTTCTATCAAAATCCCGATAGTGAACAGAATCTAGGAGTGATTACAGCAACTGATATGATGATAAATTGGTATGAAGCCTCAAATACACAATTTGTGAATTTTGAAAATCAAGGAAGAGTCATAGTAAAAGTAGAATCTCAAACAATCAATGCACAGTGGGCCTTGAAAATTATCAGACATCAAACTATTGATTCTGAAGTAATTGATTTAGCCGTTACAAATGAAATTTTTGGACATGGTAATAGAACAATAATATTAGATTCAAGCGAGACTCAAGCAGCATTATTTTTGCCGACAAATAATGATATTGAATACACTTATTGGTCTTTAGTCGATAGTGAATGGTTATTCACAAAAAATGGATTGATGCTCGGAGATGAATACACTAGGTTATACCCCTTACCTACTGCGAGTGCAATAAAAATTAAATTAAATGCAACATCCTATCATTCAATAATATCTTTGGAGAGTTTTGGTGACTTAAATAGTGTATATGAGGCTCCTTCGTTACCACCAATTTTACAAACTACCAATAACTCATCATGGCCATTAATAGATTTTGAACAAACAAATAATTTCGCACAATTTACCAATTCCATAGGAGATTATTCAGATGTTTATAGAATTGAAATAACTGCTTGGGAAGATTCAATTCATTTTATCAGGTTTGAAATCCAAGGTGCTGTTGAATTATTTGAAATAGAATTAATTTCCAAAGATGTTGATGATTGGTCAGATATTGAATCTAAGACTAGAACACAAACATCAGGAGATCTACAAGTTGCAATGGAGGTGCCCCGAGGAACGCACTTTTTCAGAATATCATTGGTTAATGCAAATAGTGTTAATTCGTGGGGGGAATATACTGAACCGCATAATTACCAGATTATAACAACTTATGAATTGGTAGAAGAAGGTGAAGAACCATGGTTTCCACCAGATGAAAATGCCAAAAAGTGGGGTTCTTTTGCTAGATGGTTTATGGGATTAGTACTGCTTATTCCTGCAGCATATTTGCTTTTATCATATCGTGGAAAACAACATTTAGCAAAAGAATTACACAACAAAGAACAACGGTTGGACTGGTTAAAATCTCAACTAGACAAAGGAATAAGCCCGAGAAAGAATCAAAAATCCTTAGCAAAATCGCTTGATATAATTGCAATTTTAGACTGGGATGATGCTTGTCAAACATGGGGTGAACCAGACTTAATGTACCGAACAGAAGGTGTAGCAATATCTGTATGGAAACTTGATCCACGAATTGTGAAAAATGAAGGTTGTGTGCCAATTCTTGTTGGTATTTATATTATTGAGGGAGAATGGGAAATTGCCGCATTAAAATTAGATTCTGTAGAAGAAAATTCATGGGAAATCAAATCCGTAACACCACGATTCTTATTTGCGAGAAATGAATTGTTTTTGGATACTATGAATCCAGGAAATAAGACTTTTATTTTAGTTGAATTAAAAGGCGAATCGTCTGCTATTGGCATAGAGTTAAACGGCCGCTTAAATGGAGAACCTGCTGCTTCAAGAGTGCCAAAAGTATTACTAATTAATAGCGAAGAAGAGTGATTATTTTCTACGTTCTTTGGCATCATTTCCAATTCTTTCACGCATTTTTTCATCAGATAATGGTTCTCTATTTTGTTGAAGAGATTTCAAACTCTGCTTATTAATTTTCTTTGGCATGAATAACTTTACTAGAATTACTACATCTCCTCTTCCTGAGCCCCTAATTCTAGGTAAACCCTTACCTCTAATTTCTATTGTTTCTCCTGAATTAGTCATTTTTGGAATGGATATTTTCAAATCATTACCATCAATATGTGGGAGAGTAATTGTAGTTCCAAGTACCAAATCTTCGTATTCTAAAGGTAGTGACATTATCAAATCAGCCCCCGATCTTTCAAACCATTCATGTTCGCTCACTTCTAATTCAATGAATAAATCACCATTTTCTCCTCGACCACGAGGCCCTGGTTCACCTTTTCCACGCATACGCAATCTAGTTCCATTTTCCGCACCTTTAGGAATATTGAACCTTAATGTTGTCTCTTTAATAATTTGACCAGAACCTTTGCATGAGCGACATTTAGTTTTGATTGTTTGACCCATTCCTGAACAACTTGGGCAATCCCTAATCACATCTTGAACAAATGGACCAACTTGTTGCCTAGCTCTTATTCTCCCTTGCCCCCCGCAATTGCTACACGAGATAATATCTCCATTTTCGGCACCTGTACCATCACACGGCTCACATGCAGATGGCAAATCGATATCCAATTCTTCACTGGAGCCTGAAAATACAGACTCCAAAGAAATAGTGTATCTAACTATGACATCATTGCCTCGATTTCGAGACCTTCGAGATGAACCACCAAACAGATGGGAGAAGAAATCACCGCCCAATATGTCATCGAGATTAACATTGAAAGAGCCCCCACCAAATCCTCCGAATGGCGACCCAGAAGGACCGTTATGACCAAATCTATCATACATTTGGCGCTTTTCAGAATCCGAAAGTACGGCATATGCTTCTTGAATCTCTTTGAATTTATCTTCTGCTCCATCCTCAGTACTTCTGTCAGGATGGTATTTTCTTGCTAGACTTCTAAAGGCATTTTTAAGATCTTTTTCATCAGCGGTTTTGTCGACGCCAAGCACTTCATAGTAGTCTCTTTTTTCAGACATCGTCATCCCTCTATTTAATTGCCAAAAGCCTAACATCTTTGAATATCACGGAAAAATATTGGTAATTTAGTTAATATCTAATCCACAGTTCTCACAAAACCTCTGTTCTTTTTTTACTGAATAACCGCAACCTCTACACTTAGAATTCTGTAATTTTTGGCTGACCACTTGTGAGCTAAATGTATTCATCATAGCCATTGATTCAATAGATTGAGTTTGGACATTATCAATAGTTCTCGCACTAAAATTAGGATAGGTTTTGGGATTTGAGTTCATGTCACCACTATTGACAAAATTTTCTGACTCCATTGGTGGACTAATATCATCATTAATTTCATTTGAATCCTGTTCGATTAACACTTCATTACGCTCATACTGAATTGGTGCATTGGGCCTCTGTGCTTTCACTGGAGCCGCAGTGGCTGCTGCCTGTAATGCCGAAAATCTTTGCTTTTCCCTATATTCTTTAGCTGATGTTCGGCCAAATAATCCGCCCACAAAATCAAGAAATTTATCCATAGGACTCAAATTTCGAGTTGCTCCTATTGTAGATTCCACTTCTTGCTCATCAAAATTTGATTTTCCTGACACTCGTCTAGTTGCTTCTACGATCTTATCAGATTCATTAAGCATATCAATCTCCACATTATTTTCATTAGAAACCTCTAATTCAGGTGCTTCACTAGAAATTTGCGACACATTTTTTGAGAGACTAGATTGATCGGAAATTACACTAGAAATTTCAGCGTTGGTTTGCCAAACACCAGACTCTTCTGCGGAGTAAATGTTCTTCATCTTTTTCATTACTTTTGAACGCCTATATTCATAATCTTTGATAACATTAGTTCTTCTGTAGATAACAATACAAATTAATACTCCTATCAAATAATATGGAATCATTAACAAAGGTTCAATCTTGAATACCTCTCTAAGAGGAGTTACAATTACGTGGATAAATATCATCAGTAATATAGGTAGTATCGAAACACTTCTAGCACTTAATGACTTTTGTTTCATCTCACTCGACCTTTGTTTGTAGACATTATTATTGTATATTGTCACTAAATGCTTCCCTATCATTAAATGAACGAACCTTTCCAGCTATACCGTACATTAGTCCAAGGGAAAAAGTAACGTGTAAGATTAAAATTGCCAATGGCAAACCAATTATTACTGATGGTTTTCGATGAAAAAATGCAATTCTAAATGCTTCAAAAATTAGCACTATTGAGTATGCAATAGCTGGAATAAACCAATACTGAGATTTAGACAATAATAATGATAATGTTAGAATAAATCCAAACCATGGTAATAACTCTCTACCACTAATTCTCTTGGGATGTTTTTTGATGATTTTTGTTCGCCAAAAGCCATATCTAAAGCCCATTTTGGCCCAGCTTTTCAATGAACTACGCTTTGACATACTTACAGTTACTAAATCGGTTTTATACAAAGAGAAACCAGCATCTAACATACGCATTGATAAATCACTATCTTGACTAGTGATGTAGTATGTATCCCAGCCCCCAACCTCGTCTAATGCTTTACGGCTATGTAAACAGAATGCTGGAACTGAGGTTTTTATGGTTCCTGTGAAATCACTAAATTGACCATTGCCACGACCTAATGGAGATAAAAAGGCAGATTCAATCCATGATTCAACTAAACCAAGGTCTCCTTCTTGACCTTCAACCTTAACACCTAATGCTCCAATACGCGTTTTCTCAGTTGATTTCAATCTGGTAAATTCTTCAAGTAAAACCTCGATATGATTCTCTGCCAAGGTAGAATGACCTATTACTTCAAGTAAGAATTCAACTGATTCCGGGACTAATTTTAGTGCCATATTACGTGCTTGAGCAACATATTTCCCCGTATTTTGTTCAAGAATTATCTTGGGGTTTTTATTACCTCTTGATTCAATAAAAGATTCAACAATGTCCCAAGTTGAATCTTCAGAACCTCCGTCTAAAACATAGATTATGTGTGAACTATCTGAGATTGTTTGATTACATAAAGATTGTAAACATTTAATGATCGAATTTTGTTCATTAAGAACCGGAATAATGGAGGCAACAATAGGAATATCATAGCCTGCCATGAACATCGATATTGATATTAGATTTCATACTTACTCGACTAGAAGAAAAAAAGGACAGTTTGAAGAGCAAAAGCAATTTAGGCGGAATGTGCCAGAATCAACTATATTGCTAAACGGCATCGATGAGGGAATAAATGTCAAGGTGACAAGTGTCCTAGAAGGACCGGAATCACCTAAATTGATATTGGAAAGCATACAAAATGTATTTCCTGATTTCTTTATTTCACAAGAAGTTGCTGAACCTGTTTTTGGAAAATCAGTGAAACAAATATGGCAAAATAATAAAATCTCAATTAATAATTTCTTACAAATGATTCACAAGCAAGCAATACTAGATACTGCATTAGATGTCATGAGCATGAATCTCGATAATGATAAGACGTATTTTGAAATATTAAGGCAAGCCTCAATTGTGGGTAAAATTGCATTCAATATCAACACCAATATACCGCTAGGAGGAGTGATTTCTGTAGAATTAAGTGGAGCAGGTTTACCTGAATGGTTAGAAGCCGCCACTTGGCATAAAGGTAGAGATTCAATTCCAAAAAAGATTGATGATGAAAGAACGATGGAAGATGATGGCGAACCATCTAATTGGATTTGACATAATTAATTATTGATTCTGCAACAATTCTATCAGCACCAAGTAACTTCAATTCATTGATTTCTTCAACCCAAATTAGTTCATCATGCGAAGTCCAATTTGATTTATCATTAAAGTTTAAATTTGCATAATCTAAATCTACATGAATAACTGTTAATTTTATGCCAAAATTGGGATATTCATAGTACCATGGCCCCAAATTTTTAACAGTACTAATATCCCAACCAAATTCTTCTTTAAT
>MDSV01105057.1_pt1 | contig 31794 bp, 26 predicted proteins | sample 810851 | NCBI WGS metagenome assembly MDSV01 (sample SAMN05326640, study PRJNA326480) | marine metagenome | isolation source: seawater | place: Atlantic Ocean: North East | collected 2012 | reverse complement strand
TTTTAAGATCTGCGGTTCTAATATTTTTTTCTAAGATTATTGGAAAACCTATTGCAATTGGAATGAAATTTAATCTAAATCTTTGTGAAGAACCCAAATTAAAAGATCCTAAAATCCCATATAGAGTGAAATAGGAAATGGAAATGGTGGCAAAAAATACCAATATTATTTTTTTTGCATTATTATCATTTCTTATGGTTTTAAATAAAGTCTTCCATGTAATAAAATACAAATAAATTAATGTTATAGACTCAATAACAATAATAATTAGATAAGGCTTACTTAATAATTCATCTGGTATAGGAAATAGTGCGAGGTATTGAAGAGATAAAAAATTTAAAGGATCAATTACAAAATCATAATTCAAAAAATATCTAGAAGGTGTAAAATTACTCAAGTTAACTTGTGCATAACCTATTTGATAATTTAAAAGTGAACTATCGTAAATATTTACTACTGCAAAAAGAACTATAGAGATTATAAATAAAAGAAATAAAATATTTCTTAAATTTACTTTTTTAGATACTTTTCCTATATAAACTGTTTTTATAAATAAAGAAATAATTGCTATAAAAAAATAAGGTAAAGCTAAAATACCTCTCATAAACCAAAGAAAATATAAAATTGAAAATTTTAATATTAAATTTATAAAATTTTGTATATGATTTTTTCTTTTTACTAATAAGAAATCACACTCTAATATTACATAAAATAGCGCAGGAAAGAAAAATAAAAATTCTTTTGAAGGGACATTTGTATAAATTAATATTCCTGGACATATTAATAACAATGACCAATATTTAAAATTATATTTATCAATAAAACTTTTACTTAAAAAGTAAGTAAAAAAAGAGGATATTGCGGCAGTTAATGCAACGACCGCAACTCTACTTGATGTTAAAAAGTTAATGGTTGAAAATATAATTATTGCAACTCTATTCCTTCCTAACATAGTAACTTCAATCATGTCTGAATTAATCCAAGCATTAATATTTTTTATATAAAATCTCATATCTCCTATACGTCCTGTTAAAAGTACTGTAAAAAGACAGAATAAAAGAATTACAAAATACCTGTAAAGGAAATAATTTGAAAAAATATTGACTTTTTGTAATTTCATAAATAATATATACAATATTCTTAAATCATTTTATCTTGGTTGGTTTTTATATAGCAACTATAAATATAATTATATGTAGCATAGTTTCCTATTTTATAGCTCCTTTAGTTAATTACATAGGTAAAAAATTTAAAATTATTGATATACCTGATTTGAGAAAAGTGCATACTATTCCAATTGTGAGAATCGGTGGCCTATCGATATTTTTTACATTTCTTTCCTATTTTATATTTGTTTCTTTTTTTAATAATTCATTTATAAACTTAAATTTTTACCAAAGCAAAACCTTTTTTATATTAATAGGATCAATATTATTCTTTTTAATTGGTCTCCATGATGATATTTACAAGTCTTCACCAATATTAAGATTATTTTTGCAGTTTCTTATAGCTTTTTGGGTATCTTTTAATGGAATAGGTATTACATCATTGAATTTTGCTCTCCCATTATATGGAGATGTGAATTTATCTTTACCCTTTGTTCTAAAACACATTTTCAATGCTTTTTGGATAGTAGGTCTTACGAATTCAATAAATTGGATTGATGGTATTGATTCTTTAGCAGCTGGCTACTGCACAATTTTATCATTTGGATTGTTTTTTGTGATGTTTTTTGAAGGTGATTATTTAGGCCTAGTTTTTTATTCAATCTTAGTTGGATCTACTATTGGTTTTTTGATTAGAAATTTCAGACCTGCTTACTACATCATGGGAGATTGCGGCTCTAACTTTCTTGGTTTTATACTATCAAGTAGTTCAATAACATTTTTTAATAATCAAGAACTGAATTCAATAAATATTAATTATTTATTTATCATTTTTTCTTTACCAATTTTTGACATGTTATTTGTTATTTTTAGTAGATTTTTAAATAATAAGAATATATTTCTTCCAGATAGGAGCCATATTCATCACAGACTTCTAGATATGAATTTAGATCATAAATACATTATTTCAATTTTATATTTTTATTCATTTATTTCAGTTTTTTTAGGAATCGTTTATTTCCAAACTTATTAAATCTGTATTAATTTAATAAGGATATTTATTCTTTATTTTATTAACCAGAATATTTTTAAATAATTTTAATCTAAGCCATTTAAAGTTTGCAAAATTCCTTCATCTAAAGAAATTTTTGAATGCCAACCAAGTTTATTAATTCTGTTACTATTTAATTTTTTTCTCGGAGTACCATCCGGCTTGGATTGATCCCATATAATTTTACCCTTGTAATTCGTTAATTTAGATATTTTATTTGCTAGATCTTTTATTGAGATTTCAACTCCACTACCCACATTTAGTAATGAGGTCTTTTTACCATATAGATCCTCAGGTGCTAGTTCAGAATCCAAGTCCCAGTTTTCTAAACAGAATACAACTGCATCTCCTAAATCATTGGCATGTAAAAATTCTCTATAAGGTTTACCTGTCCCCCAGCATGTAACCTGAGGTAATGATTCCTTTGATGCATTATGAAATTTTTTTATTAATGAAGCCATTACATGGCTATTTTGAGGATGATAGTTATCTCCAGGTCCATATAGGTTTGTAGGCATTAATGAAATCGCATCAAAATTATATTGTTGCCTTAATGCTTCACATAGCTTTATCCCGGAAATTTTTGCAATGGCGTACCATTGATTAGTAGATTCAAGCTCTCCTGTAAGTAGTGATTGTTCATCAATTGGTTGACGTGCAAATTTTGGGTAAATGCAGCTGCTCCCTAGGAAAAGTAATCTCCTAACTCCAGTTTTCCAAGAGGTTTCAATTATATTTGTTTGAATCTTTAAATTTTCTAATAAAAATTCTGTAGGCTCAGATGAATTTGCAAGAATTCCTCCAACCTTTGCAGCTGCAATAATAACAATTGTGGGTTTATTAAATTCAAACCAAATTTTAACTTCATCAAGATTTAAAAAATTCAGTTCTTTTCTCGATGGAGTAAAAATAACACCTCCATTTTTTTTGTCTCCATATCCATTTTGCACAAGATTTCTATTTATAGCACTCCCAACCATCCCTGAGGCTCCTGCGATCAAAATTTTATCGTTTAAAAAAATCTTTTTCTTCATTTTATTTAAGCATATTTGGTTTAGATTATTTTTTTAGGATGACTTTAAAAACCTTCTTTTTTTAATAAACCATACTTTTTTGCCTCCTCTTTGTCATGGGTTATCATTTCCTTTATTAATTCTTCTAGAGATATTTTTGGAGACCAACCTAGTTTTTTTGTCGCTTTTGAAGAGTCACCAAGAAGTTGTTCGACTTCTGTTGGTCTAAAATAATTAGGATCTATTCTAATTACAATATCTTTAGTATCTCCTCTTCTCCCAATTTCATTTATGCCATCACCTTCCCAGATAATTGAAGGTCCTTTTTTTTCATTTTCCCAATTTAATTCATTAGCACACATTTCTATAAATTTTTTAACTGAAACCATTCTTCCAGTTGCTATTACATAATCCTCTGGTTCTTTTTGCTGAAGCATAAGCCATTGCATCTCAACATAATCTCTTGCATGTCCCCAATCTCTTTGAGAATTCAAATTGCCCATATAAATGCAGTCCTGTATACCTTCATCAATAAATGTTAATCCTTTGGTTATTTTTCTGGTAACAAATGTTTCACCCCTCCTTGGACTTTCGTGATTAAAAAGTATTCCATTGCAAGCATAAATACCATATGATTCTCTATAGTTTACGGTAATCCAGTAAGCATAAAGTTTAGCAGCTCCATAAGGGCTTCTTGGATAAAATGGAGTTTCTTCATTTTGAGGGCTTTCGCGAATCTTTCCGTACAATTCGCTTGTGCTTGCTTGATAAATTTTTGTTTTGTTTTTGAGGTCTAATATCCTTACTGCTTCGAGTATTCTTAAAGTTCCTAAGGCATCACAATTTGCTGTGTATTCTGGACTTTCAAAACTTACAGCTACATGACTTTGTGCTCCAAGATTATATATTTCATCAGGCTGTACACTTTGAATAATTCTAATTAGGTTTGTACTGTCAGTAAGATCACCATAATGAAGAATCAAATTTCGATTTTTTACATGAGGGTCCTGATATAAGTGATCTATCCTTGAAGTATTAAGACTACTTGATCTTCTTTTTATTCCATGTACTTCATATCCTTTTTCAATTAAGAATTCTGCTAAGTAACTTCCATCTTGGCCTGTTACTCCAGTAATTAATGCTTTCTTTTTGACTAAATCAGCAGACATGGTTTCAAAGTAAGATCTTTTTGGTTTTGTAAATAATATTTTTCATAGAATTTAGATTAAAAATTGCCAATTTGAAATTTTTAAATTCATAATATTTATCTAATGATTATAGTAATCTTTATACCATTCAACAAATTTTTTAACCCCCTTTTCTATTGAAGTAAGATCTATTTGACCAGTGGTTTTTGTTATTAAGTCACAATTTGCAGATGTATTCATAACATCTCCAAGTTGCATAGGTTTAAGTTCTTTTATGGCTTTTATACCTAATTCTTTTTCTAATATTTCTATAAATTCTAAAAGTTTTACATTTTTAACACTCCCAATATTTAATATCCTGTGAGGAGCCCAACTACTTGCGGCATTAGGTTTATTTTTATCAAAGTTTTCATCTTTAATAAAAGGCTTTTTTAGAAGTCTAAAAACTAATTCTATGACATCATCAATATAAGTAAAACTTCTAGACATTTTGCCGAAATTGTAAACCATTATTGGTTCTTTTGAAAGAATAAGTTTAGTAAATTTCATTGGAGCCATATCAGGTCTTCCCCATGGACCATAAACAGTAAAAAATCTTAATCCTATTGAGGGAATATCATAAAGATGACTATAAGAATGAGCCAAGAGTTCGTTAGAACGTTTTGTAGCGGCGTAAAGACTGACAGGATGATTTGTAGGATCTTTTTCTGAATAAGGTACTTTTATGTTGCCTCCATATACAGAACTGCTGCTAGCATATAAAAATTTCTCCACTTTGAAACTTCTACAACATTCGAGAATATTATAAAAACCTACTAGGTTGGATTGTATATATGTTGAAGGATTTTCAATAGAATATCTTACGCCTGCTTGAGCAGCTAAATTAATAACAATTTTAGGTTCATATTGTTTAAATATTTTAACTAGAGAGTCTTTATCAACCAAGTCTACTTTGAAAAACTTCCAAACAGCAGCTTTTTCTTCTTGAGTGGAATCTAATAAGCTTAGTCTTGATTTTTTTAAATCGACATCATAATAAGTATTCAAATTATCTAACCCTATTAAATTAAAACCCTCTTTTATCAGCTTTTTGCAAAGGTGAAATCCAATGAAGCCAGCAGCTCCTGTTACTAGAATATAATTACTCATATCATATATTTTAAGGTTTATATTTATTTGACTTATTCTAATTTGAAGTAATTTAAAAAGTACTTATTTGAATTATATTATTATAAATTGAACATTATAATTAAGGTAATTACTTAACTTAGTCTAGAAAATTTGTTCAGGTTATCTTGTTTGATATTTTTAATCGTTAATAGAATTTTTTAAAATTGCACAATAACATAATTTATTTTTGATTAAATTTATATTATTAATGAATAACATATGAAAAATAAGTCAAAATTATATAAAACAGATTGCATAAATTAATATCTTCCATAATCATCTTTAAATCTAACGATGTCATCTTCGCCTAGATAATTACCACTTTGTATTTCAATTATAACAAGTGGTGTTTTGCTTGTATTAGATAAGCGATGTTTTGAACCTAGAGGTATATATATACTCTCATTCTTATCAAGCAGTCTAATTTCATCATCAACCTGTACTTTTGCCTTTCCTTCAACTACCACCCAATGTTCAGATCTATGAAAATGCTTTTGAAGAGATAAAGATGCTCCTGGGTTGACCTCAATTTTCTTTATTTGCCAATTATTTTTTTCTTCAATTGATAAGTAGTGCCCCCAAGGTCTAAATACTTTCTTATGCTGTTCACCTTCTTTGAATCCATTTTTATTTAAAAATGAGACTATTTGTTTAACTTCTTGAGAATTTTTTTTATTTGCAACTAGAACTGCATCTTTAGTGTCGATTATTATTAAATCTTTCAATCCTAAACCTACTATCAATTTATCTTCACTTCTAAATAAAGAGTTTGATGAATTTTTAATTATTACTTTACCTTTAATAGAGTTTCCATTTAAATCTTTTTTGGATATTTTCCATAGAGATTCCCAACTTCCAATATCATCCCAACCACAAAAAAGTGGGATAACAAATGCTTTCGCTGTCTTCTCAAGTACAGCTATATCGATAGAAATATCTCTACATTTTAAAAAAAAATCTTTCTCTAATCTTAGGAAATCAAAGTCTTTTCTACTTCCTTTAAGACTTTTTTTGCAATTCTCTAATATATCTGGAGTAAAAGTTTTTATTTCATTAAGAATAGTCTTTGCATTAAAAACAAACATCCCACTATTCCAAGAATATTTTTTATCTTTTATAAGTTTGAGCGCCTTTTCAAAATTAGGTTTTTCAATAAATTTATTTACTTTACTTGGATTAGATTCGTTACTATCTAATGCATTTGAAGATTCAATATATCCATATCCAGTTGCAGGATATGAAGGAATTACTCCGAAAATACAAATACGCTCATTTGTTATTGAATTAACGCTTTTTTTTATAGCAATTTTAAAATTGTTAATATCTTCAATCTGATGATCTGCAGATAAAATAAGAAGGATTGGATTATCGAATTCTTCAAGAGCTTTTAGAGCGGCAATAGTTATTGCTGGAGCCGTATTTCTTCCTTCAGGTTCCAAGATTATAGACAGGGGTTCTATATTTATTTTTTTCATTTGATCTCCAACTATAAATCTATGCTCTTCATTGCAAATTATTATTGGTTTGGTGAGATTATTTAAATCTTCTATTCTTTTATAGGTTTTTTGTAATAAAGATAAATTATCATCATCTAAAATTTCTAAGAATTGTTTTGGAAAACTTTTCCTTGAAATAGGCCAAAGTCTTGAACCTGTACCCCCTGCTAGAATTACTGGTACTATTAATTTTTTTGAAATTGTTTCTTTCAAATAATAAAAAACTAATAATGCTTATAATAGCTTACCAGCAATAAATACATTTATAATAGTTTTCATTTATTAGAAATTCTTTAATAAAAGATTTTTTGAAAATTATTTTTTTTTAATTAATTTCCAAGGATTAAGTTTACTTGATTCGAAAACTACATTGTAATTTTTATTTGCTTCAAGTTTTTTATCTGGTAATGATACCCATGCATATTGATTAGAACTTAAGTCATCAATAGATCTTAATCCATTCCCTATATGAGGCATAAAAAGAGATATCTTGATGATCTTTTTGGCAGATAATTCATTTGATAATCCACTTTTTATAATTTCAACTTTTTTGTCATCTAAATTTAATTCTTTAACAATATTTTGCGTCGCAATTCTAATTCCCTTTGATCGGTCATTAAAAATTCCTGATTGAACGAATAATGTAGTCATCAAGTATGGTCCCAATATGATCAGAATTAATTTTCTTTTAAATGAATTTGAAATAGATATGATTAACCAACATATTGAAAAAAGAATAATAGCTAAATTTATTATTACTAATAATTCTATTTCTATATTAATTGAATATTTATTTAGATTTATATATCCAAGTGCTAGTAATAAAAAAATTGGAATAATTATAAAAAATAATTTTTTTAAATATTTTGTAAATATACTTTTTTCATTAAAAATATAAGATATTCCTAAAAATGAATTTATGGATGTAATTGATAGAAGTTGAATTGGATAATAAGGCGTTTTTGTAGAAAAAATACTTAGTAAAGTTATTATTATAATTGGATATTTGAATAAAAAGTAGTTATCTATAAAGTTTTTACTTTTTCCACTTTTTATGAATCCTATTAATGAAAATATAGTCCAAGGTATTAGATTTAAAGAAAAATTCCAAATGTAATAATAGAATGGATTAGAAAATTCATTTTTGCTTGATAATGTTAGTAGCTTATTATAAATTCCAGTGAATGATTCCCAACCATGTAATGAAATTATTTGAAGGCTCCATATAAAAAATGGTAAGAAGCCAATTATTAGACCTATCCAAAATTTTAAATTTTTATATATTTTTTTTTTATATAAAAAAGGTATGATTGCTATTAAAGGAATAAATGCTAGATAAGTTTTGAGCATTACTGCTAATCCAATCCATAGACCTGAAATAAAAAAATAAATTTTATTTTTTGTTTTGTAAGATTTTATTGATCCATATATTCCTAAAGTTACGAGTGATCCAAAAACTATATCTTGCGTAGCCATATGAAAATAATTTATCCATAGAAGGGTTGTGCATAAAATTAGTGAAGAGAAAATAGGCCATGCCTTATTAGAGAGTTCTTTATGTAATTCATATGTAAGGTAAATCATTATTGCACCAAAAAAGATATTTGGAATGTATGCCGCAAAAAAATGTTGACCAAATATTTTTTGGGACATGGCAATAAGAAACTGAATTCCAATAGTTCTATCATTCATTACAATTCCCCAATTCATTGGAGAAATCCAATTATTATTTTCTAAAATCCATTTTGCTTGAAGTACATAAATGCCTTCATCGTATGCTATTAAACTTCTTTCACCAAAATATAATATTAAAGGTGTAAAAAATATAGACTTTCTTATAAAAAAGTTAATTCTACTTATCAATAATCTATGGGATACTTTATTAATATTAAAAACTTTAAAAATAAATTCAATAAAAGTTACTATTATTTTTTAATTAAATTAATATAAAAGACTTTAATTGCAAGAGAGGTTATAAATAGTTTAGATTTTATCTTAATTAAGATGTAATTTTTAAATTTTCAACATAAAATGATTAATTTATTTAAAAATTTACGAAAAGAAAATAAGACATATTTTCAATTGTTAGTTCTTTATTCATTGTCTCATATTTGGATTATATTTTTAGCAAATTCTCTTTTCTGGGATGATTGGCATTTAAAAATAACTAATCCTGATCAATTAGATCTTTATTGGGAAATGGTAGGGGCGCCTATAAGAGGATTGATGATAAAATCTCTATTTAATTTTGGTTACTATACTTATAGGTTATTATCTTTTTTTCTTCTTTTTATAAATGCAATATTCTTAGATAAAATTTTAACAAGAATAAAAATAGTTAATGAGAATAATAGATTTATTACTTGCCTTATATTTCTAATAGCCCCTCTTTATATTGATAGAGTTACTATTATTTGTTTCCCTTATACTCTGTGCACCTTTTTATTTTTTGCAGCGTGGTATTTGCAACCAAAACAAAAATTAATATCTTTAGCTCTTTACTTAGTTTCTTTCTCCACAAATTCTCTTTTAGTATTTTACGCACTACCTACTATAGAAAAATTTTACTTAAATTATTCTTTTAAGAAAAAATCAATTATTAAATTTTTTAAGAATAATATTATTTTTATAATCGTCCCATTTCTATATTATCTATCAAAAAAAATATTCTTTAGTCCTTTTGGACTTTTTAAAGGTTACAATAATTGGTTTGCTTTAAAGAATTTATTCATAACACCTTTTGTTCAAATATTAGACGCACTTTACTTCAAATCTTCTTTTATTTTATTCATCCCGATAAGTGTACTAATTTTTTCATATATTTTTTTCAGATATATTCCTATAAAAGGATCCTCTTCAGATTCAGAATATAGTAAGACAATATTTATTCTAGGAATATTTTCTTTATTATTAGGACTTTTCCCATATTGGTTATTAAACCTTATTCCCTCTTTTAACGCAGCTTGGATGGCAAGACATCAACTTTTGATGCCACTAGGAATATCTTTAATTACAGCTTCGGTATTATCAAAATTTAATCTTTCTTCAAGAAGAATTTTGCTCTCTTTACTAGTAACAATCTCTTTAATAATAAATTTATCAAATTATTTTTCTTTAATCCAAGATCATTCAAAGCAAATTGCAATAATAAAAGAGCTATCAATTTATAAAATGAGGGATAATATCGATGTTGTCATCTTTGAGGACAATACAAAAAATTCTAATGCAAAAAATAGAGCTTATCGCACTTATGAATGGCAAGGAATTATAAATGAAGCCTATCCAGATAAGGTAGATTTGATTGGTTTAAATTCTTTAGAAGAACTTTCATATCTAGTTGGTTTATTTAAAACAAAATGTCAAAAAAGATATGGATATAAAAAAACAAATCTACCTGAAATTATTAATGTTTCAAGAATTAGTATCTCCAAAAAAGAGAATTCAAGAAGTTCTTTATTATCATCAAAAATTTATGAAATTTTATTACCTAAATATGAAATTAAAGAAGTTCAATCTGAAAAGATTAATAAAAATGATTACACTGAAATTAGTTCTTACAATTGGGATACTAAAAATTTTAATGGATTTATATGCGAAGATTAAGAATGATATTTATTTAAAATATAAAACTATAAACCTTAATTCATCTAAAGCTCTTATTTGATGAAATTATCAAAATCTAAAGAAAATTTCATACGATATTTAATTATAGGATTTAGTGGTTTTTGTTGCCAAATTATTATTAATAAATTTTTGTCTAATAATATAAATCTCGATTACAATTATTCATTATTAATTGGAATATTGTCAGGTTCGTTTTGGAATTTCTTTTTCTTTAATATATTTGTATTTAAAAAAAATAAACTTAAAAATAAATATCTTTTAAAAGGTTTATTAAAATTTTTATTTACTAATCTTTTTTCATTAATAATTAACTATACAATTGCTTTAATTTTATTTAATAATTTAAAAATTAATGATATATTTTCGCAAGTTGTTGCTATATCATGCACAATTATTTTTAATTATTTTGTTTATACAAGATTAATTTGGAAAACTATCAATAAGTAAAAGTAAAGTTTGATTTTATAATTATCTATAAATAGATCTTGAAAATTTTACTTAATAGATTAATCTTTTCTCTATTAAAAATTTTGATATTGCATCTTGGAACAAGAAATTTTTTGCTAACCTTGTTTTAAACAAGAAATTGTTATTTTAATCAAGTTTTAATTATTATTTTAGAAAAAATGAATAAAGAAATACTTGAAATTTGCTTACCAGTTCATAATGAAGAACAGGTAATAGATGAATTTACTAAAGATTTGTTTTATTGGCTTAATAATGAGCATATTGTTGATAAATTTGATAATTACATAATTCATTTTTTGAATAATGGTAGTAGTGATAAAAGTTTAAAAAAGCTATATAAAATTAAAAACAATTACCCTAATGTGAAAATTACAACATTTGCAAAAAATTATGGATTTGCAGCTTCTACTTCTTATCTTCTTCATAAATCTATTGGTAATGTAGTTGTACTTATTCCCTCTGATGGCCAACTCCCTTTTAATTCAGTAAAAAAGGCAATTGAAGAAACTTTAAAAACTAAAAGCTCCACTTTTTTAGTAAGAAAAAAAAGTTTTGGTTCATCAAAATTAATGGGTGTTTTCAAAAAAATTTTTTATAGGATTATTAGTAAAATATCTTATGATTCTATTGAAGGTTTTTTTGGGATGGGTGTTTATTCCTGTAAGGACCTTTCTATTATTAAAAGTCATCAGTTTTCACCATTTCAATTAAGGTTAGTTATGCCTTATGTAGTTGAGAGTTTTAATATTTTAGAGTTTGTTGAATTGAAAAGAAAAGCTGGAAAAACATCATTTGGAATTGTAAATTATTTTAAAGAGTCTTTAAAAATAATATTATCTAGTCAAAAATTTCCATCATATATATCAATAGGTTTGGTCTTGTTTTTTTTAATCTCATGTTTGTTTTCCTTGCCTTTTATAGTAATTTTAAAAATACTTTTACCATCCTCTATTCATCCTGGATTCGCGACGATTATAATTTTAATGCTTTTAATGATGTCAATTCAGGGCATATTTGCTTTATTAATTCTGATGGAGATAAAATCTAGAGATGGAATTTCAGGTCTATCAATAACAATGAGAAAAAGACCAATTGTGCTTAAAAATAATTCAAAACAAAAATATTGAATACTTAAAAAAAATAAAAAAAAATATTTAATAGTTGTTAAATTTTATTGATCAAATTTCTAATTAATCAGGTTTAGAATGGTATTTTTTAAATAAAATAATCCATCATGGCCACTTCTCTCTGGATGAAATTGGCATCCAGCTACTAAATTTTCTTTCACTGCAGATACAAGGGTATGCCCTCCATAAATACAATTGTGTGAAATAATTTTCTTATCGCAATACCTAGCGCTATAACTATGCACAAAATATTTATCTGAACAATCATAACCCTCATAATTGTTAAATAGTGGTATTAATTTATTCCAGCCAACATGTGGAATCGTTAGTAATTTGGATTCAATATCTTTTTCAGGTAATTTTTTTATAGATCCTTTTAGAAGAGATAAGCCTTTTGTGAATTCGAATTCTTCACTATCTTCAAATAATAATTGCATCCCTAAACATATGCCAAAAATAGGCTTTGATTTTTTTTTAACATTTTTTAAATAGTTATACAAATTGATATCTTTTAGTCTTTGTACTCCCTCAGGGAAAGCACCTACTCCAGGTAATGCAATTAATGATGATTTTTCTAATTCATTTATATTATTTGTTAACGATGCTTTAAAACCCAAAATCTCTATAGCATTTTTGAGACTTTGAGTATTCCCCATACCGTAATCAACAATTGCAATAAATTTTTCATCTTGATCAACGGGTTTATTTATTTTATATTCCTTGCCTAAATCAATTTTACGTAAATTTAAATTTGTATACTTTGCATTCTTAACTTCATCAATCTTAACCTTATTATAATGCAAAGCTTTTCCTACACTAACCGCTGAGATAAATGGTTTTTCTAAGCACTCTTTTATGTTTTCGTGTGAACATATACCGCCTCCAAATATAAGAGGTATTTTTAAATTCTTTGGAATTTCCTCTATCAATTCTGAGTCATAACCATTGAGAGTTCCATCTTTATATACAGAAGTCAATAGAATTTCTCCCGCTCCCCTCTCTTCTAATTCACTAATCCAAGATTGTATTTTCTTGCCACTTCTTTCTCTCCCCCCCTCTCCTAATGCTTCCCACATCTCATTATCAGGCATCTTTCTTGCTTGAATAGATGCTACAACACATTGTCTTCCAAAAGCTCTTGATAATTCATTTATTAAATTAGGATTTTCTAACACTGCAGAATTAATCACAACTTTATCTGCACCAGCAGAAAGTAATTTTTCAGCATCTTTAACAGATCTAATCCCTCCACCTGCTGTGATGGGAATAAATACTTCCTTGGAGATGTTTTTTAAGATTTCAACAAGACCATTTCTGCCATATAAACTAGCTACTACATCTATGTAAAGAAGTTCATCAACTCCTGATTCGGCATATTTTTTGGCGAAATTTGTTGATTCGCCAAGAACTCTTAAGCCTTCAAATCGTACTCCTTTTATTAGCATATTCCCTTTTATGTCTAATCTTGCTATTAATCTTTTACAAAGAGACATCTTTATTATTTCCTTTCCAATCTTTTGCAACACTCTCCTGATTATTAACTTGATCAAAAACTGTCTTTCTTAATTCCCATTTATTTTCATTCCATTTCCATAAATGTGGAGACCTGAAATTATCTGCTAAGTCTTCATAATATTTTTTATTGAAAATTGGTTGCTGAAATTTCTTTGAAGCTATTGGAAAATGGTCTTTGTTTATTGAAAGATAATTAAATATTTCTTTAGAAAAACGAACTGGAAATTCTCCATCATATTTCTCGACAAGTGCAACTCCTTCTTCCCTAAGAATATCTCCTGATCTTATTTCTTGAGCTGCATCGTAAGTTGCTCTTCCAATTCCAAATTTGATCCATGTTGTATGGTAATGAAAATCATCAATCCTGTCATCAATTGAATTATAAGTGCTGTATGTGCCTACTGTTCGTTCAGGGGAACTTATGAAATTACCGTTATCAACAGCATAATAATAGGCACTTTGGGGATGCCATTTTTCGTAGTAGCCTAAATAATGAATTTCTATTTTTTTTTCTTTAAGTATTTCTGGGTTAATTGGCATATAAGGTTCCCAATCAACAGGTTTTAATCCAAGTTCTCTTAACTCAGAGAGGTTATTACCTCCTAAAAAAATATTATCTTCTCCACTTGATGAAAAAAAATCCCAACTTCTCTGAGCATTACTCATGTCTGCTATTGGATTACCATATTCAGCTTCATTTTCCCCATAAAAAATTAAAGGAATATCATATTTATTAGCTATTTTTGGAGCAAGATTTTTTTGTCCTAGAATAAATGGTTGAAAAGGATGAAATAGATTTTCTACGGCTAATCGAGTAATTAATCTATGAACCCTTCCATTTGGAGTGAACAAAATATTATCGAATCCAGCATGTATCCATGATTGAAAATTTTCCCATCCCCATTTTGTGTAAATATGTGGAGCCCATGTGCACGTTAGTGGATTCATATTGTATTTATATTTCAATAGATGAGCTTGCATAAAACTATCTTTACCCCCACTACCAGGAATTAAACAATCATATCCACCATCACTTTTTCTATACTTGTTGCATAATTCTCTTAGTTGCTCTTCTCTTACTTTCCAATTTATTTCTTGCTTTAAAGATTTAACCTTGCATGCATCACAAATTCCATCTTCATCAAAATTTATGGTCTTTTTCTTCATCCTTGAATTATTTTTAAATTCTATTGAACTTGAAGGCCTTTGATTGCTGATTACACATTTTGGACAAAATTTAACATCTAATGGTAAGCCATATAATGCTTTACAGTTAAATTGACTATTAAAAATATTCTTGTCTATTTGACTTGGATATTTAAAAAAAACCATAAGATACTAATAAATTTTAAGTCTTATTAAGCTAGTATTTTTTTTAGACTATCACATTACATATTATATTTAATTCATTATTACTGAAATAAATGAAGAGAGTTTTAGTTGTTACTTATGGAGGTGGACATGTTGCAGCGATGATACCTCTTCTTAAGAGATTAAAAAATAATAATAGATTTCAACTAGAAATAATTGGATTAACAACTGCAAAGAAAAAACTCATTGATGAGGGTTTAACTTGCAAAGGTTCTGGGGAAGTATTTTCATCTAATGATGAGAAACTTTTCAAAATTATAAATAAGGTTATTGAACCAAATCAGCACCCTGAAATAGATATTGAAGATGCAATAGCATATCATGCTATGGGAATAAATGATTTAATTTTAAAATTTGGAGAAGAAAAAGGAACCCAAATTGCTCTTGAAAAAGGAAGATTTGGTTATCTTCCAATTTATTCTGCCGAAAAATATTTGCTCAAAAATAAAGTAGATTTCTTAATAACAGGTACTTGTCCTCGAACAGAACTTGCTTTTCAAAAGGCATCAAATAGAATTGGGATTGAATCTTTAGCAATAGCAGATAATTTCTTATTCAAAGAACTAGATTATATTTGTCAACATGATTATTCTAAAAATCTTTCAGTAATAACGAAAAAGGTAGCGACTCAAGTTAAAAAGAATGGCTATCTAGGAAATATCTATGTCTTAGGAAACCCATCTTTTGATAATCTTTTTGAGGAAAAGTATATTTTAGAAGCTAAAGAATACAGAAAAAAATTGAATTTAAGAAAAAGAGATAGATTGATCATGTGGGCTGCTCATCCTCCAAATGCGCATATTTATAGTGGGAGAAAACATGTTAATACGGTATCAATTTTAAATTCACTTACAAATTATTGTAAAAGAAATAAAAATACAAAATTTCTTGTAAGGCAACATCCAAATTCTAATTTATTATCCCCAAATACTAAGTTTGAGTATGGATATTTATGTTCAACTAAAATATCTATAGAAACAGCACTTCATTCAATCGATCAATTAGTTGTTGAGAGTTCCACTGTAGGGATTCAGGCTGCAATTATAGGGAAACCTGTAATAACTCTTTGGCATAACGGTTATCCGCCTTATGAAGAAAATGGTTTATCTAAAGATATTTCAGACTTAAATCAATTGCATAAAGAACTCGATAAAAAACAAATTCCAGATCTATCAAAGTTCTCCTACCCTATGCATAAATCTTCTAGTGAATTGTTGGAAGAAATTGTCTTGAAATTAACCTAAATTAATTTAAGATAATTTTTTCAATTAGTTTTTTTATATATAGTTTATTTTCTAACAACTCTGATCTAGTTGAATTCTCCCATCTTTTAATTGATTGCCTTAATTTTAAAATCTCTTCTTTAAAATTAATATTTTTATTTAATTCTTCTAATGTTTTGAAATTTGAATGAAAAGAACGAGAAAGAATGACATTAGTAGAACCTAATCTAATGTGTTCTCCCAAGATATTTTCACATGGTATCTCACCTCTCCCACTTCTTGCGATACCTCCAAAACCCCACTTTATATTTTTTTTGTTTAGTTTAAGAGCCGTTTCTTCTAAAAGGCCATTTATTAAAGGTTCAAATAAGAATTTACTTTTCATAGATATTCTTAGATCATTAAGACCAATATAAACTTCATTTATCTGGGGATCATTCAATATTCTTTCGATATCATTAATGGAATTTTTTGTTTCAATTAAAGGAATAAATTTCGCTCTTTTTTGTAGAAGTGATAAAAATTCTTGAACATCTTCATAACAATTAATCATTGGCATCATAATATAATCGACATTATGAGAAACCACCCTATCTATTTCATCTTTAGTATATTTATTTAGTGGATTAATCCTTACAAGTAATTCTGCTTTGTTAACGCAATTCTGAATTAATTTAATATCTGACTCCTCGTGATCACTTATCCAAGTATTTAGATGAGATTGTCTTTTATTCTTTCCAATTTTTTCTAAGTCTATAAAAATTCTTTGAACACCGTTGTCAACAATATGATTAGTTATAGATGGACTATTAGTGATCATCCAGAAATTGAAATTCATTTTATATTTATATGCTGTGGTAGTTCTCGAACCAAATAGATAATGAGACTAAAGCTCTTAACTCCCTTGTATAGTTATATATTCCTTTTGAATGATCTTCTAACATTTTGACTATTGTTTTTGTATTGAAAAGATTGCTATATACTCCAAGTTTATTAATCTTATCAAGACAATATTTATACTTTTCATCTTTGAACCATTCTCCTACAGGAACAGTAAACATTTGTTTCTTTCTATAAGCTAAATTATCACCTATTAGTTTTCTTACTGCTTTTTTTAAAATAAATTTACTAATTCCATTCTTAATTTTTAAACTACCAGGCATTTGAAATGCTAGTTCCACTAATCGGTAATCTAGAAAGGGGGTTCTTGCTTCAAGAGAATTCGCCATCCCCATCCTATCTGGTTTAACTAAATTGTTACCAGGTAGAAGTAACTTGACGTCTAAATATAACATCTGATTAATATTGTCTTGATGAGAAACTTTTTCAAATATTTTCTTCGCTGGAATTGCAAAATCAAATTTATTAAAAAGCTTTTTACCTGCATTACTTAGTATTTTGCTAAGATCTTGATTAGGGAAAAGAGAAGTTGAACGCAAGTAAAGTTTATTTCTTTCTTTAATTTTTTTAATTTCTTGATTAGAATTTAAAAAATTTAAATATTTATCATAGCCTCCAAAAAGCTCATCTCCTCCATCTCCAGTTAGGACTACTTTTACTTCTTTGGATGCAATTTCTGAAACTTTAAAAGTAGGTAAGAAAGATATATCACCATGTGGTTGATCGCAAAAGTATAAAACTTTATCCCAATTTTCAAGCAAATCTAAATCTACTTTATTAGCAATATGGTTTGTATTGAATCTTGCAGCTGCCTCCTTAGCAAATTTTGTTTCATCATATTTTTTTTCATTAAAACCAATACTATATGTCTTAACTTTAGTGTTAATTTTTTTAGACATAAGGCCCACTATACTACTTGAGTCAACGCCTCCAGATAAAAAAGCCCCATAAGGAACGTCACATCTCATCCTTAGTGAAACTGAATCACTTAAAAGATAATTAAACTCTTCTATCCAATTACTTTCTTTCTTTGTATTATTTAAATTAATAGAGGATAAATCCCACCATTCTCTTATTAAATGCTTTCCTCTTGAAAATTCAATATATGAAGCTGGATTGAGATGATAAATATTATTATAAATTGTGAGTGGTGGTGGTACAAAATTGTACTTTAAATAATGAAATATTGCCTCTTCTGATACTTTAGGTTTTGCTATGTTTGATTTTAATATTGACTTTATTTCTGAACCAAAAATTATAGTTTTATCTCTTAGAAAATAATAAAGAGGTTTTATACCCAATCTATCTCTTATAAGGAAAAGTTTAGATTTTCTCTTGTCATATATTGCAATCGCAAACATTCCATTAAAGTATTGAATACAATCTAATCCATATAATTCATACATTTTCAATATAACCTCAGTATCACAATTACTAGAACAAGTGATTCTATTTTTTTTAAGGATTTCTCTTAGCTCTAGGTGATTAAAAATCTCACCATTTTGTACAACAATTATTTGATTATCTTCGGAAATAAATGGTTGATTCCCCCCTTCAACATCAATTATTGATAGTCTTTGATTACCTATAGCAACCCCTTCTGCATTATAAATACCAAAAGCATCAGGCCCTCTATGTTTAATTGAGGTTGCCATTGAATTAAGAACATCTTTATTTAATGAAAAATTATCAAAACTTAGGTAGCCAAAAATTCCACACATATTGTTCTATATTTGTTATTTACTAAAATTTTATAATTAAATAATTATATTATGGATCTTACAAAATTTTAAAAAAGTCTTTGATTTTATTTGATGAGTAATTACTAATTTCATGAATCTCTATTGAACTACTTCCTTCAATGTTTATAATCTTTTATACTAAAGCTGAAGCTCTTAGACAAATCTCTATTTCTTTATAAAATACCTATATTGACATATTTAATTCAGAAAGAATAACATAATTGATATCTTAAATTTTTATGAGCGGCGATTTAGAAAATCTAACTGAATATGATTTTTCTGTTATAAAAGGATGGAATTTAGAAAATGATCCTTTTGCAGCTGTTAAAGATTATTCAGCTACTAAGACTGAGAGAAGGTGGAAAGTAGCTGATCAGCTTGAAGTATATAAAAACTATGTAGCTAAAAGGAATAGTTATATTTCAGAAAAAGATTTTGATAATTATTATAAAACTGCTAATAAACCTATTGATTCTTTGAGGTGGGAATATTTAATGTTAAGAAAAGCATGGTTTATAATGCCTTTAGGGTGGGATCAAATTGCTAATAAAGGGGGACAAGTAGCAGATCTAGGATGTGGAGATGGAGATACTGTCCAAAGATTAATTGATTTTACTAATAGTTATTGGCAAAAAAATAATATAATTGATCAAAAGATGCATATAACTGGAATAGACCTTAACTTTTCTAGAATTGAAAATGCTAAGAAATTGGTAAAATCTAATAATAAAAATATTACTTTTGAATTTCATCAGGGTAGTTTTGTAGGTGAACGTATTAAATATCCTGACCAATATTTTAATTCAGCATTGGTTACTGGAGTATTTGAGATATTAGATGATGCGCAATTTGAATCCGCATTAGATGAGATTACAAGAGTTACAAGTTTTGGAATTTATATAGAAGATCTTTTTGAAAAGTTTCCAGGAGGATACCCCAGAGATACATTAGGAAAATCACTTTATGAAAGAAATTTTTTAACTCAAGAACGTCATGTTGTGATGTCTGAGCCATTTAGTGAGGAATCTCTACAAGATCCTAGAAAATTATGGCCGAATCTTTTGGATCAGAATTTATGGGCTGAGAGACAATAATAAATTAATTAAAAGATACATGATTTTAGTTATCTGCACTAATGTTATTTTTTGATTATTTAATAATTAAAGCAGATTTTCAGTTTTTAAACCCAATTTTTTAAATTCTTTATATCTAAAATTTTGAAATAATTCTCAAAGTTTTAAAACAAAAATTTTATTCATTATCCAATATTAAATTTTAAAGAAAAAAAAATGTTTTATAGTCTTCTTCTATTTTTTTATGATATTTAAAAATTCAACAATTAATATTTTTTGCGGTAATAAGCCCATTTTTATCTATATCAGTTTTAAATGCTTTAAGTTTATTATTTAAATCTAAAGAAACTAAAGTCGACAATGTTTTTTTTTCTAAATTCATATTTATTATGATTAGTTTATTATTCATAATAAATAATCCCCAAGGATTCTGAATAAGTTTAGAATTAATATAATTAAGTTGATTATTTGCAAGATCTAATTCTATTAATTTTGAACCAATATGCGATGATATGTAAACCTTTTTATTAAAAGAAGACAATGATAAAGGATTTTTTAAGTTTAAATTATTAATATTGGATTTTATTTCAAAATTATTTTCTACATTGAAAACTATAATAGAATTTGATTTATAAAAACTTGCTATAAGATTACCTCCATCGAAGAGTAGGCCAGAGGGTGGAGAATTCAAACCATAATCTAAATTAATTATTTTAACTAAAGATAAAAACTTGTTATAAATAAAAATTTTACTTTTAAATTCTTTTCCTCCTATTCCTATAGCGATAAGATTTTCATTACTTGTTAAACAAGTTGGATAATTCAATTCATTATTATTTTCTAATTTTTTGGGAGTTATTGAATTAATATTATTCAAATCATAAAATTCAACATTACCTCTATTCATCAAATTACTTTTTTTGCAGGCTTGATGATGTAAAACAAAGAGATTTTTATTAAAAATAAGAAAATCTTGAGTATCAAGCTTATAAGAAAATCTTAGATTATTAAAAAACTTTCCTAATTTTGAATTTTCATCACTAACCGTAAAATAAGAATCTTTTTGTTTATTCTTGATAAAAAATTTTGAACAATTTAATCCAACTAACATTTGTTTTTTAAGCCTAAAGTAATTTGTCCAAAATCAAAGAAATTAAGCTTTTACTAATTTTAAGTTGATTAATTTTAAATGATACTAGGCTTCTTATAATTGTCAATTTTAGTTAATGCAAAATCATCTTAAAAAATTTTTCTAATACCCAAATATAGAAATTAAATATCTTTGTTATTGAATTGAAAAATAAATTCAATAAAAATTTTTAAGGAATATACAATTAATTATTCGCATAATAGCTTGATCGCTGGGGTATTAATATTTGGATATATTAATACAATTTTATGAATAATATTTTCCTTATACATAATTTTTTGCCAGAAAAATCTGAATTTTTCATGTTTCAATTTGATAATCTAATAAAATATAAACAATTATGGGAAAATATTTAAGAGTAGGATTCTAAAAATATTTAGCGAAGATAACTCCTCATTTTTAAAAACTATTGCAACTATATATTCCTTTTTAAGAGAATTAGCATTGCTCGGTTTTAGAGGGGTTCTAGAGTCTTATTTTTAAATGATGATAATGTTGAACAAATTTTTAAATATAATAAAGTTAAAGTTTCATTCTAAATACTATCTTGCATAGCATAATAAAAATTAAATCATTAAAAAAAGTTATTTTGGAGCATAAACCAGATGTTCTTGAAGGGGAGTTTATGTATTTATTACCTATGAGAATACTTGTAGAAGATTCAACTAATAATAGAATTTTTACAAGATTTACTTTTGAAACAAAATTAATAATTTATTAAAATGCTAGTTAAATATATTCATTTCAAAAATATTTGTGATTTTATTTTTGCTTTGTTAATGTTAATTTTCATATTTCCATTCTTAATAATAATAAGCGTTTTGATTTTATTTATTGATGGTAAACCTCTTTTTTATGTTCAAAATAGAGTAGGAATAAATGGGAAAATTTTCAAAATTTTAAAATTCAGAACAATGAAAAATAACGTTAATTCAAATTTCGAAAGAAATGTTCTTGATTTAAGTGATGAAGATTTAGCAAAAGAAAGACTAAAATTTAAAACAGTTTCGAAAAATGATATAAGGATCACAAATCTTGGCAAAATTCTCAGAAAATTACATATAGATGAACTTCCTCAATTAATTAATGTTTTGAAAGGTGATATGAGTTTTGTTGGCCCCAGGCCAGATTCTCCAGTTCAAAAAAACGATTATAAAGGAAATGTTTGGCAAGAAAGGATAAGTGTAAAGCCAGGGATTACTGGGTTGGCTCAACTTTATACTTGCTTTCTACTTGAAGAGAGAACTTTTTATGATATTAAGTACAAAAAAGATAAAAATATTATTTTAGATTTTTTAATTTTATGCAGAACTCTAATAAAAATTTTTTATTTTAGAGGTGAATGATTTTAGACTAATTTTGGGTTTTTAATTCTGGTTACTTTTGCAAGATATATTAGAAGCAATAAAGATGAAATTATATATGTGATACCTATTGAAAAAATAAGATATGCCATGCTAAGGTCTTGATTTAATAAGCAGAATAAATTAATTATTATTAACATAAACAAACCTATTGGTAAAAGTATATTTTGTTTTTCTATCGCTGCAAGTATTGTACCTAATGTACTTGTAAGAGCTTGTCCTATAAGAAATAAAAATCCAAATCTTGTTATAAAAATAAGTTGTTCAATCTGAAAAGGATTTAGAGTATTTTTAAAATAAACTATATTGATTAATAAAGGTGCAAAAATAATAGCTGGTATTGAGATCATTAAAGATAAAAAAAATACATATTTTACTGTTTTAAAAATATGTGATCTCGATGAATTTATTGATAAATTCGAAAGTAAAACAGTATTTAAAGAGCCAATTATTATTCCCATTGGTAACTCAATTAATTTAAATGAGTAGTTAAAAATAGTTAATGAACCCTCTCCTAGTGTAGATGCCCATGAACGCCCCATAATTGGAATAAATATTAAAACAGAGACAAAACTAAAGTTTAAAGTAAACTTTTTCAATAAACTCTTTGTAATTAGATTTTTACTTTTTAAAAAATTTAAAGACTTAAATATGTGAAATAAATCATAGAGTCGTGAGCTCATATTTTGAATTGAAAATCTCAATAATGTCCCTAATAAAATCCCTATAGAAACTCCCCAGAGTAATGGTAATTTTGATGCTAATCCAATAATGATTCCGAGATTTATAAAAATTGTTCCACTTGCAGCAATTGCGAATTTTAAATTTGAGTTTAAATACGCAGACAGAACTCCTGAGATGGCACTTATGGGGATTGAAATTAATACAAAAATGAAACTAGGAGTTGCTTTGCGTAATGCAATATCACTTATCCCAGGACCTAGAATTTTTAATATTGGAGTTAAATTTATTGAAAATATTAAAACTAAAACTGTGAAAATAATAAATACTAAAAATCCCAATTGCTGAGCAAGTTCTTTTTTATTCGCTGAATTTTCTTTATTAAGGGCAGGAATTAAGGTGGCGGCTAAGCCACCTCCTAAAACTAAATTAATAATTAAGTCAGGAAAAGTAAAAGCAATAATTGCAATATCAGTTTTTTCATTTGCGCCCTCAACAGATGATAATAACCACTCTCTAAATAAACCTGTTATTCTTCCTAATAAGATAAATGAACTTACTAGCAATGTAGATTTCTTTATTGACAATTAAATTAAGATTAAAATGTAGTATTTTATTAATAATAACAAGGTTGTCTAAAATATTTTTTAAATCAACTATGAAAAAACTTAATTCTAATGAGATAGATACTATTTTTGATCATTTAAGTATTAAAGAGGCTTTAAGCTGCCTAAATAAAAGTATAAATAAGATCATATTAGTAACTAATAAGAACTATATCCTAATTGGAACACTTACTGATGGAGATATTAGGAGAGGTTTACTTAAGGGGATAGATCTAGACCAGAAAATCGAAAAAATAATGAATAAAAAATTTTTTTCAATAAAAAATACTGATGATTTTAAGTCTGGATTCTATAAAGTAAGCAAAATGGGTATAAAGAAATTACCTGTAGTTGATCAAGAAGGAAGGATTGAATTCTTACTGATAGACGATTATGAAGTGGCGAATAAATTCTTTGAAAACAGTGTTGTAATAATGGCTGGTGGATTAGGTAAAAGACTTAGACCTTATACAAATACAATACCAAAACCAATGTTAAAACTAAACGGAAAGCCAATGTTAGAAATTATTTTAGAAAATTGTATCGAATCTGGTTTTAGTAAGTTCTATTTTTCTGTTAATTATTTAAAACAAATTATTATGGATTATTTTGAAGATGGTTCTAGATGGGGAGTTAATATTTCTTATTTAGAAGAAAATAAGGCTTTAGGAACAGCAGGTTCACTAAGTTTATTACCAAGAGATTTGAATTATCCCTTCATTGTTCTTAATGGGGATGTGCTAACAAAATTTGATCCAAAAATGCTTCTTGATTTTCATCAGAAAAACAATGCATTTGTGACATTAAGCGTTAGAGATTATTTGATGGAGATACCATACGGAGTTGTAGAAATTGAAGGTAAAAAGGTTCATGATCTTGTGGAAAAGCCGATTTATTCAAAAAAAGTTAATGCTGGTTTTTATGCATTAAATTCTGAAATTCTTGACTTTATAAAAATTAATGAAAAGATTGATATGCCTGACATTATAAGAAAAGTCATAAGCTTAAATAAAAAGGTTGTTGCTTGCCCAATACATGAATATTGGATTGATGTAGGAAGACCAGAAACATTGGAAGAAGCGAATATGTCATGGGATAAATAGAAAGATCTTATGAAAATAAATAAAATATTAATATGCGGTTTTGGAAGTATTGGTAAAAAGCATTTTAAAATTATCAAAAAAAATTGGCCTGACATCAAAATCTCTTTGTTAAGATCATCTGAAGATAAAAAGAAGATTTGGACATATGAAAATTTTGATATACATGAAAATTTTTATGATTTTAAGAGTGCTTTATCATGGTCTCCAGAAGGGGTAATTTTATCCAATCCTGCTTCTTGCCACTTAGATTATGGGATGTTTTTTGCTAAAAATGGTATTCCTTTATTAATTGAAAAACCCATAGGGACTGGTAATGAATCTGAAATATCTTGGACATTACTTAATGAACTTTCCAAATCTAAATATATTCAAATTGGGTATGTTTTCAGGCATGAAGAAGGGATTTTGTATTTAAAAAAAATTTTAAGAAAAATTGGCAGGATCTTTGAGGCTGATTTCTCATGCTTTTCTTGGCTCCCAGATTGGCGACCCTCGGTAAATTTTTTAGATTCTGTTTCATCTAAAAAGGAGCTTGGAGGGGGAGTCTTATTAGAGCTTAGTCATGAACTAGATATCGCTAATTGGCTTTTAGGTGACTATGAAGTTGATTTTTCACACATAAGTAATACTAATCAATTTGATATCAATGTCGAAGATCAAGCATTTATACATGCCTTTAACAACGAAGGATGTAGTATCACTTTTAGATTGAATTTCTGCTCAAAAAAAATTCATAGAATGATTTGTTTGCAAGGGGTAAATGGATATATAAAATTGGATCTAATAAACAATAATTTAGAATACAAAATTAAAGGTAAACAAATAGAAAATATAAAATATACAAAAAATATAGATTTGAAATATAAAATGCAACTGGTTAATTTTTTTGAATCTATTGAGAAGAAATTGAATCCTTCATGTACAGTAAATGATGGCCTGAAGGTTTTAAAGCATATAAAAAAAATTAAACTTATAAATAATTTGAGAATTTAAGTGGATAAAAAAGTTTTCTCCTTTATTTTTGCAAGAGGAGGTTCTAAAGGAATCCCTAATAAAAATCTTAGGCTAATTGATAATATTCCATTAGTTGGACATAGTATTAAAATCGCCCAAGAAACTAATTATGTTGATAAGGTTTTTGTTTCAACAGATTCAGATTTAATTGCAAACACAGCAAAAGCCTTTAAAGCTGAAGTTATTAAAAGGCCTAATTCAATCTCTAAAGATGAGAGTCCGGAATGGCTTGCATGGAAACATGCTGTAAATTATGTGAATAATAAGTATGGAGAATTTGATGTCTTTTTAAGCTTGCCAGCAACATCACCATTAAGGAGTATTGATGATATCAATAATTGTATAAAATTATATTTAAATAATCAGTTTGAAAGCGTCATATCGATAGTTAAATCTGATCGGAGTCCATGGTTTAACATGGTTAAGAAATCCAAAAATAATAATTTAAATTTATTACTTGATAAAAAAAATATTTCTAGGAGACAGGATTCTCCAGAAAGTTACGACATAACAACTGTAGCCTATGTAATTGATCCGAAATTTATTCTTAATGCTAATAATATTTGGGAGAGGGATGTTTTAGGAGTTGAGATTCCTAAAGAAAGAGCTATAGATATTGATAATCTGTTTGATTTTAAAGTTGCTAATTTTTTGTATCATGAGAATAAAGAAAAAAGGAATATTGAAATATGAACCTAAAAAATCACGTCGTGTTAATTACTGGAGCTGTTGGAAGGATAGGAAGTTCTGTTGCAATTGATGTTGCTAAATTCGGAGGTGATTTAATTTTGAATGATATAAATTCAGAAAAATTGGAAGAGTTGAAACTTCAAATAATAGAAGAAAATGATATTGAAGTTCTTACTATAAATCAAGATATAACTAGTAAAGAAGGAATAAGTAAGTTATTGGAAAAGGCTAGAAAATTTAAAGGTATTATTAATTCAACTATTCATTCAGCTTATCCAAGAACTAAGTCTTGGGGCGCAAAATTTGAACATCTTGAATTTGAAGATCTTCAAGAGAATCTTTCATCTCAATTAGGTATTTCCATTCTCTTTTCTCAACAAATATTAAAAATTTACGTCGAACAGAATTTTGGAAACTTAATACATATTTCTTCAATACAAGGTCTTGGAGCCCCAAAGTTTGAACATTATGAAAATACTAATATGTCTTCCCCAATTGAGTATTCCGCTATAAAATCAGGAATAATAACTATCACTAAATGGCTGGCAAAATATTACTTTAATAGGAATATAAGAGTTAACTGTGTAAGCCCGGGTGGAATTATTGATGATCAACCGGCCATTTTTTTAGATCAATATAGAAAAAGTTGTTCCAATATAGGAATGTTAACAGCTCAAAAACATATTTCGGAAACTATCACTTTTTTGATTAGTGATTCTGCTAGTGCAATAAATGGTCAAAATATTATTATTGATGATGGCTGGAGTCTTTGAAGAAAAATGAAGTGTTCAATTTTAGTTACTGGAGCTGATGGTTTTATAGGGTCGCATTTAGTAGAGTCTCTAGCTAACGACGGATATAAGGTTAGAGCCTTTTGTTTTTATAATTCCAATGCAAATCCTGGATGGCTAAATGATATTGATCCAAAAATCAAATCTAATCTTGAAATAGTTTTTGGGGATGTCAGAGATCCTATATGCGTACGGGAAGCTATGAAGGGAGTTGATATAGTTTTTCATTTAGCAGCTCTTATTGCAATCCCTTATAGCTATAAAGCTACTTCAAGTTATGTGGAAACAAATATAAATGGCACTCTAAATATTGTTCAAACAGCAAAAGATTTAAAAATATCAAAGGTTGTCCATACTTCCACATCTGAAGTATATGGAACTGCACAATATACTCCAATTGATGAGACACATCCCCTAGTTGGCCAATCTCCATATGCAGCGACAAAAATAGCTGCTGATCAATTAGCTATGAGTTTTTGGAGAAGTTTTGATACCCCCGTAACTATATTAAGGCCCTTTAATACTTATGGACCAAGACAAAGCGCTAGGGCCGTAATTCCCACTATAATTTCACAGATAGCAAAAGGTAAGAAAAAAATAAGTCTGGGAAATTTAACTCCTACGCGCGATTTTAATTATGTTATGGATACATGTGAAGCTTTTAAAGCAGTAGCTTTTTCAGATAAAACACTTGGAAAAGTAATAAATTCAGCTAGTAAATTTGAAATTTCAATTAAAGATACTGTATCTTTAATTGCTGATTTAATGGAATGCGAGATTGATATTTTATCAGATAATCAAAGGTTGAGACCCGATCAGTCAGAGGTTAATAGACTATTTGGTGATAATAGTCTTTTAAAAAAATTAACTGATTGGAATCCAAGATTTGAGGGGATTGCAGGTTTTGAATATGGATTAAAAGAGACTATAAATTGGTTCTCTAACAATGAAAATCTTGCTTATTATAAATCAGACTCATATTCTATTTAGTTAATTGTATGGATAATATAAATATTGTAGAACTTATAAGCAGTTGTTTAAATAATGATTTGTCTAATCAACCTATATACCTTCATGAACCTGATTTTTCTGAAAGTAAAGCAAAAGAATATGTTAATCAGTGTATAGAGAGTGGTTGGGTAAGTAGTGCAGGTAAGTGGGTCGAAAAATTTGAAAAAAAACTTAGTGAATTGACTGGGGCAAAATATGCAATTGCTGTATCTAATGGCACAGTTGCTTTAAGATTAGCTCTTTTCTTAGTAGGCGTTAGGAATAATGATGAAGTTTTAATTCCTCCTTTAACATTTGTAGCTACAGCAAATGCAGTTTCTCATTTGGGAGCGAAACCCCACTTTATAGATATTGAGTCTGAATCACTTGGGATGTCGCCTTATTCTTTAAGACAGAGACTTGATTCTATAGCATATAGAAAAAATGGTAATGTTTACAATAGGGAAACTGGAAATAGAATTGCAGCAGTGGTGCCAGTTCACATCTTTGGACTCCCTGCCAAAATTAAAGATTTAAAAAATATTTGCCAAATGTGGAACTTACCACTTATTGAGGATGCTGCTGAAGCTCTTGGGAGTCAAATACTAGAGAATGAAAAATTTAAAAGTTGTGGGTGTTTTGGAGATATTGGGATTCTTAGCTTTAACGGCAACAAGGTAATTACTACAGGTGGAGGAGGGGCAATCTTAACTAATAACAAAGTATTTGCTGAAAAAGCAAAACATCTATCTACCACGGCTAAAATAAATCATCCATGGGAGTTTTTTCATGATCAAGTAGCTTGGAATGATCGTCTCCCAAACATAAATGCTGCATTAGGTTGCTCACAACTTGAAAGTTTGGAAGCAAAACTTGAAAAGAAGAGATTATTGCATTCAAAATATACTGAGGTTTTTAGTAGATACCAAGATTTTGAAATTCTCAAAGAGAATAAAGGTACTAAAAGTAATTATTGGTTAGTTACCCTTAGATTGTTATCAAAGGAAGATGATGTTTTAAGAGATAAAATAATTTCTCAAGCCCATAAATCAAATTTATATTTAAGACCTGCATGGACCCCATTGAATAAACTCCCTATGTATAAAGATCATCCCTCTGATAATTTGGTTATATGTGAAAACCAATTTAAACGACTTATTAATCTCCCAAGTAGTCCTCAATTAATATCCCAAAAATAAGATTTTTTTAAAATAAATTAAACTCAATAAGTTATTGTAATATCGTAGGGATTTATTTATCTTTATGAAAATTGGATATTTTGGAGATGGCAATTGGGCTCATCAAGCTTTGGAGTTAATAAATAAGGAAAGTGTTATAGATATAAAATTTATATGTGCAAGATTTGATAATCCTGATCAAGTTTTGAAGCAAAAAGCCTATGATCTTGGTATTGAATTTATATTTGTAAAAAATGTAAATAGTGACGAATTTATTAAAAAGCTTAAAAATTATAAGTGTGATTTATTGGTGTCAATGTCTTTTAACCAGATATTTAAAGAATCAATAATTTCTATGCCAAAATTAGGCATAATAAACTGCCATGCAGGAAAGTTACCACTTTATAGAGGTCGGAATGTACTAAACTGGGTGCTCATAAATGATGAAAAAGAATTTGGAATTACTGTTCATTATGTAGATGAAGGAATAGATACAGGCGATATAATAATTCAAGAAATTTACCAAATTAAAGATACGGATACTTATAAAACATTGCTGGAGAAGGCATATACAGAATGCCCAAAATTACTTTTAAAAGCTATAAAAAAAATTATTAATAATGATGTTAAATCTATAGATCAGAAAATTATTAATGATTCATATATGTATTGCTCAAGAAGAAAAGAAGGTGATGAAATAATCAATTGGAATTCTACTTCAAGAGAATTATTTAATTTTGTTAGAGCTCTTTCTTATCCTGGTCCATGCGCTACTACTTTTATAGAAAAGAATCCCATAAAAATCATTAAGTCATCTTTAGTAAATAATGCTTCAAAATATATTGGCATCCCTGGTACAGTTTTAGAAAAAAATCAAAATTGGTTTCTAGTGAAAACTATTGATTCATATATAAAAATAACTGAATGGGACTCATCAAGTAATATTTATAATGGTTTAAGATTTTCAGAAGGGATCTAGAAGTGGTTTTAGTTATCGCAGAAGCAGGTGTCAATCATAATGGATCTTTAGAAATTGCTAAAGAATTAATAGATGCTGCAGTAGATTCTGGCGCAGACATAATAAAGTTTCAATCGTTTAAAGCTTCTGATCTAGTTACGAAAAATGCCAAAAAAGCAGAATATCAGATTTTAAATACATTAAACGAAGAATCTCAATATAAAATGTTGCAAAAACTTGAGATGTCTTTTGAGCAACAAAAAGAGTTGAAAAATTATGCGGAAGAAAGAAATATTGAATTTTTATCTACTGGATTTGATTTAAATAGTATTAAGTTTCTTAATGAAATTAATTTGAAGAGGTTTAAGATCCCTTCTGGAGAAATAACGAATCTTCCATATCTAAGGTTAATTGGTTCTTTTAAAAAACAGGTAATATTATCTACAGGCATGGCAAATTTGGAAGAAATTTCAGAGGCGCTCAAACAGCTATATATGGCTGGTCTTGATAAAAATGATATAACTATTTTGCACTGTACTACCCAGTATCCTGCTCCACTTAAAGATGTAAATCTTAGAGCTATGAATACACTTAAGAATATTTTTAGAACAAAGGTTGGTTATTCTGATCATACTCTCGGTATTGAAATATCCCTAGCGGCGGTTGCTTTAGGTGCAGAAGTTGTTGAAAAGCATTTAACACTAGATAGAAGTCTTGTTGGTCCAGATCATATGGCTAGTATAGAGCCATATGAATTTTCTAACTTAGTCAAAGGAATAAGAAAAATTTCTTTGGCACTTGGATCAGATGAAAAGAAAATAAGCGATTGTGAAATAGAAAATAAAAAAATTGCTCGTAAATCAATTATTGCAAAAACTAAAATAAAAAAAAATGATATTTTCTCTGAGGAAAATATTTGTGCTAAAAGACCTGGTACAGGAATATCACCTATGGAATGGGATAAAGTAATTGGTTTAAGATCAAAAAAAGATTTTGATCAGGATGATCTGATTGAAATTTAATTACTTATGAAAAAAATAGCTGTATTCACTGGTACTCGTGCTGAATATGGGTTGATGAAAACCTTAATTAAGAAAATCAAAAAATCAAATCTTTTTGACTTGAATTTAATTGTTTCTTCAACGCATTTAGATCCAAGATTTGGAAATACTATTTCTGAGATTATCAGTGATGGTATTGAACCTAGTTATCTTCTACCTATTAAAATCAATCCTTCAGACAA
>MDSV01155516.1_pt1 | contig 31805 bp, 23 predicted proteins | sample 810851 | NCBI WGS metagenome assembly MDSV01 (sample SAMN05326640, study PRJNA326480) | marine metagenome | isolation source: seawater | place: Atlantic Ocean: North East | collected 2012 | reverse complement strand
TTCCCCCCCTCGGACTTCTCCTACTTCAAACGCAATATGCCCTCCCGGTTTCACGATTCGGCGTAAATCAGTTAACACGCCAGTCATCGTTGCTTCCCATTCTTCAATACCTTTCAGTTGGCTAATGTTGATGTTCGAAGAATCGATACCGATGAACCAGCAACGCATCCAATTGTCTGCCTGATAGTCTACCACATCGAGGAATGGGGGAGATGTTACAACAAGTTGAGCGGAGCCATCCTCAATACCTGATGCGAAGCGAGAATCCCCAGTCGTTAGAATACTGGATAGATCCATATCTGAAGGCTCCAATACCTCCCAATTCTTCAGCAATGATTTCGATTTCTTGATGATGCGTGGTTTAATTTCCTTGTACTCTGGGACTTGATTTCGGTCAGCATTGATTTTTTGCTGCCTCTTGATATTCACAGCTTGATTTGGAGGGAGGGTGTATACTGAGAAGAATCCTCCTGAATGCCCTGTGAGTCGATTGATTGCAACCATTCGAATCCAAGCATCTACATTGTCTATTTCTCCTGATTCTTCGCGTTTTAAGAGGTACTCTTTCAGAGAGATAATTTCACGCAGTGTGTCTTTGTGGAAGAAGGCAAGTAACCCGTCATATTCTTCTTCAGCATGAGAGAGGTCAATTTCGTCTAGTCGATTTTCAATCTCTTTGATTGAGGGGGGATTCAATCGAGGTTGTAATATTACTCGGCTGAGTGGATTGATGTCATTTCCCAGCGGCCTTCTCCCTAGAAGTAAAGCCTCTAGTTGCGTGGTTCCTCGTCCCATGAACGGATCGTATATCGCATCCCCTGGTCGGGTTAATCGTTCGATAAAGAATCGAGGTAGTTGTGGTTTGAAACAAGCACGGTAGGATATTTCGTGCAGTGAATGTGCTTGTCGTTGTTGGCTCGTCCAATATTCGTTGAAAGCCTTCATGGTCGTCCCAGTTCGACCGTCGACTTCCCACTCAAATGGGACGAGATGGGTAGATGTTCCAAATCCATCGAAATCGATGACTGCTTGGGTGAACGCCTCTGTGGTCAACATCTTCCTCACCTAACAAGGGGAAGTTCAGGGCTTATGGTACTATGGTCATGATTCTAATTTCTATCTTTCAGCAAGGGTCATGACTGAGGGGTATGAGGCATTGTCATGGCCAAGGGTTTCGATGCTAGCCCTTGCCGGTCTCAGGATCTCGGTCGATTTGAGATTCATCGGCGTGACGGCATCTCTAGAATCGGCCGGCTACATACGCGTCATGGGGTTCTCCAAACCCCTATGCTTCTTCCAGTTGTCAACCCGAATATCCGTACTATCGAACCTCGTGAGATGTGGGACGACTTTGGAGTCCAAGGTCTCATCACGAACTCGTATGTCATCTGGAAGCATGACAAGTTACGCGAACCTGCACTTGCCAATGGTGTTCACGATTTACTCGACTTCCCTGGCGTTATTGTAACCGACTCGGGAACCTTCCAGTCCTATGTCTATGGTGATGTGGAGGTCGGTGTCGAACAAATTGTCGATTTCCAACGGGATATCGGTGTTGATATCGGTACGATGCTCGATGTCTTCGGCCGTCCAGATCAGTCCGAGGATGAACTGCAGCATGCTGTCGATGAGACGGTGGCACGTGCACCTGTATCACTCGAGACAGCCGGAGAGGACCTCCTATTGAACGGTCCAATCCAGGGTGGTTTGCATTCTCATCTTAGAGCCGACAGTGCATCGAAGATGGGTGTTGTTGAAGGCCCTCACCGTGGATTCGCAGTTCACCCAATTGGCGGCATTGTACCGTTAATGGAGCAGCATCGCTACTTGGATTTAGTCAAGATTATTCTTGCTACACGAGAGACAATCCCTGTCGAACGGCCCATTCACCTCTTCGGTTGCGGTCACCCAATGCTTTTTCCCATGTGTATCGCTCTGGGTGCGGATCTCTTCGATAGTGCAGCATATGCGCTCTTCGCTCGGGATGGTCGACTTCTCACCCCAGACGGAACGGTCCGAATCGATGATTTGGTGGAGTGGCCAATCGCATCGCGTACGCTCCATGGAATTACTCCAGAGGAAGTCCGAAAAATGGGTAAGAAAGAGCGGACTGAACTGCTATCTCGTTTCAATCTTGAAATTACTCAGGCAGAGCTTGCGAGGTGTCGTCAAGCTATTCGAACGGGGACACTTTGGGCCTTGGTTGAGCAGCGTAGCCATTCAAGTCCTGAACTCCGCGAGTCATTCCTCCACATCATGGAGGTGATTTCCAAAGGGGCATTATCGGAGAACATTGTTGGTCAGCGGATGATTGAGGCAAGTGCTCCGATTCGCTCTGGATCTGTGAAGTGGAGTGAAAAAGCAGATCATCGGCCGCACCTGATTCACGCCCGTAATCTGGTCGATGAGCGGTGGTCTCCCCCTCCATTCGACTGGACAGGTAAGCCGATGGATAATCCAAAGATGCTCCTCATTAGTGGAGGAGTGCCCCCTTGGCGTGATTCAGTGAGAGGCGATGTAATTCGTTCTTTACGAAGCGACCCTCAATGCATCCCGATAATTGTGATGAAGGCAGGCCCTCTTCCGTTTGATCTAGAAGATTGGTCTCCACTTTGTCATATCCAAGCAGTATCTTCTGAACCGGACATGAGTTCGAGCCTAATGGATGGTGCGTTGGCAGAATATCTTGACGTCAAGGTCCCTTCCCCGGATGTGTCCTCCTCAGACGAGGATGATGCTGCGATTCGTACATGGATTGAGCGTTCCCAGATATCGGCGAAGTGCTCTGTCCTACTCGGCATGGACCGTTCTAAGGCATGGGAATGGCTTGAGGGAATGACTGTACAAAGGTCTTCCACAGGCCGTATCAAGAACGTCTTCGATGCAGACGGTACCCATGTTCTATCTCCACGCTTGAATGATGGCGGGCTATCCCTTACGACGTCTGGTGCGATTGCACTTCACGCTCTTGACGCTGGTCTGCCCGAGGTAGTCAGTATTGATGATGCGGTCCCATTCCTTCGCGCAGGACGTAACGTAATCCATGGATTCATTGAGGGGACACGAAATGATGTCCGTCTTGGTCTTCCTACTCTCGTTGTTGATAGTTCAGGCGCACTGGTCGCTCATGGAGTCCCTACCAGTACAGCGGAGGAGATGCAGAGATTCAGCAAGGGCATTGCAGTTCGCGTCAGGGGTGGAGTCGTAAACGAAGACAAGTTATGACGGAACACAGCGGTTCATTCAAGTGACTCCATACGGAATTTCAGGTTAGGGGCGTGGTGTGTTTGTCAGGTCTTGGAAGCGATTGGCTAATCGAAGCCCGTTCCCTAACCAAGAATTACGGTCAACATGTTGCTCTTGACAAGGTAGACCTCCACGTACCCCACGGTTCTATTGGCCTTCTTGGCCCCAATGGTGCGGGAAAATCGACTCTTATCAAGACGCTTCTTGGCCTCATCCACATCACCTCCGGAGAGGGGAAGGTCCTCGGCCATGACATTCGTACTGAAGGCGATCTCATCCGTAGCAAAATCGGTTACATGGCGGAGTACGATTCACTTAATTTGGATCTTGCTGCAATCGACCAAGTCCGTTACTCCGCTGAATTGCTTGGTATGTCTCCTACTGTGGCTCAACAGCGTGCTCATGAGGTGCTTGAGTATGTGGGGCTTCGCGACCAGCGCTACCGAAAAATCGGTACGTTTTCAACAGGGATGGCACAGTCCGCGAAACTTGGTTGTGCTATCGTTCACGACCCTGAATTGTTGATTGTTGATGAGCCCTCTAATGGTTTAGATCAGGAGCATCGTGGATTCATGTTGAATACTCTGTTCCAGATTGTCCGTGAAGGTGGCCGTTCAATCCTAATGAGCAGCCATCTGATGGACGATGTTCAAGCCGTTTGCGATCAGGTTGTTATGATTCACAAGGGCCGAGTCGTCGTTCATCGCAAGATAGACGATCTTGCTAAGCAGATTGATCGCGAAATCGAGATTACTGTTTGGGGGGGTGCAAGTCGCATTGAGCAGGCACTGAAGGATGCAGGTCTTACCGTACGTCGAATGGGCCGGGTCATGCGAATTCTCCGTCAGGATGAGTCGACAGTGGATCATATTCTCGATGCAGCGGCGAAGTCACAGGTTCAAGTTCGGCAGATGCAGGAGTATGAGCCGAGCCTCGAGGATCTCTTCCTACTCATTATGGATCAGCTTGGATATGGTACGAGGACAGCCGCTGACTTGCTAAGTTCTACACCCGAGGGTCGTGTTATCGGTGCTAATTCTGCCGAGGAGGGGCTAGTATGACTGATGAGCCACTTGTTGATTCTAACCAGGATACAGAGATGGAGGCTCTGGATGCTGTTGCAGATTCGGTTGATGTGTCCACTGAACCATCACTTGGCGTGACAAGGATGGAAGCGGCCTTTGGATCTGGTGACGGTGATGAGGATGCTACAGCAGTCGTTGCTCAGCCGGGTTCAATTGAGGGGGGCACAATCTTCGATCAGGTCTATCGGCCATGGCGAGGAAAACTTGGGTCGCGGTGGGTTCGGAATTACGCAATATATCGTCATCATGTCTATGGCATCATTTCATCGAAGGGGCATCGGCATTACCATCCATTTGTCCGTCTTGCATTACTTGCAATCCTTATCTCGTCAATGGCGGCTCTTGGTTTCCTCTTACTTGCATCCTTGATTGGAGATCCAACTATCATGCGTGGTTTCGGACTTAATCGTGTGAATATCTATACCAAAATCCTCGGATTCTTCCCGCGAAACGCACTATTCTGGCCCCTCCTTACAGCCCTCGTAATCGGTGGCATGATTTCAGAGGACCGAGCTCATGGCACTTCTGCAATATACTTCTCTCGGCCGATTAATCGAATCGATTATGCTGCGATGAAGTACCTATCTGTAGCTAGTATCCTTGGGGGCGTAATTCTCATCAGTTACGTTTCGTTTTACTCTCTAGCGATTGTCGTTGAAGGACGAGGGTGGGGATATATCTTCGATTCTTTCCCACTATTCGTATCGGGTTTGGGAATTGCGTTTCTGTTGATTATTACTTACACCTCAATTGGTATGGCGTTGTCTTCAGTATCCAAGGGCAAGTTCTTCCCAGCGGTTGGATTTCTGTCGATTATCCTTGGAACAAAACTCCTCGCGTTCCTCGTGGATAATTTGTTTGAACAGAGCATAGTCTATCTGATTAGTCCATACGACAATCTTGCCCATCTCGGGCAATATTTCATGGGTATCGATTTGCGTTACGACCACCCAGTCGCATTCTCAGTCGTTTCCTTGCTCGCAATTAATGCGGTATCGCTCTACGTCTTATCTGCTCGTGTGAACAGTCTGGAGGTGACGCGGGAATGATGCCTGATTTCGATCAGGTCGGCCAGCCGGCCGTACAGTCAATCCGTGTTGATGCTACTGTACCAGCAGTGATGCTAGATCATGTTACAAAATTCTACGGACAGGTCATTGGGCTCAATGATGTCAGCATTGCGATAGGCGGAGGAGTCACAGGCATCCTTGGCCAGAATGGGGCCGGCAAGAGTACATTGTTCAAACTCCTCGTCGGCCGTCTCAAGCCAAGCAAGGGTTCTGTGCGTCTTTTCGGTGTAGATCCTTGGCGAAATCCAGCCCCGTATTCTCGAGTTGGATACGTCTCTGAGGGGGAGAAACTCTACGATTGGATGACTGGCCACGAATTCGTTGCAACTCTCGCTCGCCTCTACGGTTTCACTCGCGATGAGGCAGGAGCTCGAGCAGATCACGTTCTCGACTTCGTGAACCTTTCCGATGTCGCCCACAAGCAGATTGGAAAGTATAGCAAGGGCATGCGACAGCGAGTCAAGATTGCTCATGCTCTGGTCAATGATCCAGATCTCATTGTCCTTGACGAACCGTTACAAGGATGCGATCCAGTGGCGCGAACTACAATCATGAATGTCATTCGTGAAATTGGTTCGATGGGTAAGACTGTAATCGTATCAAGTCATATCTTATCGGAGATTGAGCGTATCACTGAGCAGATTGTCATCTTGCATAACAGTCGTCTTCTAGCTCTTGGTAACTTGCACAAAATCAGGTCACTTCTGGATAAACATCCTCATCGAATTTTATTGCGCACTGATGATCCTCGTCATCTTGCTGCCCATGTACTTCCTCTGGAAGCAATCCATGGCGTACGTTTCCCACTGCCGGGTGAGTTGGAGATTCAAACCAACGATCTGAACTCAGTCCATTCAGCGTTACCCTCTCTGATTCGTTCTTCAAACATCCGTGTTAGTGCAATTACAAATCCGGATGATAATCTTGAGAGCCTTCTTGCTTACCTAACGGAGGGTCGATCATGACTGAGAAGAGCCGCGAGTATGGTGATTCATCTGAGTCGCCCACAGTAACAACATCTCTCGCGAATTCCACTGTTGCTCCTCCAGTTTCTTCACAGGCGCCACTTCCCCCTCCAAGAGTTCTCGATACTGTATGGACCGGTTTGGATCGAAAGGCTTCTGCCATCATCGAATTTACCTCGAGGCAACTTCGCGTCCGTTCGTCAACGTGGGTCATCGGAGCGGTTGGTATTCTTGTAATGACTTTGCTCCTTGTGACCTATGCGCAGGAAATGGCATCCGGGATTGAGCCAATTGATGACGATGGGGATTCCGAGGACTGGGATGGTGACGGTTATCCACAGGGGCAAGAGGTTCAGTATGGGACCTCCGATTGGGATATGAACGAGTTTCCTGGTTCGGGACGATTCGTGGAGACGGATTGGCTAAATTGGGACGAATCAAATGTCACGGGCAACTATACCTACAATGGTAACGGGATTATCGAAGAATACACTTGGATTGCTAACAATTCAGATGATATGCGCTTCATCGATGTCACAGATTCACGGGCTTGTAGCTCGAATGAGAAGGGCGGATACGGTCTTGCATACGGTGAGTCCTGCATGACGGGAGATGATGAGATTCGATTCTATGGTATGGTGACGGTCAATGGTACACTCTCCTCCACGAATTACGGTTGGCTTGCTTGGGGGGAGATGGTTGGTAAATCAGACACACCGATTGAGCCTCACGATTCCTCGATGTATATTGATGAGGATGGGATTGATCTCGATATATCATCTGGAAATGATAGCCAAGGCTACGATGATGACGGCGACTGCCGAAACTACGATGACGATTCCGACTATCGTGACGATGAGTATTATTGGTATTCTAATCAGAAGGACACCAACGGTAACGGTATCGATTGTGATGTAGAACTCGTTTTCGACTCCGAGGGTAATCTGTTGCGGATTGAAGCAGATTGGGGCGTGGATGAAGATCCATCTGAGTCTGAGTTCACCTTGGAGAGCGCTCATCGTGGATTCATTCTTGCTGTAAGCAAAGTTGCATTCTTGTTCATCCTTGGCATCTTCATTCCGATGTTCCTCGCTACTGGCTTGGTACGTGATGAGATGGCTTCAGGGACAATGTACTATCTTATCGGTAAACCGATTCATCGAGCCGAATTCTTTCTCTATCGTATCCTTGGTTTCATGCTCCTTGCTGGGCCTTACATACTTGGCCTCGCAGTGACTGTAGGGATTGTCACAGGATTCCTTGGCCCTTCTGAAACACTGTTCAGATTCCAGGATTTGACAGTATGGTTGATTGTAGGCATCGCGTCAGCTCTAGTTCTCCTCGCCTATTCAACGACATTCGCAATGTTTGGTGTTCTCTCCAAGCGTTTTGGCGCATATATTGCGATTGTAATGGGGCTCTGGGAGTTTATCATGGCCTTCTTCTCGTTGCTCAGTGGAGGTCAGAGTCGCATCGCTTGGCTTTCAGTGTCGCATTGGGGTATCGAGATGGTGAATGCTGCTGCACTGATCGCTTGGCCGGATTCAGAGTACTATGACATCATCGGTGAAGGCTACTATGATTCAGCGGACATCTTCTCGGTGTTTTGGAATGCGCCATCAACAAATGAATCTCCAACAGTTGCACTACTAGTGTCTGCAGGTGTGCTCGTTGTATACGTGCTCTTGATGGTCGGGCTTGGCCAGTCATTCCTTGGCCGTAGAGAGATTGATTGAGAGCCACGTTCATCAGCCTGTTCTTCCGTTTCGTGCCATGGAGCGCTTTGAGGGGGACCTCGATACTCTTTGGCGGCTCGATTTTCTTCCTACCATGCATCGGCTTACATGGCAGTGGTGGTGGTGGCTCGTGGTCCTTCCTTGCAAGGATCACCCTGAACGCTCTCGTCAATTGATGGTGCTATGGTCTACCAAGGATACAGCTTCAGTTGATGTCAGTGGTATTCCATGGGCTGGTGAAAGATTCCACACTGACGAGCATGGCGGGCATGTTCTCGGTGGAATGGTTTGTGCTTGGTGGTATGATGGCGACCGTATGTATGAGCCGCTCGTGTTACGGAAATGCCGAATGGCGGCAATCGACCATCGTCACCCTTCGTGGCCTTCGGATTCACTTGGGGGGGCTGTCGTTCCATTGACTGAAGATGATCTTTCTATGGGCCTCCAGCCTGATGCCTCCTCCTTCTGGCTAAAACTCCGCTCGGATGAGGGGCATGTTGCGGAAGGCGCTCCTGCCACTTTCGATCTTGAAATGACTCCATGGAATCCTGCGATTTCTGGCGTCACACGATCAAACAATGTTTTCACTGGTACGATGGGTTACGATATCCTTCGTATCCATGGTACGAAAGCGAAGGGCCGCATTGGTGAAGAAGAGGTCGAAGGGACTGCTTACTTTCAGAAGGTAATTGTTCAGGCTCCGTCGGTGCCTTGGTTCTGGGGTTTCTTACACTTCGATGACGGTTCGTATTTCGACTGGTTTTTCCCTCATCTTTCACTTTCGATGACATCGAATGACTCAACTGCATGGCGTCGTCGTGACCGTCATCGTGTCCCGATTCGAACTGCGGGCTTATTTCACGATGCAAGGCGACAGCGTACCGAGCGATTCGAGCGTTGTGAGGTGGAAGTCCTTCACCCTGGGGAGGATGGGCCTGTAGATGATCATGATTCACCATTGCCTGGATTCAAGGTTAGGGTTTGGAATGGTCGAACTCAGATTAGCACAATTCTCCGTGCTTCAAGTCGAGCCCATTGGACCTTCGATCAACCTACAAGGGCCGGTTTGACCTCTCATTTCACTTACAATGAGTATCCGCTTGTGGTAGAAGAGATTGCGATTTGTGATGAAGTCGAGGTCCGAACTGCGGAGACATATGAATGGATTCGCGGGAATGCTGAGCATTCATGGGGCTTGTTACATTGATGCAAATTCCTGAATGTAATTATATACGAACCCGGACAAACTGTGGTTGAGGTTGATTTGATGGGCGCACAGATGGACACATTTCGTGAGAAGTTAGACGTTGAAGCAGCAAGAGGCGCAGTTCCTGAAATGTCACCCTATGAGGAGCCGTACTACCGTTCGGGTCCAATCGTACTCTCTATGTTTTCCCGATATCTCCTGATTGTGTTTGTTCTCGTAGTCCATCTCTTATTCGGGGTTGGTTACGAGGCTCCAGAGGGTGAAGGTGGCCTGAACTTCCTTTTGAATCTCCTTGAATTACTTGTTTCGACTGGTATCGCTGGCTTCTTCGTCATGATGATGATTCTAACTTGGATCAATCGCTTCGTCAATTTCTCGACATCGGGTGGCCTCTACACGGTGTCCCTTCTTGTAATCTCAATCACTCCAGGTGTATTCTTCATTGAGACCGTTCTTACAGACAGTTTCATCTCTGGTTTCATAGGTCTTGAGGAGAGTGGCTTCCTTCCTGAGTGGAAGGATAGTTTCTACCTAATCTTTGGTGGGGCGTATGCTGGTGTGATGTTCGTCCTTACGGTGATGTATCAGCGTGCATTCACCTACGTTATCACGGACAAGCAGGTTTACCTGAAGAAGGACTTCTTGAAGTTCATTGATTCTAATAGTCACGCAATCAGCCTTTCTAAGATTGAGAATCTGAAGGTAGAGCGAAGCCTCATTGGACGATTCCTTGGCTACGGTAGCCTCCATGTCATCACGGCATCTGGCCTTGGTCTGAAGGAGGATTCTATGTCTGTAGGCGTTGGTGCTGTTTCCGATGTCACAGACGCTGCCACGAAGGAAACGAGTAACATCGTAGTTCGTTTATTCCGTTTCTTCATCTTCATGATGAGGTTACAACGGACCCGGAAGACGGTCGACCTCAACCCCGAGGATTGCTTCTATGGCATCCGCCGTCCAATGGATGTCTACGCTCTAGTCAATGAGCTCCGCACTCGGCCGGGTGCACCAGTAGATGGCGCTCCAGCCAATTCTACACCTGAATTAGAATCATCTGCAGAGTCCAGCACGGAATGATTTTGACACTTTACCTGATTTTTTTTCGACCCGCACCGTTGAAGAACCATCACCCCGACACAACGTCTGGTGGACCCCCCCATGGTTGACGACGAACTTCTTACCAAGGCAGCACAATGCATTACCGGAGGAGACTTCCTCGGTGCGATGGATATCTTTCAAACTGTAATGGATAATCATTCAGACAGCCCGGTTGGTTTTCACGGCTGGGCTGAGGCAGCGATGTTTGAGATTCAGGAAAACGGCAATATCGATGATTCAGGAAACGATCGTTTCAACGAGGGTCAGATCCAATCTTTCTTGAAAAAGGCAACAAAGATGGAACCCGAGAACCCAGAGTATCTCGCGGCATTCGCTAATGCCCTCATTGAATTCGATCGTGTCCCGATGGCAATTCGTGAGTTCCAGCGACTTCACGAACTCGGTCAGGCGAGCGAGGAGAATGATGTCTCCTTCCACCTCTATGAGGCAGCACGATTGCTAATCGATTCAATCGATGTCAAGACTAACTTTGATCGTAGTCACGACTTCGCTCGCAAGTATGTTCGGACTGCTATCGAATTCTCCTTACTCGGTCTCGGTTTCAGTTCCGCTGAAGAGGCTATGGAGTACATGACTAGCGACGAGTGAGGTCGCTTGTATGACGAAATCCACCGATGATTCGGTGGAGGTTCCTCTGGAGGATTCCGAAGAGGAAGAGTCTACTCAACGTGTGGTGATGTGTATTGGCTATCTTGGTGATGCATTCCACGGTTCACAACTTCAACCCAAAGTTCGTACGTCACAGGGTGATGTTGAGAGTACTCTTCGGAAGTTGAAGTGGCTGGGTGCTGATGATCATATTTGGCTATCGTCAAGGACAGATGCAGGCGTCCATGTGCGCATGAATCTCGCATCTTTCGACCTTCCTATATCTCGTTGGGATAGCATAGGTGCAGGCAGTCTTCTGAGGGCAATTAACGATAGGTTGGAGGATGACATCATCGTCTGGTCTGCCTACGCAGTATCTGATGATGTCACCGTTCGTCTTGCTCGCCGCCGTGTCTACCTCTATCGTTTGCAAGCGCTTCCGAATTGGCCTGCAGATCTTTCTCCTGAACGCCTTGCTCGCTGGTGCCGTGTATTCGAAGGTGGCCATGACTTCACGAACTTCTGTAGAGTAGAGGAAGGACGAACGACGGTTCGTACTGTTCATCGTTGTGCCCCCTGGGTGGATGTCAACGGTCGCGTAGTTGGTTTCCGAATCGAGGCAGAGAGCTTCCTTTGGAACCAAGTGCGTAGAATCGCTTCTGCACTATACGGTCTAGCAACCGAGAATCTCGATTTATCAGATGTGATTCGTGCTCTTCATCGCCCTTCAGACAGCATAGATTTCGGACGAAGTCCATCTGATTGGCTTATGCTCTGGTCGATCCAACATCCTGCCCTTCCTGACCTCGACACAATGCCCTTGGAGTCAATATCTGAATGGTCCAATCCTCCTGGTGGGACCGATCAGAGGCTCCACGAGCGATGGCAGGAGATTGCGCGAAAAGAGATGAAACTCATGCTTCAGAGAGGTTGGATTCAAGGGATGGAATTCCAGTCAGACGAGATTGAGTGATACTCTGTTTCCATCTGTGAGGTCGAGGGTTTCTCGCAGAAATACCTCTGCGATAACCTCGATGACTTCGACATGCCGAGTTAGGTCAGGGATGAGGATTGCACATTCAATGTGGTCCATATCTTCTGTTCCAATCTGTGCCTTGAATGCAGTCGCGCCACCGAATGAACGACCTTCACGGAGGAATCCACGGATGCGTAATGCTTCGATGTTCGATGTATCAATTGCTTGCGCCTTATTGCGCCGTTCATCCGTGGCATCAAGTGTATCTATGCCTGCTTTCTGACGTAGTGCGAGATACTGAGTGAGGTCCTCGTCCGACACCTTGATGTTGAGAGTTCCAGGCCACGCAGTCCCACCTAGAATTCCTCTGAATTGGTCCTGATAGTGACTCTGAGCCATGAACACGTGGGCTCGCCCCAAGCCAGAACTGACCTCCCCGTGGAGTTCCATACCCCCCTACGGCATTCCCCCTACATTTGTTCATTCCGTTGCGCTCATGTGAGTTCAATAACCTCGCCTTCACTGGCGAGAGACCAACCTTTGAGGTCTAAATCGTGCGACTCATATCCTTCTGAGATTACAGGGTTAGTATGGTTGAAGTGGATGAAACGGATATCGAAATCGTGAGGATTTCGGGGGCCAAGTAGCGAGATTGTCTCAGATATCGGCGGGTGGGGGACATTCGTCTGCCGAGAGATTTCTCCATCGCTCCAAAATGTGCCGTCAAGGAGTACAACATCCGCTTGGATATGTTTGAACCAATCGCGTATGGATTTCATGCCAACGTGGGTAAGTGTAGTGTCCCATCGGTCATGGTCGGGGAGATGCAGAATAGTTCGCTTTTTCCCTTTGATGAGGAATGCATGTGTATCGGTAAATTCATCGCGATGAGGGACTGAAATGGGCCTGATTGAGAGGTTGGATGAGATTCTCAAAGTTTCATTCGAAACAAATGGTATTGGCAGGAATACACCCTGTTTAAGCATCGAATCCCATTGAGGTGTGTTTTGAATTAATTTGAGCATAGATTTTGATGCATGCAGGCGAATCCCTGTTGCGCCCATTGCTTCCTTTCCAAACAGTCCCAAGCCATCGATGTGCCCAAGGTGGCCATGGGTCAACCACACATCTGTGACTCGTCGTGATTCTTCTGGGATGAAAAGAAGCTGTCTTGCGAGATCCCGTGTCACGTCGAAGAGATGCAGATCATTTTCGTCTCTGACGGCAATAGAGGTTGGCGAGAGTTGACTTTCTTTTTCCCCATAGTGCGCGCAGGTGTTGCAAGAGCAAGCCGGTTGCGGCACGCCACCATCTTGCGCGATTCCAAGGATGATGGCCTCAGGATGTGCCGGCATGAAAGTCACCTGCCGCTATTCTGCATCAATACTCCGTCGTCGGAACCATCATGTCAATCCGATGCCTGCCCTTGTTATGGCGAAGGACCTTGATTGGATGCGAGAGCGGTATGCGGAACTGGTTGACAGCGGCCTCAACTGGGACCCCCCCATCCTTGAATCCGCTAATGCTCCTCGTGTTACAATCGATGGAAAGGAGTCGATCATGCTCTCTGCCAACAATTACCTGAATCTTAGCACACACCCTAAGGTCGTCGAAGCGTCTATCGAAGCCACACGTAAGTATGGTGCAGGCAGTGGCTCTGTGAGGGCCATTGCTGGTACCATGGATATCCATTTGGAAGCCGAACGGGTTGCGGCGGATTTCAAAGGTGTCGAAGCTGCTTTGATTTATTCTGCAGGCTATACTGCTAATGTTGGCCTGATTCCAACACTTGTCAAGGGTAAAGACGACCTCATTATTTCTGATGAATTAAATCATGGTTCAATCATCGATGGAGTACGTTTGACGAAGGCACAACGCGCTGTTTATCCACACAACGACGTTGAAGCACTCGAACGTATTCTTCGAGAGAATAAGGGGGTTGATCGCAAGCTCATTATCACGGATGGTGTGTTCAGTATGGACGGCGACATTGCTCCACTGGATGAGATTACTGCGGTCGCTGAGGAGCACGATGCGATGGTATTCGTTGACGACTGTCACGGAGAAGGAGTGCTTGGTGATGGCCGGGGCATAGTCGCGCATTTCGGTCTTCAAGGGCGCGTGGATTTCGAAGTCGGCTCATACTCGAAGGCCATGGGTGTCCAAGGAGGGATTCTCGCGGGGACCGCTCAGACTCGTGAACATGCTCTGAATCATAGCCGCTCATGGCTCCTTTCGGGAAGCCAACCACCGGGTGTCGCGGCGGCTCAGAAGGCGGCAGTTGAGGTCATCGTGAATGAGCCCGAACACGTTGAACGCCTCTGGTCTAACACTGATTACTTCCGTAGAGAACTTGATTCACTTGGCTTCGATACGGGTGTTTCCACTACTCCAATTATTCCAGTAATGTGTGGTGAGTCCACCACTGCAAAATCACTCTCTGAAGCGATGCGTGATGCGGGTGTGGTAGTGGGTGCGATAGTATTCCCTATGGTTGCTAGAGACAAGGCACGTGTTCGTACTCAAATGTCAGCGGGCCTTACACGGGACGATCTCGATGAGGTTCTTCGGGTCTTTGAGGACGCAGGTCGAAGCATTGGTCTCATTTGATATACTCTGGTCTCCATCCAATTGGTATGTCTATCATTGAACTCAATGTTCGTCCAATACCTCAGTTGTATGGTTCATCATACCCTATGGGTGGTCCTAATAATCACTCAAGCATGCCTCGTCAGCCAAATCAGCCCCAATTATTCGGTTCATGCCTCTCTGCGTCATTTGAGATGATAGTTGATTGGATTAAGCAGAGCGGTTCTAAACCCGGGTATTCAACATTCAAATCAGCATATACCTGGAGTTCAAGCCATTCTCGAAAGGGTCATCCCAATGGAGATGAATCCGTGAATCTTATGTGGAATCAAGCGACCTTGCACAACACAATCTATGGAAGCGCTGATTGCTTACTTCATCTCGTGGGTTCCGATACTTTAGATGGTGGTTTAGGTGGTGTTTCGAAAACAGTATCTCTTGAGCACTCCAAGCCCCAATCTCAGATTTCAGAAACCGTAGAAATAATCCAAAATCAGAATCAGTATCTGGATTGGATTCGTACGTTCTTGAAAGAATACGAGCACCCAATTATTGCCTTAACTCATGGAGCTCGTTTCCATCTGCAAGATATCGAATGGCCTACTTGGAATCATGAACGCCCTCCATTGAGCGATTTACCTAAATCTAGAATTGAAGAAATCGAGACAGTGCGGCATGGCCATGCTGTCGTAATCGCTGGAATTTACGAAAGGAATCTCGGAATCATCAATCAACCATCAATGGATCAGTGTGATTTGTTGATTCTCGATCCAGCACCATCAATCGAGCTTGAGAATCACCCTGAGAGATTTTACAATCCTCCTAATAGCCTTACAGACCCTTGTTGGCATACGCACCGTGTCAATGCATGGGACTTCATTCGGCACATTATGCCTGAAAGAGGCTTGATAACTCTGCACCCGTGATTTAATCTACTCTTCGCCGTGGATTTCATCAACTGCTTCGATTAGGTCGCTGTCGAGGTCCCTTTCTTTGCCGACTTTCATCGGTTGTTCATTTAACTCAAGACCTCTCGATAACCGTTCCAATAGTCTCCATCGGGGAGCATATGACAGGTGGATGTATAGGGGCCCTGGTGCAATTAGAAGAACCCAACCTAACTGATCTGATATGCCGATTAAATTCGGTTCGATTCTTGCGATACTGAACAGCAAGAGTCCGATGAATGGGATTGGGAATAGATACTTCCTTCTTTGTTCTAAGCGAATCGGTATCCTTTTTGTAATCGCTACAGTTAACGCAGATACTCCGCCAAATATACCGCATAACATCAGAAGGCTGAGGCACAGAAATGCCCAACTGCGTAGGCTATCATAGGCCGAACTTCCCGCCTCGGATTGGATGAATAAAATGGGGCCAAGTAGTGAGAGGGATATTAGGAGGCCGTAGAAGGAGCCTACGAAGGTAGGGTGTGATGCAGTAAGTGGCCATCGAAGGAAGAACTGACTCAGTGTGCCTCCTTCGAACATCGTGCGCTGTTCATCCGGAAGGGCAGAAATCCGCTCCCTCCAATCGTCCATGAAGTTGCAGTTCTTCGGATTATGCCTATGACCGTTGCGTCATTCTTCTGAGTCCGAGCCCGAATCTAATTGCCCTTTTCCGCGGCCAAGGATTTCCTTGGCCCGCCCCATTTGTCCAAATTGGATTTCAACTTGACCTGGAGTTGTATCCATCCATGTCCTCTCAAGCATCCCCTCAGCGTCCGTTTCCCGTTGCCTCGCATCTCGTAATGTCGGATCGTTGTCTTCAGTTAGAGTGCGTGTCAAGATTAGCGCTTGATTCGCCACTTCCTCCAATAATTCCACTATGGGTTCTGAGAGCGGCCCTAGTCTTGCATGTAATTTCTCATCCACATCATCATCACGTACAGTCCAGCCTTTCAGAATGGGGTCGGACACAATCTGGATACGGGATTGTGGAGGGAGTCGGATCCATTCTCCTTTGACATCAAGAATGTAGGTGAATGAATCCCCGTCCTCATCTGAAGGGTGCCAAGGGTGGCCACTATCAGTTGCAACAATTGAGAGTGCTACTGCAGTATTGCGATTTTCTAACCAACGTATCACGGAGATGGTCGTAGGGATGAATGAAGCAATGATGAGAATTATTCCGAGTGTAGAACTAGTGGACAGTGCCACTAATCCTAAGCCGGCCATTAAAGCACCAGAAATTAGCCATTGATTGAGGGTACGTGGATTCAGATTTTCCATCCTGATTTCATCGTTCTCAATCAAGGGGAGCAGAGTAGTCATTTTCTCACTTCCATCGAATCTAATGAGGTAGGGATTCCAATCAAGAATAGCGCCCACTCAACCCAAGAGTTTCCTTCCCTTTCGCCCACGTTCTCCTTAGATTATTCATATGCTTCAATCCTCGCTGTCGGCGTTCGTAGAAAACAATCGAAACGGCTGCCTCGACGGAGAGGTGGGCGCGGGTTTCAATAGGGGTTGGAAGGCCATTCAGAAGTAGGTTTGGGAATGGCGGAGTTTCCACAGGGTGAAGTCATCGAGCGTCGCCGTGGTGGACCCGGTGTTCTTGCTCTCCTTATGCTTGATGCGACTCGCACCAGATTCAATGGGCATCTCCGCATTGAATCACTTGATGGTGCCGTGGGTGGGCTTGGAATCATCGATGGGATGCCGGCCATGGCTCTCCACACTTCCGGAGGTGGCGAAGTGGCCGGAGGCCGAGATGCGATGGATCGTTGCTTGAGCTCCTCTGCGAATCCAAGTGCGGCGTTGTCCGTTCATTCTGGAAATCAGGCATTTGGAATGATGGATTCTCACCCACATTCACGCCTCCTCCGTTCGGATCTTGAACGTCTTGAGGAGGAGCCTTGGTGGTCAGATTCACGACATCGTGATCTCGTTGCGATTGGACGGCAAAAGAGTAGATGGACAAGCATCGAATCGTCATTTTCTCGAACGGGTGAAGAACCGATTCAGTTTGAACCCGTTGCGATGCCAACAGTGGTCGAGAGCGGCCCCTTCTTTGGGCCAGGTGAGTCTTGGCTTGTTGACGATGAATTGCCTACCAGTGTCTTATCGATTGGATCTAATCTTGGTTCCCTTGGGCGGCCTCTGATGGTCTTTAGCCGTCTACCTGCTGAGAAGCTGCGCTCAAACCATTCCATTCCTAATGGTTCATCTATTCGCTTGACTGAACGCCCTTCCCAAGAGGGAGACCTAGGTCCTAGCCTTGAGGGTATTATGCGGAGGATTGAGGACTTTCTTTTCGCAAATCCGCGGGCCGTCGTTGTCCTAGATGGAGTTGAATTTCTCATTGGCCTGCATGGTTTCGATCGTGTCTATGATTTCCTTCGTAATCTCTCCGACCTCGTCGCTGAATCTGATGACCTCCTCCTCTGCCCTATTGATGGTCTTGCCCTTTCACCTCAGGAGAGGGCGCTACTCCAGCGAGAGATGAAGTTACTCGACACGAGGACAGCATCTGAATGGGGATCTAGTAGCGGACATCTTGCCGGACATCCGTTCATTATTCATGCGATGACAACCGAACCAGTGCATCGCCCCCAGCCATCTAATGAAATCATGTCAACTGCACCTGAGGTACCAAGTTTTGGTTCGTTGGATGTCGCTGATGAACTTCCAACTCCTGTTTCTGATGGAGGTCCACAGATAGATGGTCTAATCGCACAGTGGAAAGAGGAATCTATCGTTAAGGAGCCATCTTTCATTGAAAACAAAGAGTCCGAATCAACATTTGTTGACCACGATGAAAACATCGTTGAAGATGAGTTTCAGGAGAGCGCAGAGCAGGACTTTTCACTGCCAGATTGGGCGACGGCCCCCTCCCCGAACCGTGATGATTCGGCTGAATTAGTAACGCCACCACCCGTCGTCGAATCAGAACTCCCTCCTCCTGTATCTGTCGTTGTTGAATCTGAGCCTATCGTCGAGGATGAACAACCTGTACAAATTCCCGGATTACATCGGCCTGAATTGCATACTTCAAAACCGTCCAAGAAGCGCAAGGGAAGACGGACTCCGACCGTGGATCATAAGCAGAAAGGTCGTGTACGTAATTCACGTGACCCTACGGATTTCACTTTGAAGGGTTCCGGACTTGTTGATGCAGTCAATCGTTGGAGAGAGATTGGTCTCATGCCGGACCGTGAGGATACTAGTCCAGCAATCCCTTCCACTGGTCGTGAGATTGGCCCCATGGTACCAACAGATGGTTCTAATCATCCAGTAGATGGTTCCGATGTTGTAAGAAACGCGCGCCGTTTGGATCCTGACTGGAACAGTGTAGACCAGACTGCTACACGCCTTCACGAGATTGTACACTCGATGGCCAAGGAATCTACAAGTGTACCTAGCCCCATCTCTGCGCCTACGACCGCTCGTGAGTTTTCGCAGGTTGCACAACGTACACGTCCTGCTCGCCGGGCATCGATGGGTGCGACTCCAGAGATGGTAGGCTCACTACCTAGCGACTTCTATGACCGAGTTGCCAACCTTGTTGAGAAGGGTGCAGATATTACGGATCTCATGGCTGCCGTGGAACGCTCTCCAAGCACAGCGGTCGAGATTCTCAAAACGATGGAGAGTGGATCATGAAACGTCGATTATCTGATGCGCTTCGGTCAGCGAAGCATCGGTTAGGAGAGGAGGATGAACCGTCATCGCCCCGGACTCCCAGTTTGCATCACTATATTCGCCGTGATACGGGTCCGAGAGGCCTTGCAACAGTCGATGACCTGCTCGGTCGTTCCGACCCCAAGGCTGCGGAAAATCGTCTCTTCACCGCGGATGATGACCCAATCCTCGATGGTATCCGTCGGCTTCGCAGTAAGGCAATCAATGATCCTGCTTCAGTTCACATTCCTGGTCGTCTGATATGGCGAGAGGTTCTCGAAGAACAGCGCGGTTTGGATGTTGGGCGCTTGATGAAGGGAGTTGACCGCGCCATGGATATTGACATTCCAGAATGGCCACCAATCCATGTTCCTCATCCAGACCGGACTTGGTCTCGTTGGCATACCTCTCCTGAGAATCATGCCGTTGCGAGGGGGGCTGATCTCATCATGGAGGAACCTGGAAGACGTCTGAGCCCCTTCCTTGTTGTCGGTGAAGGTGGAACAGGAAAGAGCCACTTCATCTCCGCCTTAGCTAACAGTTTACAGAATGTGTTACCTCATCTGAATGTACATCTGATTCATGGCCGTGAGGTTATGGATGTGCCAGTGGGGGCGGAGGAAGCGTTTCGAGATGCGGGGGCAATTCTCATTGATGATGTTGATGCGCTCATCGAACGCGGGCTCGATGATGCATTAGGTCGCCTAGTCCATATCGCTCTCGATCATGGTGTTCAAGTGGTTTGCACTGTTGCTTCAATCGATGCCTTTGAGGCTCTTCCAACCAGTGCTATGCGGCGCTCTTTGACGGGGGCCGCGATTGGCCGACTCAGTTCGCCCAGTGCTGCAACTTTGGTTGCCCATCTTCGACGTCGATGTATTTCTAGAGGTGCAGCTGTAGATGAACGATTACTGGTCACAATAGTCCAACATGCGGATACCTGGGGTGGTTCAGCCCATGCGCTCGATATCGTCCTTGCTTCAATTGAAGCGGGATCGGTCCCAATGGATGAGAAGGACGTCATGATTTTACTCGATGGGCGCCCGATTGATACTCGCTCGGAAGCCCGACCTGATTGGAATCCGGAAGTGATTGGAGAGCGTCTCGTTCAGACGGTCCTGGATGATGTGCTTCCTCGTGGTGTTGATGTTGAGGTCACGGGTGAAGTTGAGGTGAATGCTCTCTCTGATGGCTGGTCTCCTGCTGAGTTTGAACTTCCAAGTGGCCGTCTTATCCCCGAACCCCTACCCGATAGCGAGCGAGGCCCTCAGAAGGTTGCACCAGTCATTTCAGCGCGCATCGATGAACGCTTCTCGGATGCTGAGAGCGAATTACACCGTCGGCGATTTGCACTTCATGAGATTGAACGTGAACTTGAGATAATCCAATCGAGGATGGTTAATTCTACACCAGCTGACATCGTAGGACTCACAGATCGATTACTTGCTCTTGAGGGTCAGTTAGAAGCCATTTCTGAAACGCCGTTGGGCACTGATCTCGGTCCGATTTCTCCCTTCGACCCTGGTGTCATTGAGGTTGAGGTGAAGTATCCAATACTCCGTCCGGTCTCTGGTCAGGTGCCTCACCTTGAAGAAGCTCGCAAGAAGCACGGCACTGCTGTTCTGAGGAAGCGCAAGGTCAAGGTCCCTGTTTGATTAGATATTTCGAAATCCTTGCTCGGCAAGTGCATCTGCATTGAGGTGGGTTTGAATTGTTTCTCCATCGATTAGAATAGCATCTGGATGAACCAATCCTGGACAGATTTCGATTGTCTTCCTCCAAGAAGGATCATCGCGGACATTTTCATACCAGAATGGGAAGGCAGAGCATTGAGCTGGTTTTACAGAGTGAATATCGCAACTTTTGTCGCCTTGTATGTAGATGCAAATCCCATCTCCATTTGATTTCAGAACCCAGCGTCCATCATGGGTTTGACGAGCATCACGTTCCAACCATTCCTGTGTATCCATCTCATGATGCCCTGCAATCCGATGTGCATCCTCCTTCGAGAGGTAGACTAAGCCATGCGGCTCATCGCAGCATCGTCCACAGTTTGGGAGGCATGTGAAGAGAATACCTTCCTTCCACCATGGCTGAATATGACGCCTCGCCATGTTGTTCGGGAATCATATTCAGGGATTGAACCCTGCGTTTCTAAATCTGAAAATACATGCAAAGGGTTCAAGGCAGAAATTGACCGGTTACATTTCCACACGGGGCCCGTAACCATGTCTGAGGATGAGAAGTCATTGTTTGAGGTGCTTCCATCGCATCTCGATACTGGGCTTCGCGGAATTCCTGTTGGGACCTGTGGGACTTCCTTTGTAGATCCTGTTGATGGTGTTCATTATGCGGGTTATCCGATTGCTGATCTTGCGGATTTCGACCCCGAGGATATCGTTCATCTATTGTTCAACAAGTCGCTCCCTACTGCAGAGGAATCAGCGGCTATGAAGCAAAATCTAGCCTCTCGTAGTGTAATCCCAGAAGGCGCCCTCGATTTATTCGAATCGATTGGCGAGGGCCAAGGACATCCTATGGATTGGCTTAGTATCGGTATCATGGCACTTGGTCGTGCCGAGGCCGACGATGATGTCCTTGAGGATGGGATGAACCTCATTGCTTGGATGCCCGAACTTATGGCTCGCCTCTTCATGAAGCGAGGTGGCCGAGGTGACATTGCCTGTCCTTCGAATCCATCTCTTGGCATGGTCGGAAATTTCGTTTCGATGCTCGGCATGGAAGGCGATGATGCCCGCCGCGCGGAACGCGTCCTGAAATCCTTCCTCGTTCTTCATATGGACCATGGCGGCGGAAATCTGTCTACCTTCGCTGGAAAAGCAGTTGCCTCGGGGCGCGCCTCACTTTTCTCCTCCATCGCTTCTGCGATGAATGCACTCAGCGGCCCCCTTCATGGTCGGGCGAATCAGTCTTGCCTTGAATTCGTTCAGAAGGTGGGGACATCCGATTCTAATGAGGTTGAGGCCTTCGTTCGAGCTGAACTTGCTGCCAAGCGTCCAATTTTTGGATTCGGTCATGCAGTCCTTCGTGCGGAGGATCCACGTGCTACTGTCCAAATGTCCATCGGTGAAGAGGTCTGTCCGGACGACCCACTGTTCTCCACAGTGCGTACTCTGCGCGAGGTTGTCCCACGTGTTCTTGGTGAAAATAAGCGCATTAGTAATCCGAATGCAAACGTAGACCTTGTTTCAGGCACTCTACTCTACAATGCGGGTTTCATGAAGCCGGCTTACTACACGACTTTCTTCGGTTGGGCTCGCGTAATTGGTATCACAGCACAGATTGTTGACGAGCGAACCTCCCGTGGAGGTAAAGGCGTGCCAATTTACCGGCCGAAGTATATCGCAAAGGATCGCACTGTTCGCCGTGTCTGATTAGCCCTCTTTGTGGCTTTTACCAGCCCCTCGATGGCCGATGAATCTAGGCATTTCCCAAGGGGGTGCTCCTTCATCAATTGCGATTGTGTCACATTGGAGGCGCCTAGCGAGATGGCCAAGATGCTCTCGACGTTCTGATATGTCGAGGCCGGACCATGTGGGGCAACCTTTTGCTTCTGCAAGGAGTATTTCGCTATCCTCTGACGGGTCAGCCATCCGTGCCCAGAGTTCTGGACTCAGAGGTTTTGTCCCTGGCTTCATCCAGCGAGTCTCACCTCTGCTTGTCTGTAGGATTGTAGGGTCCATCTCGTCACTGACCACCGTCATTCCTGCATCGATAATTCTTCGTTCCAGATCGATGGGTGCTGGCCATACGTGGATAGGGTATCCTTTTCGTTGACGATTAAGGCGTTTCACGGATGAGGGTGTTAGGCTAACAGAGCGGCCAAGGTGCAGATATTTTGACCATGAACGGATATGGTCTGATGCGAGTGGGAGTAAGGGTGCTCCAGCCCTTTTCCAGCGTTCAATCATTCGAGGTACTGTGGATCGAGCAAACGAAGGTAGGGCCATTGTTCGACGTAATGGCCCAGGACCCCAAGGTGGAATAAACGGGTTAATTGGCGCGGCTGGAATATTGACATCTGCCTTCTGACTCGCTCGCATTGTTGCAGGGTCAAAGCAGTAGAAAACAGCAGTACGTTCAGGTGCAGGTTCATTCTCCATAATCTCGCTAACACGCTGCATCATACGAACAACCCACTCGACTCTCTTTTCAGATGGAAGATAACCTCCTGCAAGTTTCGACTTCGGGTGCGGACGTTTTATTTCGATACAAGAGAAGGCATCGCCTTCTATCCAAGCTGAATGTACTCTTGGGTCTTCGATCATATCCGAGAATAAATCGAACCCTGCGTTCCGTAAATCATCGGAGTGATTCTGTTCGACATAGGGGTGTAGGCCTTCGTAGTGCTCGTCTTTCTCACTGCGCTCGATACGAGCGTTGTGATGCAGTATGAGTTCTCCATCAATCGACATGCGTATGTCATATTCAGCCCCGTCTGCTACTGTCATTGCATGAGCAATAGCTTCAATCGAATTTTGCCGAGGACGGGCCCAGTTGTTACTCATAGTGCCGCCCCTCATCCAACCGTCCCCCTGTCAAGTCCTTCAATCCGATGAACAGATTCCAATGCGATAAAGGACAATGGTGATATGACGCGCAACATATTTGCTGAGAAGGAGTTGCTACTTTGTCCGAAAATTCAGTGCAGAAAGAAAAGCGGAATGTTGAGAGAGGATTCGCATTCTATGATTGGGGGAAATCCGCCTTTGAGACGAGTGTTTCAGTTGCAATACTCCCTGCATGGTTCACCTACCTATTCCTAGAAGCAAACGGATTGAATGTTCGTATAGGTTCCATAGAGATGACCGGGGATGCAGTATGGTCCTTCGCAGTGTCTGGTGCAGCCCTACTCGTCGCCATAGTCAGTCCTTCACTCGGTGTCCTTGCTGATCGTCGCAGAGTCAAGATGTGGTGGTTACGGATTCTCACATATACTGGTGTAGGTGGAACTATTCTAATTGCAGCAGCCCCGTTTTTACCTATTTCATCCCAGTGGCTTTGGATGATGGTATTGTTCGTAATTGCTAATGTCGGTCTGAACGGCGCGGGTGTATTCTACAATTCTCTTCTCCCTCATCTGGGTGATCCTGAGGATATGGATCGAATATCCAACCTTGCTTTTGCCTATGGTTACCTAGGTGGAGGGCTACTATTGGTCTTCCATCTTGGTCTATTGATTGGTACTGGATATGCCGATTGGGCAATGATGTTCGCCATTGCTAGTTCTGGAGTTTGGTGGTATGCTTTCGCACTTCTCACCTTCCGCTGGGTCCCTGAGCCTGAGATTTCTAATGAGATGGAGCCGATGAGCTTCGTTGAATCTACTAAGTTGGGCGTTACAGAAGTAATGAAGACACTCTCTGAAGTTCGTCGATTCAAGGTTCTCTTCCTCTACATGTTTGCCTATTTCCTCTTTATCGATGGAATCAACAGCGTCACATCTCTAGCAGGTGTTTTCGGCCCTGCAGTCCTAGGTTTGACGACTCAGGATCTTATCATGACGATTCTTGTCATACAATTTGTTGCAGCGCCATGTGCGGTTGGATATACGAAGTTAGCCGAGGTATGGTCCACGAAAGCAGCCCTTCAAGTCGCCCTAGTCATTGGTACCAGTGTCGTATTTATGGCCCTATCATTCGCACCATTGCAATTGGAATCTCATGAGGAATATGACATCCAAGTTACATGGACAGGGGCGAATGAATCCGATCCAAATGGAGTTTATCTGGTCACATTCAATCCCAATGCAGGTGAGTTCGCTCAGGTCCCAGATCACAGTGAACAGGAACTTGCTCAGCGTTATCTGGATATCCTCCCTTTGATTGAGAATGAACAAATCGAAGGTGTCTACGAATGGGACTGGGATGGTGATTCCCCACGTGTTGTCGAGACAACTTTTGACCCTGCAACAATGCGAATCTCGTCATTCTTTTCGGAACTTGAGGATTCTCGGTTCTCTGCCTCTTTAGATGGTGGAGATGGGGTATTGAATAATCGAACAGTGGTAGGGGTGGGTCATCCAACTAGTATCGGCGATGGCCCGTTAGATGGAATCGCTGTTTTCATGCGTGACAATTTCTGGCAACCATTTGGAATTGATGTGACTATGCAGTTCCTCATCCTTGGATGTATATTCGGTTCAATACAAGGTGGGTCTCAGGGTCTTGCTCGTAGCCTATTCGGTCAGATGGTGCCTGAATCGAGAAGTGCTGAGTTCTTCGGATTCTTCGGCTTCTTTGGTAAGGTGGCGGCTCTTGTTGGCCCGGTGATGTATGGAGTACTGGCAGTGGCTTACGATAGTAGGGTAGGTATCGCATCGATTTCTATCCTGTTTATTGCTGGAACTATTATGCTGCGTTTTGTTGATGTCGAGGCCGGAATAGAGGCTGCGCAGGCCGAAGATCTCCGAATTCGAGGGCAATCCCTATCTGAGGAATGAACTCATTCGCTCTCGTCTTTCTGTCTGAGGAATTGATGCGGCCAAGAAAGATTACATTTGTCCAATGGTGGATTTTCTAGATATTGTTGTATGTCCAGATTATTCTCTGCTGAATTGGAGAATGGGTCATTGAGCCAACCTGAATCATGGATGTAATGGAGAGCAATGAAGCGATACTTCCCTCTAGATATTCCGTAAAGCCGCAGGTTTGTTTCTTCTTTATGATGTGCAAGTGGCCCGTTTCTCCATCGATTCGAATCTTTTTCCCATTCTTGAGAGAGGGTCACATTTTCCCAATCAGTAACATCGAATGGCAAAAGCCAGCGGTTTGATGGGGCACCGAATCCACTCTGGAAGCGTTGCATCAATCTCCACCATCCGTAGAGTAACGCAGCATAGGAAATCCAACCGATGCGCGGGTCAATTAGGATGTGCAGTGGGAACATAGCGCCACCAAGAAGAACTGGAATCCAGGTGTCAATACCAAAGAGGCGACTAGGCTCTGAGGGGAGAATGTTCATCGCATTCCATGCAGGGAGTATCGTCATTGCCCAGCCGGTGATGAATAGTCCTAATGCAGCCATCTGGTCATCTGAAGTGTTACCAGGGAATACTAGTGGAACAACGCTAGCAACGAAGAAGAAAAGTGACCATGAACAAGGTATGAGGACAGTACGAGCTGGTGGTTTGAATCTCTGTCTCAACCAGCCAACGCCTCCCTTTGTATAATCTGAAATCGTCCAATTTTCTGAAGGAAATGTTTCCCAAGAAAAGAGATCTGGGACCTCTGATGCTTCAACTCCCTCATCGATTTCGGCACCAATCATTCCATGTTTCCGCCGTGGCTTCGAACCAGCGGTACTCGGCCACCAATCGGGGGCACCGAGCAACCACTCTGCATCGGTGACCTCGGCCATGGATGCGCTGTAGTGCGGTATGGTATGGCCTCTTCGCTCAAAGCAGGTCGCCGAGGATGTCGCCGATGTTCATGTCATCGAGGTCAGAATATGGGTCATTACTGGTTTGCATTGGTGGGGCTGAGTCCTTCGGTCGACCCAGGGATGCTGGTGGTGGAGTAGCAGAAAACATCGGGGATGAACCGATGGATGTTGCATCCATAGGTGGCCGTTCAGGAGTACCCCAAGCGGTTGATTCAGTAGCCCACCTGTCCTGATTTCGTCGTCTTCCGCTAATAGTCCTTGAAACAAGGAGCATGAGCATGAGTCCGCCGAGTACCATGCCTAGAGCAGCCATGATTCCAGCGGCTACGCCACCTTCAGATGAATCGATAATTCCACTCAATCCTCCCTTCTCCGGAATTTCTTCGATTTCCAATGTGAGGATATTGTTTGCTCGATCTATATCGGGAAGCCTTTCATCTGGATCGACAAGAAGTACCCATTGAGTACCTGAAGATGCTTCGATGCTAATTGTCATCCTGCGCTCACCAATGGTATTACCATCAATCGCTTGAATGCTAGGTAGCGTTCCCTTGACTTGTCCTGCTGGACATCCTGCATAAACTAGTCCTGTAGGTGATACTTCAGGGCAGGCCAACAGCAGAATATTCTCACCGTTTGCGTTCCCGAGATTTTGGATTGTAACTGTTAATTCAACATTATTTCCTTCCCTAATCTGAGTTACTGTACCTATTTGGAGATCCATTGCTTCGAATTCAGCAAGTAGAATTTGTTCATTAGCATCGTAATCAGGTCCGTTCCATCCTAGGGTAGAATCCAAGTCTCCTCCTTCCGCTTTTCCACCATGTTGGGAATTTATTCGAACGCCGAATTGTTCGATACCTATCTCCGGCCATTCCTCCATGTCTACAGTCGCACGAATGTGGAGTACCCGCTCTGCACCGGCAGCCAAGGGGCCTAATGCGGCGTATCCATCTTCACCAATACTAATTCCTGCGCCAATATTCGAGTCTAATGGGCTACCTTCGTGGAGGCTGAGGGTGTATCCTGGTAATGCGCCGGCGTTGGAATCTACGAGAATGCCATCCTCGCCATCCATGTGAAAACTCAACCTGGATGAGTCGGGGCCATTTCCAGCGTTCCTAATCACGAGAGTCCAAATCGCTTCTGTTTCAGTTCCAATGGTTCGAAGATTTGCTCCTTCAAATTCCATCTGCATGTCGATTCTAAGTGGAATTTCAACCTCCATGGTCACTGGGTCTGTTTCTGTGTTAATGTAGACTGATAGTGTGTTTTTCCCTGCAGGCGCATCTTCCAAAGCAGTCAGGTAACCAAGAATCTCAGTGTCTTGTCCAGGTTGGAGAAGCAGTAGTGTGTTCTCAGCGAACTGGATTTGGAATCCCTCTGGAATTTTTCCGTTCATTGTTATGTAGGGATCAATCGGTTCGATTGTGTTCCCCTTGTTATCCACGTGGATAGTAATCTCCTGTCTTTGGCCAGGTGTGGCAACAAATGCATCTTCTGAGATGATCTCGATGTCTAGATCTCGAACAATTGCTACAGTAGCTCCGAATTGTACATCATCTCCTATACTCGGGTCTTGAACCAGGGACGCACTAATTCCCATAATCCAAGATGTATCTGCCAGCGCATCTTCTTCAGCACATAGAACGACGACGAGATTGTAATTTCCATTACGCTGAAGCATGGATGCATATGGGAGGCTCTGCGAATCTGCGGAATTTCCGGGAAGATTTTCTAAATTATATTCTACGGTGAAACCGTCTCCAGGTAGGGGTGGGTCGTTCACATCGAATCTGACCTGACCATCAGCGAAGTTCTTCTCAATATCTACTCTGAATTCCTTGCATTCTCCCGGAGCGATGGTGGCTTGGGAATCAAAGAGATCGATGACGATGTTACCTGCTCTACGTATCTTCACATCAATAGTGAAGGTGGTGAACGAAAGGGTTCCTTCTTCCATCGTGGGACTCGAGTCGAAGTTTGAACGGGCGACCAACTGTAGATCCACTTCCTCTGCAATCTGATCAAGTGGGACAGTGATGGTGGCATAGGAGGAGGTTGTCTGCCCTGGTTCGATATTGATTGTCTCAGGGAATTGAATATCCCAACCGGATGGTTTCTGCCATTCCTGTGTTCCTGTGGATGTGCTAGGGTCTCGAATTGAGAGTTCTAACGGTACATTTCCTATGTTTTCGAACTCGATTGATACTCCTCCGGTTTGCCCTTGTTCAATTGCGACCTTGGATTGCATTGCACGGACATCAAACATGCGATTTACATCGAGAGTTGCTGTTACAGTGAGTCCTGCTGATAGCGGCCCTTCCATCGCGATGACTCGTCGTTCGCAGGTGCTACCGTCCACAAGGTCAGCCGAGATTGGTGCAGTGAAACGAACTGTCATTTGGAGTGGTACTGCACCAACTATGACGTCACCCATCGGGAAGTTGACTACGGTTCCATTTTGGGTAAATCGGACCTCAGTAGTCCACCCATCGCACCCTACTGGTTCAAGGGTACTCAGGTCAACCTTGACTTGAGCTAACCCAGTACCTTCGCGAATAGCAACCTCGATGTTCGTTTCACTCGTCTCTCCAGGCTCGATTGAAATGATTGATGATTGACCTTGGGCGCGGCGCACTTCATGCAGGCTTGGTGCGAGACGGCCGATGCAGACGTTGTGTTTGGAGCCGCTGGATGAAGTACAATCGCCGACAGCGGTGTAACTGATCATGGTGATGCCGTTCCCGGTTACTGCGATGCTCGGGGATTCTCCACCCATTGCAGTGGATGTAGGGCGTGGGCCATTCTTGTCGGCACCATCGTTACCGATAGTCATCCGTTCTGCACCAAATCCACCTCCTGGGAAGTTCGTAGGTGGAATCAGTGTTGCGTGGATAATCTGATCTTCTCCGTTGGCATTTACAGCGTCTACCCATGCTACATGTATGGTTCCATCTTGGTCGATGTTGATGTCTGCGTAGGCGTCTGACCAGATTATGTTGGGAGTGCCACTTTCTACTACGCTGATGTTCGTTGGGACGAGCGTAGTTCGGGGCCCCAGGTCAGATGAATCCAAACCCCCTGAGTACCCATTTGCAAGGTTTAGGTCAGGGAGCTCAAGGCGCTGGTGTAGGATCTCAGTTGGGAGCCGGTCTATGCTTGAATGAGTCCAACCGTCTGTCCAGACGACATGAAGGTCTTCGTTCAAGTCAAACTCAATTTTCGGATGGGCGCTGATTGCATCATTCTCGACAATTACAGTATCATTGACAATCACAAGACTTCCTGTGTTTGATGGCCCAATTCGCTCAACATATTGTCTGGTGTTGCTGTCGAAGATTGTAGCAGATGTGCCATTCACAAAGGTTGCAGAATTATCCAGGAAGTCCCATGGATCAAGAGCAGTCATCCAGATGTCTCTTGATCCGGTGTTCATGAGGTTAGACAAAGCATTCCATTGGTCAGTTAGTGCTGCATTGGTTTGGCGCCATGAAATTACATCGCTCGACATGTTTCGGTTAGTCGTGGATGTCCCTGGGCAATTACGTGACTGTGTATTCACGCCGCTATCAGGACACCATGCGAGGTCAATCATTGAGTCAAGGACATCACTCGGGTTGTTTACTGGATAAGCGTAGACAGGTGCAACCATTGTATTGCCATCGAGGCATCTACGATGCGCTTCTGCGATACTGTTACGATCGCTGTTCTGAATTGGGTCGCCTTCGTAAGGGCCTTCCACGCCGAAGGGGACAACTATTCTTGTAGCAACTTCGTTCCAACGATGATCGCTGTTAGTTGGAGGGTTTGCCTGACTTCCAGTATTTCCATTGGCATCTCGCCACGACATGCAAGCCCATGTGGTTCCAGGTCCCCAATCATCCCGTTCGCTTTTCCACCATGGAGACGGAGTCTGGCCATTGTAAATACCATCCTGGAGTTTGCGAATACCTCCTGAGTCATCGCTTGCCGAAAGGGGTGTAGAGCGACTGTTCTGATTCGTATTTTTACCAGCACAATTGTTCTGGTTTGCTTGCGTCGGAATCGTGTCATGGAGGCCGTAAATGGTCTCCATCAGTAGTATTCCATTGTCCTCGGCTACTTCTTTGAGCGAAGGCATGGTTCCTTGGTCGTAAGTCCCACCATAGAGGACTGTGCAAATATCGCTCCATTCACCGTTCATGTAGCCGTTTGTAGGATTGGGCATGACGAACAACATCTCAACACTTGATCCACGAACATCATCCCAAACGATGGCAACATGGTCATCTGAGTCGATACCGATTGAGGCATGTCCCTTTGAGCCATAATTGGTGGTTAGCAGCGTGTCGGATATTAGGGCGTCTGCATACATTGGTAACGCGTTTGATTGACTTCCTTGCATTATCTGGAGCATCATATATCGGATTTGGTCCGTTCCATGAAGGATCCCAGATGGGTCATAATTGTCGGTCCAAGCTACGTGGAGTCCGCCTCTGGAATCGATTGCCATGGCGACGTCTCGAAGATTATCACGGTTGACTATCTGCTGATTTTGGCTTAGGGGCGAGATTGTTTTGTTGACAGCGTCAATCGATTGCAAGGAGTAGTGCAATCCTTCGTTCTGGCCAGCATCCTTTGTTGTCCATGACACGTGGAGCCTGCATGGAGTCGTGCTTTCACAGCCCTCTGTCGCGATGGCTAATGACTGGATTGAACCAGTTGTTTCATCGATGAGGATATTCGGGAGCCCAGTCGTAGATGCAGAGAGAAGTTGGACCTCGAGACGATTTCCGTCTTCGATGTAGGCTAGCATTACGAGGTCCTCACCTGCTGTTGCAATCTGGGTGTTACGCACATCCTTCGATGAATCTACGATAGCCCATGGGTCGAGAGCAATCTCTGCTTCCGTAGCGCTGGCTGAGAAGACGCACAGAGTGGTAGACAGCATCATCAAGAAGGCCAGCAGGACCGCACGAGAACCTGCGCGGTGCCTAGTCATGAGTTGGGAAATGCTTCGTTCCTTCTTCATACTGTGTGTTCCATCCATCATCTATCTAGGGGATTCAAAGATTAACCGAAAGATACAGATGCATCCCCTCCAGTATATCTTCGATGGCCCAGCCTGAAGATGACGGGTTCGATGCTGTAGTTGACAACTTGATGGAATTTGTTGGAGACGAAGATGTGCAGAAGGGAACCGCAATTACCGTAAT
>MDSV01000257.1_pt1 | contig 31819 bp, 48 predicted proteins | sample 810851 | NCBI WGS metagenome assembly MDSV01 (sample SAMN05326640, study PRJNA326480) | marine metagenome | isolation source: seawater | place: Atlantic Ocean: North East | collected 2012 | reverse complement strand
GTAAATCAATCACACTCAGGTGTAGAGATTGAATCTAAAGTAGCCCTTCACGAAATGGTTGATTTAGATGTTGCTGTAAGTATTGGTGATTGGTATTTTGATGGTGATGCTAAAGGTGATTATACAGAGATGGAATACAATGATGATAATCAAATCATTGGACAAACATCTACTGAATATGAATACGCACTTAACAATCTAAAAGTTGGTGATATGCCACAGACATCTTATGTCGGAGGACTTACACTAAAGCCTATTGAAGGTTTAAAGATACAAGGTCTTTACAAATGGTATGACAATCATTATTCTGATTGGTCTCCTGATAGTCGTGAAGTTGAAGGTGATGCTGATAGAGCGCAAGTATGGAAAACTCCATCTTATGGTAAGTTAGACTTACACGCTTCTTATAAGTTACCTGAAATAGCAGGACTTGATATGACACTTAGTGCTCATATGTTCAACGCTCTTGATAATGTATATGTTCAAGATGCTGTTGACAATTCAAAGTATAATGGGTATGGTGATAAAATGCACTTAGCTCATAATGCTGAAGTATTCTTGGGTACACCAAGACACTTCAATATTGGCTTAGCAGTCAATTTCTAAAATGATAAATAGGGGGGATTAATTTCCCCCCGTTTATTTCAAAAAAAAATGCTTGACCTGTATAAGGTTTTATGATTATATTACAACGTAAATTGAGAGAGTACAACTATGTCTACATTAAGAATAGAAATCTTAAACAAAGAATTAGAATCATTATATAAAAAAAGAGTTAATGTAGAAGGTGACGCAGGAGTTGATTTATATTTTCCTGAAGAAGTTACTATACCTTCTAAAGCTTTGGGTATTATAGTTCCGTTAGGAATTAAAGGAGAAATGGTTCAAGTATTATCAAATCATCTGACAGATAATATACCTAAAGAAATGATAAAAGGAATGTTTGGAGGTGTATTAAAAGACAGATATATGTCTTATATGGTTACACCACGTTCATCAATATCAAAGACACCATTAAGAATGTCTAATAGTGTTGGTGTAATGGACTCAGGTTATCGTGGTGAATTTAAAGTTCCTATTGATAATTTATCAGATGAAGATTTTGTAATTGAAAAACACACCAGGCTATTTCAAGTAACTAATCCTATGTTAGATACAATACAATTAGAAATAGTAAGTAATCTATCCGACTCACAACGTGGTGAAGGCGGGTTTGGCTCTACAGGTAATTAATGTATCAAAATATTTTCTTTGACATAAAGACTAAAAAAGTACATCTATGGGATGATGTAAAAGGTTATGAATGTTTTAAATTCAAACCTTACGCATATAAAAAATCAGCCGCAGGTACTTATACATCACTCTTTGGTGATAAGTTAAAAAAAGTATTTGACTATGACCCTAAAGAAAAAGGATTATTTGAATCAGATGTACCCGCAGAGACTCGTGTATTAGTTGACAGATATGCGGAGTCTGATGAAATATCAAAAGGACATAGAACTTTATTCTTTGATATAGAGGTAAAAGTAACAGAAGGATTTCCAAGTCCTGATGAAGCTCCCAATGAAATAACATCTATCGGTTTCAATGATTGTACAGATGACTCATATCATTGTTTAGTATTAGACCCTGAGAAAAAAGTTGATATGAATCATCCTGACATATTAAGAAACAATTTTGTAATAGAACGTTTCAAAACAGAATTTGATATGTTACAAAGATTCTTTGCGAGATATCGAGAAATTAATCCTACTATTATATCAGGCTGGAACACAGAAAAGTTTGATGTTCCTTACTTATATAATCGTGCTTGTAAAGTAGTAGGGAAAAATGTAGCATCTATGTTGAGTCCCATAGGTATTGTTAGATGGTCTGATTTTAAAGATAAACACAGAATAGCAGGTGTATCACATTTAGATTATCTGTTCTTGTATAGAAAATTTACATACACAGAAAAATCAAGTTATAGATTAGATGCTATAGCTGAAGAAGAACTTGGTGAAAACAAAGTTGAGTACGAAGGAACATTGAATGATTTATATGATAATGATAGAACTACATTTGTATTATATAACGTACAAGACGTTGCAATCGTAAAACGATTAAATGATAAATTAGATTTTATCAGTATTACACAAGCCTTAACACACTCAGGACACGTTCCTTATGAAAATGTGTTTACTTCATCAAGATATCTTGAAGGAGCAATATTGGTTTATTTAAGAAATTTAGGAATAGTAGCTCCTGACAAAAAGCCTAAACCTAAATTAGCAGACGACTTTCAATTTGCAGGAGCATATGTTGCTGACCCTCAAAAAGGTAAACACGATTGGGTATTTGATTTAGATGTAACATCAATGTATCCTTCTGTTATTATGTCTTTGAATATATCTCCTGAGACTAAATTAGGAAAATTAGCAGAATGGGAACCTCAAGATTTTATTCGTGAAGTTGAAAAGACTTATACGATACAAGATGACTATGGTAATGAAGTAGCTTCGATGAGTTATACTGATTTTAAACAATATGTTACAGAGAACAAAATATCAATATCAGCAAATGGTGTGTTGTATCGTAATGATAAAGCAGGATTGATTCCCGCTATACTTTCTAAATGGTTTGATGAAAGAGTCGAATATCGTAAGTTAGCTAAGAAGTTTGGTAATGACGGCAACACAGAAAGGTATGAATACTTCGACAGAAGACAGCTAATTCAAAAGATTATGTTAAATAGTTTATATGGTGTCCTAGGACTATCTGTATTTAGATTTTATGATATTGATAATGCGGAGGCTACTACATTAACAGGACAAGCATTAATCAAATTTAGTCGTACTATTACAAATCATTTTTATAATCAAGAGTTAGGAACTGATGATGACCACGTGATTTATATTGATACAGATTCAATATTCGCATCAGCACTTCCGTTAGTAAAACATAGATATCCGAATGTCAATACACGTTCAAATGCTATGATGACTAAACGTATTCTTGACATAGCATCAGAACTTCAAGACTATTTAAATAGTAGTTACAATTACTTTGCAGAAAATTTTTGTAATATAAAAGAACACAAATTTGAAATTAAACAAGAGGTGATTGGTATATCAGGATTGTTCATAGCAAAGAAACGTTATGGTATGAAAATTATCAACGACAATGGTGTTGAAGTAAATAAAATAATGGTTAAAGGTATCGACACGGTTCGTTCAAACTTCCCTCCTATGTGTGGTAAACTATTGAAAGAAGTTCTTGATGACGTTCTTGCCGATGTTCCAAAAGAAAAAATAGATGAGAGGATATTAAATTTTAAATCATCAATGGACAGATTACCAATAGATGGTATTTCTATGCCTACAGGAATAAAAAGTTTAGTAAAGTATGTAGAGCCTAAGACTAAAAAACAAAAGTTCACAACATTTAAATCAGGTGCACCCATACACGTTAAGTCTGCTGTGAATTATAATGATTTATTATTACATTTTGAGGTTTCTAAGCAATACTTATTAATAAGTTCAGCTGAAAAAATCAAATGGGTTTATCTCACAAAGAATCCATTAGGTATCGAAAGTTTAGCATACAAAGGTTATGAAGACCCAAAAGAAATTCTTCAATACATTCGAGATTATATCGATTACGAAAAAATGTATCACAAAAATCTTCATCGGAAGATTATGATGTTTTATGAAGCAATGGGTTGGTCTGCACCTGTAGATAAAAACTTTACATTAGAGAGGTTCTTTTGATAAGAATATTTTATAATTCACAAGTTAATTGTCAACATTGTGCGTGGGCAGTTTCTTTTATGGAAAGATACAAATTTGAATATGAAATTATTGATATATCAGATGCTAAAAACAATGATGAGTATGTAAAGGCAGAAAACACTTTACACGAACTTAAAGAAGATATTGGAATTCTTCCTTTCGTAATGATAAATGAAGAAAATGGATTTACAGGATTTCCATCTACGGAAACAGAATTTGAAGTTTTAGAATATTTACAGCAAATTAAATAAAGAGGTTACAAATGAACAAAACGTATTTAGAGAGTTTTATAGGAAAATATCACTTGGGTGGACTTATATCTAATGTGGTATGGAAAGCTCGTAATAATAAACTAACTACTACATTTACTACAGAAGGTAAAGAAATGTTAGGTAGTGTTAGTTTTGATAATTTTAAATATCCGGATGCTGACTTAGGCGTATTTGATACAGAACGTTTGATAAGAATGTTATCTGTTTTAAATGGTAATTGTGATTTATCGTATCAAAATATTGAAGATAAGATTATTGCAATAACATTAAAAGATGGTAATGCTGAGGTTAAATTTAATCTTGGTGACTTGTCTATCTTTCCTGAAGAAACTAAATTAAAGAATGAACCAGCATACAATCTTACATTGAAAATGAATACTGAGTCTGCTAAAGCATTTGTTAATGGATGTAATGCTATTACAGAAAGTAATCATTTTACCGTAGTTGGTGATGATTCATCGTGTGAACTTATTGTGAACTTTGATAAAACTAAAAATCTTGATATGGTAAGAGTTCCTGTACAAGTTGTTGAAGGTGGTGAAGTAGAGAATATTTCTTTCTCATCTTTACATTTAAAAAGTATCATCAACGCAAATGCAGGTGCTGATATATCATTAAAAGTTAGTAATCAAGGTTTGTTGAAGTGTATGTTTACAACAAAAGAATATTCTTCTGTTTACTATCTTGTGGCTATGGATAAGAATAATGGCTAAGACAAATACACTTTGGGTTGAAAAATATCGACCTGATGTTCTTGAAAATTATATTGGAAACGAACATCTGAAACAACAGATAGAGAGGAACATCAATGATGATGATTTGCCTCACTACTTATTTCACGGACAGGCAGGTACAGGTAAAACAACACTCGCAAAGATTCTTGTAAAGAATATCGATTGTGATTATCTATACATCAATGCTTCTGATGAAAATAGTGTAGATAATATCAGAACTAAGATTAAAGGTTTTGCTATGACATATTCTACAGCTATATCTAATATCAAGATTGTTATATTAGATGAGTGTGATTATATGTCTGTTAACGCACAAGCCGCACTTAGAAATCTGATGGAGTCGTATTCATCACATTGTAAGTTTGTATTGACTTGTAACTATAAAGAAAAAGTTATTGACCCTTTACAAAGTAGATGTCAAGACTATGAATTGATTCCTCCTAACAGAGCAGAAGTTGGTAAACATTGTGTGAAGATTCTTGAAGCAGAAAGTGTTCAATATGATGTTGAAACTATAGCAACTATAATTGATGCTTGTTATCCTGACATTAGAAGAGTGATTAATTATCTTCAAAAACAATCCATAGATGGCAAGTTAAATTCAAATGTTGAAGAGTTACAAGATTCAGATTATAAATTAAAGTTAATTGAGTTGTTAGGTAACAAGTCAATGAATAAAAAAGATGCCTTTGTGTCGGTACGTAAACTATTGATGAAGAATAAAGTTAGAGATTTTACTCCTCTGTTTAGTTTATTGTATGACAGATTGGATAAGTTAACAAATGAGAATGGCAAAAAAGCTGAGTTGATTTTATTATTAGCACGTTATCAAAATATGGATGGTATGGCAGTTGATAAAGAGATTAACATAATGGCTATGTTTGTAGAAATGTTAGGAGTGTTAAAATGAATAACCCAGGAATGCAAATAGATTTAAGTAAAGCTACAGATGTAATTTGTGAATGTGGCAGTAAACTTTTTAGAGAAGTATGTGCAATGAAAACTTTATCAGCATTAGTATCACCAAACGGACAAGAAACTTTAATTCCTATGAAGTTGTATGCTTGTATTAAATGTGATACTATACCTGCAAAGCTACAAGAAGACTTAGATGGTCTCGGTTAAAAGTTTTTATGATTTTCTAAAGAGATTAACAAAATTTGGCTATCATCAAAATGATAACTTTTGGAAATCACTTGATGATACTAAAAAGAAGTATAGTCAATATATGATAAATCGGTACTTATCTATGGAGTCTGATTTTATCACATTAGTAAATGACATACAAATAATGCAAGGCAATTCTAAACTTAGTGATAAACATCATTTTTTATTATGGTCAGAGTTGTTGCCGAACAAATCAATTTTTTTTAAATACATAGGTAAGGATAAAAGTATGAATTGGCCTAAAGAATGGATAGAGATAGTTTCAAAGCATTTTGAAATGTCTACTACAGAAGCTCACGAAGCTATGGAAATGTATATGGTTTCTCAAGGCGGTAAATTAGAACTATATGAAATATTAACAAGATACGGCATAGCCGAAAAGGACATACGTAAGGTATACGACTATGAATCTTAGAAATTTACAAGCAAATGAAGGTTACAGAAACTTTCACGAAATGTTGATGAAAGAATTAGAGTGGGGTATTAATACAGATACAAACACTTTATACTTAGCAGGAGACATTGGAGGCGAGACTTTACATTCAGGTGCGATACATATGGACATATTACATAGATTTAATCCTAAAGCAGATATAAATCTTAACATCAATTCATTTGGTGGTGATACATATGCTATGTTTGGACTTGTAGATAAGATGAGAAGTATGCCTGTAAAAGTAAATACTATTTGTCTTGGTACTTGTATGAGCGCAGGAGCAGTAATACTCGCGGCAGGAACAGGAACACGTAAGGCACATAAAAATTCAAGTATAATGGTTCACGATGGTCAGATTGGTATACAAGAAAAAGTAGCTGACTTTCAAAGAGCATCAGAACATTTCAAAGACCTAACGGATAGATGCAACAGATTAATGGCAGAATGTACAAAAAAAGACTTTGAATATTGGGAAAATATTAATAAATTTGATAGTTATTTGACCGCCGAACAAGCACTCGAAGTCGGCATAATTGATGAAATCATTGGAGGTTAACAATGAGTAAATTGAATCCTATAAAAGAATCAAGTACTAAAAAAGAAGTAAATTCTTATTTAACAGAAGACGGCGGTGACATCGTAACATTAATGGAAAAAGAATGGCCTGAGATGACTGCTGAGTTTAAGAAATTACAAAGAGAACAATATGAATTGTTTTGTCACAAACAACACGATTATGGTCCAGGTAATATATCAGTTGGCACTCAACTAATTACACCTGAAGAAATAAAGTTATCACTTACAGGACTTTGGTTTCGTATGAATGATAAGTTACAAAGAGTAAAAACTCTTTTGATGACAGGTCGTGATTCAGCAGTAAAAGATGAACCGTTAGAAGATGCGTATCTTGATGTAAGTAATTACGGGATAATGGCGACATTAGTAGGTCGTGGAAAGTGGGGAAAGTAATGGATAGTTTAGTTTGGGTAATCGCTATATGTTTGTTAGCTGTATCTACAGATGTTATAGATTGGTTATGTGATAAAGTAGCTAATAGTTTTAATAAACGTGAAAGAAACAAATAAACGTTGGTACCACATCAAGGCCCACGATACCGATATTGGTAAAGTTATTACTTTTTGGTTATCAGGTACGAGTGAATCAGATATTAAGAAAATACTCAGTAAAAAAAATATTAAAGATATAAAATGGATAAAACAAGAAGAACCGGAGTTTGATAAATGAAGCAAGTAAGTTATAGTCAATATTCACTTTGGAATAGTTGTCCTTATCAGTGGAAACTACAATACGTAGACAAAATTAAAACAAGCGAACCGTCAATTCATACTATCTTTGGAAGTGCTATGCACGAAGCTTTACAAACGTATTTAGGTTGTATGTTCAACTTTACTATAAAAGAAGCTGATGAACAAAACATAGAAGACTTACTTAGACGAAAGATGAAAGAGTTTTATCAAAAAGAAATAGTTGAAACTGAAAAACTTCATTTAGTGTCACGAGATGATATGGTAGAATTTTATATGCAAGGTGAAGAAATCATAGATTATTTTAGAAAGAAACGTAGTGACTATTTTAATAAAAAAGGTTGGTCACTTTTAGGTATAGAAGAAAGATTAGCTATACCAATACGAGGTGATTTACACTTTCTTGGGTTTCTTGATGTAGTATTGAAAGATGAGATTAGTGGCAAGATAAAAATTATCGATATCAAAACAGCAACTATGGGATGGAACAAATATCAGAAAGCAAATGTTGTTAAGAATGACCAATTATTATTATATAAAGAGTATTATTCTAAGAAACACGATGTGCCTGTAGAAAAGATTGATATTGAGTTTTTAATATTCAAAAGAAAGTTGTGGGAGAAGGCAGAGTTTCCTCAGAAGAGAATACAAAGACACGTTCCTGCTAATGGTACGCCAAGTATGAATAAGATGAGGTCACGATTTGAAGAATTTTTAGATGCTTGTTACGATGAGTCCGGAAAGGTTAAAAACATAGAATACGAAAAATGTGTCGGAAAATGTAAAGCGTTTACAAAGTGTAAGGATTTATAATGAAGTATAGAGATATAAAAGTAAGTGTTCGGATGTTCTTAGATGATTTTATTGAACCTCCTTTCAGAGATTATGTAGTTTTTTACTTACAAAAGATAGAAAAAACTTTAAAACTAAGAGTTAATCACGTTTTTATTTATAATGAAGTTGACACAATAAAAGTAAAAGAATTTTCTGATTTTGTTTTAGATAAATTAACACACAAAACAGAGATAATACCTATAGAAAAAGTTAGACCTCAAGACCACGTATGGATGAATTTACTACCTGAGAAACACAAAGATTTAGGTCAGTATACATACGCTTCTTACTATGAAGAACCTGCAGATATATTTATTGGATTGAAGAGTTTTAACGATGCGGCAGTTTTCGTAACATCACCTAAGCCGGAAAAGGAAGAATGGAAAAACAAAAAGTAGCTATCATCGGTAGCAGAGAGTATACAAATAGAAGAAAGATACAAGAGTTTGTTTTTAAACTAAAAGAAAAGTATAATGGAGATGTAGTAATTGTTTCAGGTGGTGCTAAATATGGGGCTGATAAGTATGCTAAAAGATTTGCATTAGATTTCGAATTAGATTATCACGAGTTTCCGCCGTTTCACGAGCCACATAATATGCATTGTGTTTTAGATAAATTTTATTATAACAAACCTTATAACGTTGGAAATTATCACGGAAGAAATAAAAAGATTGTAGAATATTCAGATATGATAATAGCATTTGTGCCAACTGATTTAACAAACGGAACAGCATCAGCTATAAAATATGCTAAAGATTTAGAAAAAAACTTTGTTATAATAACAGGATAACATATATTTATATTTATATATATGAGAGAAATGTTATGAGAAATCCTGAATTAAAATTGACCTCGGTCAAAGTCTACAAACCACTTTATCACAAATTCAAAGTCAAAGCAATGGATGATGAGTTTACTTTACAAAAACTTGTGAATCGATGTATGGATATGTATATGCACGATAACACTTTTAGAGATAGAATATTTGAACACACTAACTTAGCTTTATCAGGGAGTGTGAATCTATGAGAAAAGATATAATAGAAGCGAGTAAATTACACTTCAAAGCTCACATTGAAAAACACAGAATCAATGTTGAGAATCTTTTAGAGAAAGGAGTAGGAGTCGCTGAACATCCTGACATTATGGAAACAATAGAAAAAGAACTTCATACAATGGCAGAGTACGATGACAAATTAGAAATACTTAAAAAGTATTTTCCGTTGAAGAATAGCAGAGATAAAGAGGTTATAAATGGCTGATATAAAATTACCTACACTAAAAACTACTAAAGAACCTGAACCAAAACCGTTTCCTATAAATGATAAGAAGAAAACAATTCTTCTATTATCTGACGATTGTAGAATGACATCCGGTGTTGGTGTTATGTCTTTAGAAATAATAAGACAGACTTGTCACAAGTATAATTGGATACAAGTTGGCGGTGCTATTAAACATCCTGAAGAAGGACAAACGTTTGATGTCAGTGCTGACTTACAAAAATATACAGGCGTTGAAGATGCAGGGTTGTTAATATATCCTATATCAGGATATGGCAATGATGAGATGATAAGACAATTACTTACTCATCACAAAATCGATGCAATTATGATTTATACTGACCCACGATTTTGGAAATGGCTATTCGATATGAGTCACGAAATACGTTCACAGATTCCAATATTCTATTATAATATTTGGGATGATTTGCCGTATCCGATGTGGAATGAGCCTTTTTATGAATCAGTAGATTTGACTTTGAATATTACAAAACAGACATATAATATTGTTAAGAATGTTAGAAAGAATGTTCCTGTAAAAGATTGGGAATGTACACTCGCACCGCATGGTATAAATGAAGATGTTTTTTATCCTATCACTAAAGATAGTAAAGACTATAAAAACTTTTTAGAATTTAAAGATAAAAATATTTTCAACAAGAATACTGATTTTGTAGTTTTATGGAACAATCGAAATATAAGAAGAAAACTACCAGGTGATGTTATATTAGCTATGAAACATTTTGTAGACCAATTATCTAAAGAACAAGCAGATAATACTTTGTTGATTATGAAAACAACACCTATAGACAATAACGGTACAGATTTAGTTGAAGTGATAAAAAACTGCGCTCCTAATTTAAATGTTTTATTTTTCTCACAGAGAAACTCTGAAGAAGAAATGAATTACATTTATAATATGTCTGATATGTGTATTAACATAGCATCAAACGAAGGATTTGGTTTAGGTACAGCAGAAGCACTTATGGCAGGTACTCCTGTAGTTGTAAATGTTACAGGTGGTCTACAAGACCAATGTGGATTTACAAAAGAAGATGGCTCTTTTTTGATGAAAGAAGATTACACAACAGAGTGGGGCTCTAATCACGATGGTAGATATAAAGAACACGGTGAATGGGTAAAGCCTATATGGCCTGTTAGTTTGAGTCTACAAGGCTCACCGCCTACACCATACATCTTTGACGACAGACCTGATTGGAGAGAAGCAGGTGATAAAATCAAAGAATGGTACGATACACCTAAAGAGGAAAGAGTACAAGCAGGTCTTAAAGGTCGTGAATATTGTTTACTTCCTGAGACTATGATGTCTGCAAAAAATATGGGTAAAGCATTTATCGATGGTATGGAAGGATGTTGGGATAATTGGAAACCTATAAAACAATTTCAAGTATACGAGGTATAGAATGAAGAAGTTAGTATCAGTTATTGGACCTGTTGGAACTCGTAGTGGTTATGGTTCACACGCAAGAGACCTTGTTATCTCATTATTAGATTTAGGGTATGACGTTAGAACGTTGCCTATTAGATGGGGAAAGACTCCACAAAATGCTTTGAATCAAGATGACCCAAGAGATAAAAGAATAATAGAAACATTAAGACCTGATGGCACTATAGAAAAACAGCCTGATATTCACGTTCACGTAAGTGTGCCAACTGAATTTAATCCAATTGGAAAATTAAACATTGGTATAACTGCGGGTGTTGAATGGACCGTTCCTAATCCTGAGTGGGTAGATGCTATGAACAGAATGGATTTAAATATAGTTCCGTCAAACTTTTCAAAGCAAGTGTTCGCAGATGCACACTTTACCGTTGAAGACCCAAAAACAAAACAAAAAAGAGAAATAAAAGTTAATAAACCAATAGAGGTTTTGTTTGAAGGTTATGATGAAGATTTGTATAAAAAGACAGACTTGTTCAGCCAATCGTTAGTAGATGAGATGAATAAAATTGATAATGATTTTTGTTTTCTTTATACAGGTCATTGGTTACAAGGGCCTATGGGACACGATAGAAAAGATGTTGGAATGATGATAAATACATTTTTAAATACGTTTAAAGATGTAGATAATGCACCAGCATTATTGTTAAAGACTTCTTGTGGAACTTTTTCTCCGCCTGACAAATATGAGATACTAAAAAAAGTACGTGATATAAAATCACAAGTTCCTTTTAAAAAATCATTACCTAAAATACATCTATTACACGGAGAACTTTCTGACACTCAAATGAATGAGTTGTATAATCATCCTAAAGTAAAAGGTATGATTTCATTTACAAAAGGTGAAGGGTTTGGTAGACCGTTGTTAGAGTTTAGTACAACAGGTAAACCTATTATAGCATCAGGTTGGTCCGGACACGTTGATTTTCTTGATAAAGATATGAGTAACTTACTACCAGGAGGTTTGATGAAAGTTCATAAAGATTCAATACCTGGTAACTACACTCACAAGGAATCACAATGGTTTAGTGTAGATTATAATGCAGGTTCTTTCGCAATGAATGAGTGTTTCAAGAAGTACGATAAATACTTATCACGAGCATACTTACAAAGACAACGTAGTGAAGATTTTACGTTGAATAAAATGACAGATAAGTTTGGTAAAATACTTGAACCATATGTTGCGAGATTAACATCACACGTTCCTGTAAACTTACCTAAGTTGCAGAAGAAAGATGATACTAAAGTAACTCTACCTAAATTACAGAAGGCTTAAAATGGAACAAAAAACAAAGTGTCCTTGTTATATGGAACAAGACGAATCTTGTTTTGTAGAAAAAACAGAAGAAGGATTTGAATCATATTTATGTTTTGATTGTGGGTTTACTACTAATTCAGTATTGAAGATAGGTACAGATGAATGTAATGAACAAACACAAAACTACACAGCATTAGTTAAAGAACTTAAAATTGAAGACAAAGAACGAGGCTTAGAGTGGTATCCGTCTGTAATTAATATGGGCGCGATGGGATTAATTTATCCTGAAGGCAACATAAATTTATGGAATTGGAAAGTTGCTAAAGTAAAAGAGATACCTGAAAAAGATAGAAAAGATTATCCTAAAGAAGATGGTAGTGGTAACTATGAAACATTTCTTGATATACACGGAGCAGAATCTTATCAGAAGTTTGAGTTTTTAGAAGCGTGTAAACAATTAGGTATAACTTCATTTGTAGACAAAGGTAAGAAAGATAATGAGTAAAGTAGTACATACTTGGGCGAGAGTTGAACGAGGAGATGTAATATCATTTCGATATCAAGGCTCTGATGGTCAATCTACTAAAAGAACGTTGATTGTTCTTGAAAGAAGATTAAAACATCCGAAGACTAAAAACTTTTTACTACACGGAATACAATTAGAAGTTAGAAATGTTCCTGCTATCAAATCAGAACCTGTATTAATAGAGATGTTTCAAGAAGTAGGCCAACCTGTAAAAGTAGATATGGATAAAAATATAATTCGTTTATTAGTTACAGACCAAAATCCTCAAATATACACAAGAATAAAAGATATGATAAAGAGATACGGAATATACAGAACTTATAACTATGAGAAAGCAACACGAGTAGCAGTTTATAGAGAGCCGGTAAAGATAGACCCTAAGATATTAGATAGACTATCTATCGACACATTAAAACGTTCAGCAAGATGATTAGTTACGCAATTACATCACATAATGAAACATATGAGTTGAAACAACTCCTTGAGTTTTTAATGGTTTGGAAAAATCAAGATGAAGACGAAGTGGTTATACTTGATGATTTTAGTTATCAAAGTCACTTGGATATGTTACAGCCTTATATAGATTGTGAGTTTGTAAACAAGTTTGAACAACGAGAACTGAACAAAGATTTTGCTGCACAAAAAAATTATTTAAATTCATTGTGTACGAAAGATTATATTTTTCAATTAGATGCAGATGAAGTACCTGCAGAAACTTTAATTATGAATTTAAAAGCATTGATAAATGCTAATCCTACCGTTGAAATGTTTTGGATACCAAGAATAAATACCGTAGAAGGAATAACGGAAGAACATTGTAAAATGTATGGGTACAAATTAGATGAGAAAGGTAGAATAAATTTTCCTGACCCACAAGCAAGATTATATAAAAACAATGAGAGAATACAATGGGTAAAGCCTGTACACGAAATATTAACAGGTGCAAAGATTACTACAGCACTACCTTTTGAAGATGACTTTTGTATAATTCATAATAAGAATATTGATAAACAAGTACAACAGAATAAATTTTATAATGAAGAAATAAGTAGAGTGAAAGGAATCGAATAATGGATTTCAGTTACGTAAACGATTTAGATATCGAATTAAAAATATCACTTGAAGATGAAGGTCTTACTTTTGACCAAGCTGTTTCTATAGCTTGTCAAGCACATTCTAACAATGTAAAAGTTACTATGAAAGTAGGCGGAGCAGAAGCTATATCAGATATGCGATTTGCAAAGATGATTGGATGTAGTGGATGTGTAGCACCAATGATAGAATCTTCATTTGCTTTACATAAATTTATAAATGCGAATAATACACATCAGTTTAATTTTGATAATTTATACATTAATGTAGAAAGTAAACAAGCATATGAATCTATAAATGACATATTGAATAGTAGTGATGCTAAATATTTATCAGGTATCGTTTTAGGCAGGTCAGATTTTATATCATCATTCGGAATGACAAAAGACAAAACTGATTCAAGCGAGTGTTATGATAAGGCTGTTAAAATATTTAAAGCCGCTAAGTCTAAAGATAAGATAACATTAATGGGTGGCAATATTAATACGAATAGTCAAGAGTTTGTTACAAATTTATATGAAGAAAAATTACTTGATTATGTGGAAACTCGAAATGTAAAAGTTAAATTGAGTTACTCTTTCTTAGAAAATTACTCTGACAATTTAGCTAAAATGTTAGAGTTCGAATCTTCACTACTGCAATATAAATCATCTACATTAGATTTACTTTCAGCAAATGATAAAAAGAGATTGAACAATTTAAGAACAAGGAGTAATTAGTGAAAGCGGTTATACCGGTTAGACAAGGTTCACAAAGAGTTAAGAATAAAAACTTTAAAGACTTTGCAGGTAAATCTTTATTAGAACATAAAATAGATGTAGTTAAACAATTACCTGTTGATGACATTATAATAAATACAGATAGTGAATATGCTATATCATTAGCAAAGAAATTAGGAATAAATTATCATAGACGAGACGCATACTATGCAAGTTCAGAGTGTACTAATAGTGAGTATCATCATTACTTAGCAGAGAACACGGACTCTGATAATATTCTTGTAGCACAAGTTACAGCACCATTAATTAGTAAAGACACATTTATTGAAGCAATCGATTTATTTTCAAATGTAGATTGTAATAGTTTGATGTCTGTAAAACCAATAAAAGAATATCTTTGGTGCGGAGACAAACCTGTGAATTATAAGTTAGACTATGCTCCAAACTCACAAGATTTACCTGACTACTTTGCACCTACATTTGGATTGATTATTTGTAACAGGGAATCTATGTTAGAAGCAAAAAACTTTATCTGTAGTAAACCATATTTTTATCAAGTATCAGAAACAGAAGCTATTGATATTGATACACCGGTTGACTTTGACTTTGCAGAATTTTTATATAAAAGGGTACATAATGAATGAAGATAGAATCTTAATTACAGGCGGTGCGGGATTCGTAGGATGGTCTTGGGCTAAACATTTAGGTGACGTAGAGATAACACTTATTGATTTACCGGGTAGATTTACTGAAGAACAAAAGAAACATTATAATTGTATTGAATGTGATATATCAGATACAGATAAAATGTCTTCTTTAGATTTAAATGATATTGATTATGTTTACCATATCGCCGCACAATCAGGTGGTCGTGGTTCTTTAGACGACCCTCAAAAAGATTGTATGTGGAATTGTTTAGGGACGGTTAATGTAGTTGAGTTGTGTAGAAGGATAAGACCTAAGAAAGTAATTTACATATCAAGTATGGCTGTTTATGGTAACCAAAAAAATGTTACAGAAGAAACACTAACAAAGCCCGCAAGTTATTATGGTGTTAGTAAGTTGGCCGGTGAGTATTATACTAAATTGTTATGGGAGTTTGATAAAATACCATACACAATATTTAGATTATTTGCCACTTATGGTTATGGTCAAGATTTGAATGTTATGAATCAAGGTATAGTTAGCATTTATCTTAAACTCGCACTTATGAGTAATACTTTAGATATTACTTTAGGTAAAGATAGTAAACGGCAATTAATACATATAGATGATGTGATGACTGCATTTACATATGTACCTGATGTGATTACTGATAATAAAACTTATAATTTAACTTATGATGAAATTATAACTCCTGAGAAGATTATAAATCAAATCGGTAAGTCTTTAGGTAGAGAATTAATGATAAATGAAATAGAAGGCTATGAAGGAGACCAAACGATGATTACAGGAACTGCTCGTGAGTTTTGGGTAGATACAGGTTATTTTCCTAAAGTTAATTTAAAAACAGGTGTTAGTAATTTTGTAAAAGAGGTACAACGTGAAACAAAGAACTAAAGAGATACGAAACCATATTACTTCAGAATATTCTGAAATAAAAGATAGACTTGGGTATTTGAAAAATAAATACGAAGGAGAGACTGCATACATATGTGCTACAGGTCCTTCTTTCTCTCACTATAAAACTGATTTTTTAAAATCTTTTTTAAAAGATAAATTCGTGATGTCTATTAAACAAACTTATGACATCATAGGAGAAGTATCAGATTTTCACTTTATTAATTTTTGTAATCTAACCAATTACTCTGATTTAAATGAAGATGTGATAACTTGTTGGTCAGTTTGGGAACAATCTCAAATACCTGTTATATTAAATAACTTTCCTAAATGTGATTTGTTATTTGATGTACATAAGTTAGGAGATGGTAGCCCTAATCTTGATAATACGGTAGCACGAACTAATCAGTTTGATTTACTGCCATTCGAAAAAGGTCTCAGTAGACCATGGGGTCCTGGAGTTATGTATGAGGTATGTATTCCATTAGCTATGTGGTTAGGATGTAAAGAAATAATAACAATCGGTTGGGACTTGTATGGTGATAGAGTTGAAGAATTGAAAAAGTTAGATGAGAACAAAGGATTAGTTCACAATTATTTTGAAGAACATAATGTAGATTATGAAAACACTAAAACAAAAGTAAATGCTAAAGAAATATTAGGAACTATAAATAGCACAGGAGAGTTGAAGTCTTGGTTAGATTCTCACGAGGTTGATATAAAAGTTGTAGACCCTAATTATGATAATCCAACACACGAAAGTATACAGAGAGTTTTATTATGAAATTAGAATACAAATACATAGTTGGTACTCAATTTATGTTTTATGAATTAGAAATGTTACCTGAGTATGTTGAAGCATTAACTGACACACTAACGGATATAGAAAATACAGACAACGTTTGTTTTGATTTCAATTTAAATATAAGTGAGTATTTTGAAAAGATAGATACAAGTAGAACTTCAAAAGAAAAATTGATTGAAAAATTTGAAACGACCATCGCACCTCTTAAAGAGTTGACTAATGTTAAAACTTCTATTTATGATGATGATAATAAAGCACGTTCAATGGTTGATTACAGAAGAGATTTAAACTATTTTGGTTGTCAAGATTATGATTATGTTATTTGGGGAGAGAGTGACGCATTCCCGCCTAAACAAATGTTTCAAGTTTTAGATATGTTGAAGACACAAGCAAACTCACAAGGCATACACAGATACATAACTACATTTGCTGTTAGAAAAATGTGGGATGATAGTTGGAGAATATTAGAACATACAGAGTTTGAAGACAAACCTTATCACGGAGCGGCAGACGAACCTGAGTTAGCATATTCAATGCCTTACAGCATACGATATACTATGAGTAAAAAAGAGATGGATGAGATAAATGATAAGACTTCAGAACTTGATGTTAGACTTATAGAATATCCTAAATTTGACGGGAGTTTTTTGATTATAAGTTCTGATGTTATAAAGAGTGGTGTGAACGTTCCACATTCTATTATGGGCCATTTAGTAGATGATACGAGTATGATGCATATGTGTCTTAGACTTTTAGGAAAACAATACAGACAATTTGTTGTTAAGAATATTTTAAAAGTACACAATAGAAATAACCCAAAGAAAAGAACTTATGCTCTTGATATGAATGAAACAGATAAATTAGATGACATTACAAACTTTAAAAAAGGTGATTGGTTCTATAGAATGAAAAAGTTAGTACATTTTAATCTTGAGAATTTTTTTGATAGTCAAGAAAGATTCAACACAATTAAAGATTTTGAACAAGGAGAATAATATGAGAGCATTAATTACAGGTATCAATGGGATGGATGGTAGTTATTTAGCTGATTTACTTTTGACTAAAGGTTATGAAGTTTATGGAATGGAAAGACGTTCTTCATCAAAAAACAGAACAAACACAGCCCATCTTGAAGGTAAAGTTACTTTCGTTAATGGTGATTTGACAGACCAAAATTCATTAGTTAGATGCTTGAGAGAATCAGACCCGGATGAAGTTTATAATTTAGGTGCACAATCTTTTGTAGGAGAGAGTTGGAATACGCCTGAACAGACAAGCGATGTTACAGGGATGGGTGCATTGAGAATGTTAGAAGCAATCAGAGAGTATGGTAAAGATGTGAAGTATTATCAAGCGTCTACATCTGAAATGTTTGGTAAGATGGTAGAGAATCCGGCAAATGAAAACACGCCTTTCTATCCACGTTCACCATATGGCGTAGCAAAATTATATGCTCATTGGATGACTAAAAACTATAGAGAGTCTTACGATATGTTCAATGTAAGTGGTATATTATTTAATCACGAATCAGAACGAAGAGGTATTGAGTTTGTAACTCGGAAGATTACAGATGGTGTTGCTCGTGTTCATTTAGGATATGAAGACCACATAAGATTAGGTAACTTAGATTCAAGAAGAGATTGGGGATATGCACCTGATTATGTTGAATGTATTTGGTTGATGTTACAACAAGACGCACCTGAAGATTTTGTTATAGCGACAGGCGAGTCACATAGTATTAGAGATTTTTTAGATGTTGCTTTTAAATGTGTTGATATAAATGATTGGAGTAACTATGTTGTACAAGACCCACGATTTATGAGACCAGCAGAAATTGATGTGTTATGTGGAGACTCTACTAAAGCACGTGAAGTATTAGATTGGAAACCAACGACTTCTTTTGAAGATATGGTATCAAGAATGGTTATGAACGATATCGAGTTGTTAAAGTGAAAGCATCAGTAGACATAACAATACCTGAATTAGAAAGAGTTGATGGCGGTAGAACAGAATTTGAATGGGAGAACATAAAGTATTTAATTGATAATTGTTCTATTGACAAGCAGTTTGCAAACTATGTAAAAGGTAAAAGTGTTGTTATTGTTGGTCCGAGCCCTTATATGGTAAATCAACCACGTGGAAATATGATTGACGAGTTTGATATAGTAATACGAATGAATAAATCTTTTCCTGTCAAAAAAGAACACGAGCCTTTCATAGGAAGCAGAACTGATGTGAGATGGCATTGTATGAATACTTATCACAGACACGGCGGAGAGTATTTTATTGATGAGATGATAGAGTCCGGAACAGAATGGTTGTGTTCACAATTTCCTAATAACTTAGATTACTTTCACGAAGACCATAAAAAGTTCTTGGAATTAAGTCAAAATAGAATTAAATTTCACGTATGGACAGACCTTGAACAATATCTAACTTACCATCATTTTCTTGGTACACGAATGAATACAGGAACTGCTTGTTTAGCAGACTTGTTATCATATGATATAAGAAATGTACACGTAACAGGTATTACATTTTTTAGACAAGGATGGATAGACGGTTATAAAAAAGAAGGATACGATAGTAAACAAGAAGACAAATCTGTACAATTTGGTAATCACGCCCAATTACCACAAATAAAACTAATGAAATTGTTTAATGACAACGATAAAAGAGTATCAGTAGACCCTGAAATAGAGGAAATATTAAATGGTAGTTTTCATACCGATTAAAGAAGAATCACAGAGAGTTGTAGGTAAAAACTTTAGAGAGTATAAAGGCAAACCTCTGTGGAAACATTGTTTAGATAAGTTTACTGACTATCAAGTTTTTATAGATACGGATAGTGAGATTATACTTGATGAAGCAGAAGAATATGAAAACGTAAGAGCATACGAAAGATTAGATTATCTCAAAGGACACGAAACTTCTGTAATAGATTTAATTAAAAACTTCGTAGACATTTATCAGATAGAGGATGTTGTATGTCAAGTACACACCACTTCGCCATTATTAGAAATCAAACATATCAAAGAAGCAGAACAACGTATGAAAAAATCTAAATCTGATTCAATATTTTCAGTTGATACGATTCAAGATAGATTATGGAGAAAAGAAGATTATGGTATCACTCCAATTAATCACAATCCGTTGAAGTTAGAACAGACTCAAGATTTACCTATTTACTACAGAGAAAACTCATACTTTTATATGTTTAGACCTGAGGTTTTAGATACTGATAATAGAATAGGAAAATCTCCTCTTATGTTTGAAGTTGAATGGCCTTACAATATGGACATAGATACAGAAGAAGATTGGAATAAATTAATAAGTTTATAATGAAGCCTTTAGTAATTAGTATATCAGGCGGTTCGGGTGTAGGTAAAACTACTATGGCTAAAGTCTTTGCTCGTATATTAGGTGAAGATAAATGTTTAGTTGTTAGTGGTGATGATTTACACAAATACGAAAGACGAGATTCTATATGGAATGAATTAACTCACCTTGATGTATCAGCAAACAATCTTGACTTAGGTGATTATTATTTAAAGTGGTTGTGTTCCAATCAAATGATTTACAGGTCTGTTTATAATCACACTTACGGAACATTTGACCCGCCTAAATTAACGGAACCTAAACCTTTCATCATCAATGAAGGATTACACGCATTATATTCAGATGACTCACGACAGCTTAGTGATATAAAAATTTATGTAGATGTTGAATATGATTTAATGACACATTGGAAATTAATCAGAGATAGAAAAGAACGTGGTTATACTAAATCAGAAGTGATGTCTACTATTGAAAAAAGAAAGTCTGATTTTGAAAAATATATCGAACCACAGAAAGACCACGCAGACGTAGTAGTTACGTTTAGTTTAAACTCTCCTATTAAAGAGATTGGTAATAGTGAAGAAGATATCGATTTACAAATAAGTCACTCTACAAACAGAGATATAAAACATAGGACTATTTTTGAAAATATGTTCAGAGGACTTGAAGAATACACTTCTAAGCTAAATGAATTTGTTAGGTGTTGTAAAGAGATTGGTAAAAGTGTAGAATTTGTACAAGGTAAGGGTGGCAATATATCATCTAAATTTGAAGACTCTACTATGATAATAAAAGCATCAGGTTCTTTACTAAAAGAAGTTTACCATTCGAATGGCTTTGCTATGATTGACTACGAAATAATATCTAACAGGTATGCTTTGTCTGAAAAAATGACAGAGGCAGAAATGTGTGAGTTGATAGATGAAAGCACATATACAGGATATAAAAACCCTTCTATGGAAACTGCCTTTCACGCAATTTTAGATGGCGATGTAATACATACACATCCATTATATCTTATGGTGATTCTATGTTCAAAAGAATGTGAAAATTTATTAGGACATTTGATGTTAGGTGAATTACTTGATGGTGTTTTTATAGATTATTATACACCAGGAAATGAATTAGCTGAAGAAATAATAAATAAAAAGAATGACCACGCACAAGTTTATTTTTTAAAGAATCACGGACTTATAGTTTGTAATACAGACTTAGAAAAAGGACTGATGATTACAGAGAGACTAAATAACAAAGCCAAAGAGTTATTACATTTACCTGACTATGAAGAAAAAACACGTTTTGAGGATTTTAAATCATATTTATTTCCTGACGATGTTTTATTTTCAAAGACATCTAATGGTTTTGATATCGAAATGGCAAACACACACAATTATATAATCGAAGGAATGAAACAAAACGAATTGACTCCTGACTTCCTTACGGAAGAACAATGTCAATCTATAAGAGATTCTATATTAGAAAAGAAGAGGATTAGCAAATGAAAGTAATAGTACCTATGGCAGGATTGGGTCAACGTTTTGTAGATGCTGGATACGAACACCCTAAACCTATGATTGAAGTTGGAGGTAAACCTATAATTGATAGAATAGTTGATATGTTTGACCCTAAAGATTTTCTTATTTTTATATGTAATGAGAGACACTTAGAAGAAACAGGTATTCGTGATTATTTATATGATTTACACCCTAATAGTTATGTTGTGGATGTGCCTGAACATAATGAAGGGCCTGTGTTTACTACGTTGCCTTATATGGATATGATTGAAGATGACGAACCTGTTATTGTTACATATTGTGACAATCCATATCTTTGGGATTACAAAAAGTTTAAAAAGTGGGTAAAGGAAAATGAAGTAGATGGATGTATATTAACACATAGTGATTTTCATCCACATAGATTAGCATCTACTTATATGGCATATTGTAAAACAAAAAAAGATGGCTCTCTGATAGAAATAAAAGAAAAAGAACCTTACACTAAAAATCATATGAAAGAACACGCTTCAACAGGAACGTATTATTTCAAAAAAGGTTCTTACATTAAGAAATATTTTCAAGATGCTATTGATAATAAAATCAAACATAGTAATGGTGAATACTATGTAACTTTAGTTTACAATCTATTAGTAAAAGATAAATTAGATGTTAAGGTATATGATACTGACCACGTGATGGTTTTTGGCACACCGAGTGAAGTTGAAAATTTTGAAGCATGGAATACTATTTTAGATGGTAGTCAAGTTAAATCTGAAAAAGACTTAGTTAAATGTTATAATTATTGGAAAGAGTTTCGAAATGTCACGAGTAATACATAGCATAGGAAATCCGGATGTCTTTAAAGTTTTTGTAGACATCGATGAAACTATCTGTTTTTACGATACAGATAGAGTTTATGAAGAAGCAGTTCCTAACAAAGAATACATAGAAAAGATAAACAAATTATATGATGAAGGGAAGCATATTACTTATTGGACTGCGAGAGGCTCTTTATCAGGTTCTGATTATTTTGATTTAACTAAAAAACAATTAGATGAGTGGAATTGTAAATATCACGAATTAAGTGTTGGAGAAAAACCTTTATACGATTTATTAATATGTGATAAAACTAAGAGGATAGAGGAGATATGATTTTAATATCACACAGAGGAAACATAAATGGTGTTGAAGGAAAAGAAAATCATCCTGATTATATCGACAGAGCTATTGAAAAAGGATATGATGTAGAAATTGATGTTAGACAAGATAACAGACCAGGGTTTTATTTAGGTCACGATAAAATGGAACATCACGTAGAAACAAGTTGGTTGATAGGTCGTAAACAAAATCTTTGGATACACGCAAAAGACTTTGGTTCTTTAGAAATATTGTTGAAACTTGGGTTGAGAGTTTTTTATCACGAAAAAGAATTACACACTATAATAGGAAATACACAAGTTATATGGTCACATAATATAGAAGAAGCATCACAAAACTCAATTATACCTTTATTAGAATTAGATAAGTTACAAGTATGGAAAGATATGATTGATGAAGATGTCTATGGTATTTGTTCAGATTATGTAGGGAGATGGTAAATTGAAACACATAAAAGTTTATATTGTCACTTGGAAAAGAAATGATGTCTTGGATGACTTACTTCACGATTTATTTGAAAGGACTACTTTTAAAGATTATGATAATTGTGAAGTTAATATTATCAACAATCATAGTAGTTTAGAAATAAATGATAAGTTTAAAGACAAAGTAAAAATTCATCACAATATGTGTAGAGTTGATTGGTCAACAGGAAACTTATCAGCTGACTTTAACTTTGCTTTAGTACACGGATTTGTTGATTTGAAAAATCCTGATGCAGAGTTAGTTGTTACAATGCAGAACGATGCTGTTCTTGATAAGAATTGGGCTGATTGTATTGTAGAACAAATGAAAAAATATGAATTTTTGGTTGGATACTTAGGTGATAATGTTGTAACTTATAGACCTGAACACGTTATAAAAACAGGACTTTGGGATGAGAATTATGCAAGTGTTTATCACAAAGAATCAGATTATTATCTAAGAAGTTTAATTTATAACAAAGAAAATTGTAGTATAAATGATTTACTACATAGAAGATTACATAATTACAATCCTGATTTGACTATTGATTTAATAGGAGAACGAGGATTTACTATAACAGCAAATGGTTCATCAAGATGGATGGAAAGTGAACAACATCAACTTATAAGAGATGAGCAAAACTATACAAAACCATTTGTTGATTATTATTGGAAATGGAAATGGGAAGGAACACATAGTTTGCCAATGGTAAAGGGAGATTGGAATCAAGGAGGATGGTTAATAAATTGGCCTGATTCTTTACTTACTAAATTACCTACTGCACCTAAAGTTCCTCAATTTGTAAAGTATCCTTTCTTTGAAAAAGATGTAGAAGATTTAGTGGGTAAAGGATTTATAACAGATGGGAAAATGACACGATGAGATGTTTATGGCAACAAATACCATCAACGGTGGTATCAGAACTTTTAGCGAGACATACTACACACGGAGTTGTTTTAGATACTGAACATAGTTCTTGGAACAATGAGACTATTTATAATTGTATTCAGGTTGTAAAACTTTCCGGTAAAAGTTGTTACGTTAGAATAGCAGAAGTTAATAAAAGTTTAATTAAAATCTGTTTAGATGCAGATGCTGATGGTATAATATTGTCTAATTGTGATACTACAGAACAGGCAACTCAATTTAAAGATTTGATGTATTATCCACCTCATGGTAGTAGAGGTCTCGGATTGACACGACAAAATAATTGGGGTGAAGATGAAGGACTTGTATGGAGTAGGCCACTTTCTATAGTTCAGATAGAAACAAAACAGAGTATCTATAATTTAGAAGATATAAAAAAAGTTGGATTTGATTATTTTCTAATAGGACCTTACGACTTATCTATGAGTGTAGGCTACCCAGGAGACTTTGAAAATTCAAGATTTAAAGAGTTGATAAAAGTATTTGAGTCTCAAATTACAGAAGATAAAAGAGCAATTCACATACCTAAAGATGTTGACAAACACATACAGAAATATCTTGATTATGGTCTTGTAGCTGTAGGAATGGACTCAACAGATTTAATAAAATCAATTAAGGAGAATATAAATGCTTAATATAGAAAATATGGACCAAAAGTTTCATAAAGTAGTTCAAAGTGATGAGTGGAAAGAACTACAGACAAAATTTAATCAAGCGACTAATATCTATGTTTTAGGACATGGTGGTAATTTAGGAATAGCAGACCACGCCGCAGTTGATATATCAAGATTGAGTAATGGTACAAAAAATGCACAAGCACCAGGTAGTGCTATTGTTGATACTTCATTAATAAACGATACTAATTTTGACCAATGGATGGTACAATGGGTAAAACAATTAACTACAGGAATGACTTTAAAACAGAGAAAGAATAGTTTAATACTTGGCATTTCATCATCAGGAACTTCTGTAGACTTAATCAAAGCATTACAATGGGGATATTCAAATGACTTGATGTTAGGATGTATTACAGCACAAAAATTAGTTGAAGAAGTTCCTAAACTAAGTGAAGTAGTAATAGGAGCAGAGTATTATCATACAGCTGAAGTACTATCTCTTTTATTGACTTATGAATTAACACACGGTTCAGGTAAAGTTTGTCCACCTATAGGAGGTAACAAACCTGATGACTTGAAAAGAATTAACTCAGACACGATTGAAATCAAAGAAGGATTTCCTGATGAGTTGAAAAATATAGCAGTTGATTTTGATGGTGTTATACACAAAAATTCTAAAGGCTTTTATGATGGAACAATTTATGATGAGCCTATGCAAGGTGCAAGAACTTCTTTAGAAAGATTATCAGAGAACTATGATGTAGTTATATTTACTGCAAAAGCAAAACCTGATAGAGGATTAGTAAATGGTAAGACAGGAACACAATTAGTTTGGGAATGGTTAGAAGAACACGATATGGCACAATTTGTAACAAAAGTCACAGCAGAAAAACCAAGAGCAGTTCAGTATATAGACGACAAGGGTATAAAATTTACTGATTGGGTTACGTATTGGGAAGAGATGAAATGAAAATAGCATTTTGTTCACAAATGGGTTTCGTTGGAAAAATATCAAGAAACCATAAAAATATGAGAGTTGAGTTTGCTCAGATGTGTGCATTAGGAGCAACTCACTTTCCATTATATAGTCTTGGCACAGACCAAATGGACAAAGATTATGACCATATCATAATGTTGATTCCGAAGACACAAAAAGACAGAGATAAATTGTTTGAGATGGACTTAGTTGAGTTAGCAAGACAACATGGAAAGATGATTTGGTTTATGCAAGAAGGTCCTAATTGGATATATCAAGACTTACCTATCTATCAACAATTTTGGCATTTTAATTTATTACAAAAAGTAGATGGTATTCTTACAGAAAATGTAACAGATATTTCTTACTTCAGAGGATTACTTGGTTCTGAAAAACCTATACACGACATACCATCATTAATGATTGAAGACGATATAGTTTCAAGAAGTGAATGGAGTAATGCTGTTATCATTGGTGGTAATATGGTTAGATGGTATGGAGGATTTGACTCATATATTATAGCATCATCATTCTTACCTGAATATTCATTACACTCTGTTAGTATGGGTAGAAAACAAAAACAAGAAGATGAGATAGATGATATAGATTACTTGCCTTATATGGAGTGGAGAGATTGGATAAATACTTTGTCTCAGTTTCACGTTGGAGTACATTTAATGCCAACAATAGCCGCAGGAACATTTGCTATGAATTGTGCATATCACGGCATACCTGTTATTGGTTATGAAGAAGCAGACACACAAAGAAATTGTCACCCTCTTACTTCAGTAAAGATTGGTGATTTAGAATTAGCGAGAGATTATGCTGAGAAATTAAAAGATGATAAATTTTATAAATTGTGTAGTGAAACTGCACAGAAAAGATACAGAGACCATCATAGTGAAGAATCTTTTCTAAAACATATGAATGAGGTACTAAAATGAATTTAATAAGTTTTATTCTACCAAGTAGAAATAATCTAAAATATTTGAAACAAGCGTATCAGAGTATTAGAAAGAACTCTGAACATCAACACGAAATTTGTATAGCATCAGATGCGAGTACAGATGGAACGGTTGAATGGGTACAAGAGATAATGAAAAAAGATGAGAATGTAAAACTTCACATCAACGAAGGTCCTGAAAGACTCGGACACACTATTTTATATGATACATTAGTTTATGATTATGCGTCTCACGATAGAGTGATGATATTTCACGCAGATATGTATTTGTGTCCTAATGCTGATGAAGAGATAGATAAATTATTAAAACCGGGTAAAGTTGTATCATTAACTCGAATCGAACCACCTTTACATCCTCCGGGACCTGAAAAGATATTATGTGATTACGGAATTGAACCTGAAGAGTTTAAAGAAGAAGAACTATTGACTTGGATTGAAGTTGAAGGCAGTAGTGTAGCAGATGATAAATATACTGATGGCATATTTGCTCCTTGGTGTATAATGAAAGATGACTTTTTGAGAATACACGGACACGACCCGTTATTTGCTCCTCAATCAAAAGAAGATTCAGATATATTTAACAGATTTATGTTAGCGGGATATGAGTTTATACAGACTTGGCAAGGATATGTGTATCATATGACTTGTAGAGGTTCAAGATTTAAAGATGGAGCAAAACGTAATCCTGATGGGCAAGTATTTATGAAAGGTAGAGAAAGTGACGAGTGGCTAAAACAGAATATGAGAAGTACACGAAACTTTATCAGAAAATGGGGCTCGATGGTTCAACACAATGAATACTTAAAGCCTATTATACCACCTAAGTATGATATCGGATTAGTTATCGATAATTGTACATATGATTTATTGAAGTTATTTGAGCCTTATTGTAATACTATTTACTTAGATAATGATAAACATTTTCAAAAGTACATTGACGAAGAACAACCTAATAGTCGATATGACTTAGGCTCTAAGTTAATAACAAAAGATGCTATGAATCCTATTAATGATATTGTTATTAGTTTTGATGCTAATGAATTAAACGACACAAACTTTCAACAGATATTTTTAAACTTTCCAAGAATACTTGAAGAGAGTGGTGAACCTAATTCAGACTTTGAATTAGATATATTCGGAATTCAAATAAAAAACCTTGACAACCAGGTGGATATATTAGTAAATTCAGTATGTAAATGAGTGACTCTAAGAAACAAATCACAGGCTCCTTCTATTTGAATATCCCTACTACATATGATGATTGGATAGAGATGGGTGAAGTGTCTTTTGGCAAGTTCTATTCGTATGGCGGGTTGACAATGTTACAAAACTTCTTGTCTGTTTGTGAAAAAAAGCCTAAATTATTATCACAAATTAAAATAAAGAACGACAAAGGAACAGACTATACAGCAGAAGAGTTTGTACTATTGTTATCAGATTTAGAGGTTATAGATGGCTAAAGTAGATTGGCAACAATATGAAGACGATTTGATGGAAGACTCATTCAGACAAAACATTAGAGTTAAACATAAAACTAAGAAAAAACAAAAGGAAAAGAAAAATGAGAAATCAAAAAGTTATGCGATTCGTAAAAAGAATAATTAGTCTTCCAATACTATTCTTAATAGGATGCGGAGATGTATATGAGCCTGAAGTAAGTGTAGAGCCATATTGTAATATGCCTGTTGTAGATGGAGTTCCAACTCTTGCTTTAAGAGACACGTGGCAAACCACACATATGATTGATTTTAAAGTTACATTAGATGGAGAACCTGTTGAGTACGCTACTATAAGATTTGAAAGTAATTTATATTGGTATCTTGGAGATACAATTGGATATATTGTTGATAGAGGATTAACTGACGATTGGACATATATTAATTACGATACTACATATGTAACAGGATTTGATGGTGCAGAAGTGCCGACAACAAACTTTAGAAGTATGACAGACGATGAAGGTCTGACAAGTAATGCAATCGCTCCTGTTCGAACAATGGATGGTGAAACTATGATATTATCATACTCTGTTTGGGTAGAAGAGATTATGGAAAGAGTACACGGCGAAATAGAAATAAAATTGGAGAAGTAAATGGCAAGAAGAACAGCGTTTGGGGCAGGAACTCAAAAAGAAACAAAGAAACGTAAAAAGACACGACAAGGTAGTGGTCGTGGTACTAAATATAGTACACGAGTAGGCTCTAAAAGAAACAAAAAGAAAAAATATAGAGGACAAGGGAGAGCGTAATGAAGTGGGTCTTGATTAATAAAACAGATGAAGTAGCTGATACTTGTGAGATAGCAAGTGAAGTTGGAGTATCAGGTGCGAAGACTTATTTTAGAAAAAGAAAACAATTAGACGAAGAATCATTTAATAAACTTTGGAAAGTGATGAGTCAAGAACAATATCACAGACATATGGAATTAGCTAATAGAGAAGGCAAACAATACGAATGGTGGAAAGATGAGCCTAAAGGTCCTGATGACGAATTTGATTATTAAATGTTAGAAAAATATAAAAATCATTTCGATGAGTTTGGTTATGTAGTTATTGATGATTTCTTATCAGAATATGATGCAGAATCTTTACACGAGTATTTCTATAACAAAGATTCAAAGTGGTGGGATAATTGTATATTTCCTGACGAAGATATAACAGAAGGCTATCAATTAGGATTGTATAAAGATGGAGACCCAAAATTATATTGGAAACAGAGATGGCTACAAGAAGAGTTAGACAAACACGATTATTTTTTTACGTACAGATACAAAAGACGAGGTTACTTTGAACATCATCACAATCAACCTTGGCAAGATGATAGCCCATCACTAACAAAACAATTTGATGAAGATGATTTAAAAAATACAATAAGTTATATTACAGGTTATGATAATTTAAATTTACAAACTATGTTTTGTTCTTGTTATCAAGATGGAGATTATAATTCAATACATAGAGATAGTGACGATGGTAGACGTTTAGCATATGTTTATCATCTAACAAAGAATTGGCAGTTTGCTTATGGCGGATTGTATATGTCGTATGACAAAAAAGTTAATAACGTGAAAGATGTATTACTTCCACGTTTTAATAAAATGGCTATATTTGATGTAGCAAAAAACAGAACTCCTCATAGTGTTACACAAGTAGCAAGAGGAGTTACAAACAAGAGAATCTCACTAACAGGATGGTATGAATAATGAAAAAATATTTTATAGAAATAGGAACTTCTGACTTTAACACGTTAGAACACTTAGCTGAACAAGGATGGCAGGGAATTTTTGTAGAACCCGATGCTTATTACTTAAACAACTTAAAAAAGTTTGATGATTGTATCTACGAACAATCTGCTATATTAGACTATGATGGCACTACTCAATTTATTAATTATGATGCAGAATGGGCTTCAGAAAATGTAAAAGACGACATTTGGACACGAGGAGTTGGTACAACAAATCTTGATATGAATAATATGAATAGTAATCCCGATTGGCCTACTAAAGAATTTGAAGTTAAAGTAAAGACTTTAAATACATTAGTGAAAGAACACAAAGTAAGCAAAATAGACTTTTTGAAAATAGATGTTGAAGGAGCTGATACTGATATATTATATGATTATGATTTTAGTATAAGACCCAAGACAATAAAAATTGAAGTAGCTCATCACGAATTTCATAACGTAGATGTTGCAGATTTCAGAGAATATATGACTACAAATGATTATACGTTATATGCTGAAGATGATTTCAATTCACAAGATATGTGGTTTTTTGATAATAAATAACAATAGGAGATAGTAAATGGAATACTATGAAGTCGATGTAGTCTTTGAAGAAGAAGTATCAACAAAGAGTGGCATCAAAATGAGAAAGATACGAAGAAAGTATTTAGTCAATGCACAGAGTGTAACAGCTTCAGAAGCGTTAGTATATCAGTTTTTATCAGATAGTCCTTACAGCTATGAAGTAGTTTCTTCAAAAAAGTCAAAAATAGTTGACGTAGTTTCTGATTAAGTATATATTTATCAATGAGACATTGAAACTAACGTAAAGGGTAAAATGAATCAAGCAGACAGAAAAGAATTTGATATTATTCATACTAAGATAGACACTATTAAAGAAGACATCGAAAGAATGAATCAAGACATTAACAATGCACATCAAAAGACAGATGAAAATCTCAAGTTCATCAAAGAAAGTTTATTCAATCCACACGAAGGTTTATGGGCCGAAACAAAGTTAAATACACAATTCAGAGAAGATACGAAGAAATGGAGAACAATGATTACATCAGCGTTAGTAGCAGTATTTGGCAAGTGGGTCTACGACATACTTGGCTGACGCAACTACGAAGCATATCAACAACGAAAAAATTTATTTCGAATGTTATACGTGTGTCCTTTTACACAATAATGTTTTCTTTCAATCCAATACTCTCTCAACAATCTCAAGACGATTTAATACTCTCAAGTGATATTGAATTATCAAAAGACGAGTTAATACAAATCAAGAACAAGATTACACAAGAGAAGATTGGCGAAACTCCAACTTGGATATACATTAATGATAAGATGTATTTAATAGAAAAAAGAGTTACTAACTCACACTTGGAGAAGAGCATTGAGCAAGAAAGTGAAAGAAACATTAAAAAAGATTATAAGTCCATCTTTAAACATAAAACTTGACGAAGAAGATAT
>MDSV01172382.1_pt1 | contig 31823 bp, 41 predicted proteins | sample 810851 | NCBI WGS metagenome assembly MDSV01 (sample SAMN05326640, study PRJNA326480) | marine metagenome | isolation source: seawater | place: Atlantic Ocean: North East | collected 2012 | reverse complement strand
GGAAGACTGTTGGTTAAAGACAGAGGATATGTCACAGTTGGCATGGACGCAAAGATTAGACTTGCTAACCAAGACCAATTGAAATTTGATTCAATCGATGCAAAAATAATATCCATATCTCCAGATGCTGTACAGTCTGACAGTGCCGCGTGGTATGACATAGAACTGGAAATAGAAAAAGAGTTTTTTACAAGTGGTGACACAACATACAATCTTGTGCCAGGTATCCACGTGTATGTTTTTATTTTAACAGGAGAGAGGACTGTATTGAGTTATATCACAACACCTTTCCACAATGGAATAGGACAGGCACTACAGGAAAGATAGAATGGAAGAAAAGAAAAAACTCACAATAAAAGAAAGATGGAAAAAGGCTGTAACAGCCGACAACATTGTAGATTTCAGTGTTGATATGTTCCTTATATTGTTTGACGTGTTGAGTTCGCCTATCCTTATTGTTATGAGATTAGTACGTTGGTTTATAAACAAATTCTTTGCACAACACATTAAAAATTTCTTTAAAAGAATAGTGCATTGGTTTATGGACAACAGGGTAAAACGTTTAGCCAAAGGACAAAACATATTTAGGTACTATTGGTGGCTGTGGTTACTCAGTCCAATAATACTTTTTGCATTAATGATAGGAGGTGCACTAGTGTTTGGACTATGGGAAGGATTGAACATAGGATTCGAAATATTTGAACAGGAAGTGAAATAATGAAATATTTAGATTACATTAAAAGACAAATTAAATTATTGACAAATAAAACTAATGTAATAAGATTTCCAATAGAACGAAGACTACAAGATAAAGATATGGAAGATTTTTTGGACAATTTAGCAAACAATACTCCAAACGAAAAACAATTTGACGAAGACAAAGAATGAGAATATTTACAAGCATATGGATGGTTATCATTGTTGCTGTTGTGCTACTAGGAGTTAGAGTAAACAACAACGATTATGTTAAGACTTTAAGATATAAAACTTGGGACTTCTTTCAAACAATACATCCTAGACAGGACGTCAGTGATTTAATAACCATTGTTGATATTGGCGAAGAGGATATTAAAAAATATGGACAGTGGCCATGGCCGAGGCACGTAATGGCTATGCTTCACGCAAGGATTGGCGACGCTGGTGCAGTTATGATCAACTACAACATATTATTCGCCGAGCCAGATCGTATGGGATCAAAGCAGTATCTCAATTCTTTTCCAATGTCTGACGAAACCAGAGAACTGTTACAAAAAAATTTAGTCGACACAGACAGAGTGTTTGCTGAAGTAATTAAAGCATCTGGCAACACCATATTAATGATGAGTGTTAAAAATGAAAAAGATAATATCCTACCATCAGTGACTCAAATTATAAAAAAAGGAAATGTTGTTCCATGGTTGTGGAACTACGCAGGTATAGTTCCGCCTTTGTCTGTGCTTACGGCGGGTGTTGCAGGAACAGGTGTAAATGTAACAGCACCAGAACCTGATTCTATAGTAAGAAAAATGCCAATACTTATTGCAATAGGTGATAAGATTTATCCAAGTATGTTAATTGAAAATGTTCGAGCGATTAACAAGTCCAAGAGAATTAAAGTTATTGCAAAAGAACACGGAATAGATGAAGTTCTTGTTAGTAGTAAAGCAGGCATACCTGTGAACCACAATGCAGAAATGTATATAAATTATGCTGATCCAACAAAGTATAATCACGTATCAGCAGATTATATTCTCAGTTCTAACTTTGATCCAAACACACTTAAAGGCAAGATAGTAATTGTGGGATTGGATGCCGCAGGATTGAGTGTTTTAAAGTATACACCATTTGGTTTGACAACTGATCAAACAATAACTGCTCAAGCATTGGACACAATCATAACAGGAAAATATTTGTTGAGAATACCACAAGCAGACACCTATGAGATTATTGCAATGGCATTGTTAGGTTTATTAATGATTGTGTTAATACCTAGAACATCTGTGTTATTGTCAGTTCCGTTATTAATTTTTATGTTGGGTGGAATAAGTTATGCATCATTCATGGCCTACACGAATAAAGGCTTCCTTGTCGATCCGTCATTTGCGGTATTGTTTATATTTTTAATATGGTCTCACAGCACATATAATAATTTTGCTACACAGAGCAGATTAAGAAAGCAGATCAAGAAACAATTTGAACATTACTTGGATCCTGGTATGGTAAAGAAACTACAGAAGGATCCATCACTGTTAAAACTGGGTGGCGAGACAAGGAATATGACTTTCTTGTTCTGTGACATCAGAGGCTTCACACCGATCAGTGAGAAGTACAAAGGCAATCCGGAAGGACTCACAAAACTTATTAACAGGTTCCTGACACGTATGACAGATGTTATAATTTCAAATGGTGGAACCATAGACAAGTTTATGGGTGACTGTATTATGGCATTCTGGAATGCACCTATTGAAAATAAAAAGCACAGAGAGATGGCAGTCAAGAGTGCTCTTGAAATGACAGTGGCATTGGCAGAATTGAATATGCATCTACAAGCAGAAGGACTTCCACAGATTAATATAGGAATCGGAATCAACACAGGTGAGGCACTTGTTGGTAATATGGGATCTGATCAGAGATTTGATTACTCCGTAATAGGTGATGCAGTAAATTTAGCATCAAGATTAGAAAGTTCAAGCAAGACTCTAGGTAAAACATTGGTGATCGGAGAGGACACAAGACATACCATTGAGACTATATATCCATTTGAGTATATTGATAGCATCACAGTAAAAGGTAAAACAGAAGAAATTAAAGTGTACACTATCAAAGATTAAATACACACATAATGAACAGTTTTTGGAATTTAGTTGCAGAGTTGGGTTTGCCTATTGCGGCAACGATAGGACTGGGTGCTTTTATAATGGTTATTATAAAATACATATTAGGATCTGTTGTCAGCTCTATTACTTTTATACAAAATGTGATAAGCCAACTCGACAATCGTGTGAAAACAATGAACAACGATATTCTCAAAATTGACCAAGAAGTATCTGAACAACTTGGACTACCCGTCGACACAGACAGGGTGGCTAGGGCAGATGGTAAGAAAGACGCAAGGAAAGATTAATGGATATCGTAACAATTATAAATGATTATGGCTTTCCAGTTGTGGCAGTGTTCTTCCTAGCATACTTCATTTGGTATTTGTACAACTACATTGTAAAAGAAATCAAACCTAAATTGGGTGCCACTTCAACAACATTGATTGCACTGATCGATAGAGTGCGAATGCTTGACAACGATCTAATTAGACTGCAGACAAAAGTACGCACATTACAAAAAAAGAAGAAGTAGTAGCACTTTAATCATTTCCAGTTACTCTTAAATATTTGTGGGAGTACACAGAAATGAAATTTTTAATGGTAATCGTAATTTGTATGGCAGGAATGGAATGCCAAACTATCTTTGAACAACACGAATACAATTCCAAAGAACACTGCATTAACGAATCACAATATGTTTCACAATATATGCAAGATGTATTTCCAAATTCGTCTGGCGAGATATTTTGTTTGAGTAGAGAAGACTTTGATGCTCTCAACAAAAAACTACTAGAACAACAAAATCCAGGTTTATAATCAGTTACATTTGACAATGTTTGGTAATCGTAGTAAAATATTACTATGACTATTCACGCAATGATAGATTTGGAAACGTTAAGCACAAATCCTGACGCAACGATACTGACTGTCGGTGGTGTTAAGTTTGATCCTTATAATCATATTGAACCTTCTCAAGGAATGTATTTTAGGGTAGATGTTGATTCGCAAACAGAAATGGGCAGAGATGTTATGCAGGACACACTGGATTGGTGGGCAACACAACCTAAAGAGATATCTGAAGAAGCATTAGGAGATGAGAATAGAATTAGCCTGGACGAAATGGTTAAAACAATTAACAAATGGTCTGTTGGTGTAGACGTGTTTTGGTGTCAAGGTCCTTTGTTTGATTATGCAATACTACAAAACATCTACAAACAATTAGGACATCCAGTTCCATGGCAGTATTGGCAAATACGAGATTCAAGAACTTTATTCAACCTAGTGCCACGTGATCCTAATGAAAAAAGGACAGGCCTGCACAACGCATTAGAAGATTGTTATTTCCAGGCAAAGAAAGTGCAAAAGGTTTACAAACAACTAGGAATTAAATCTTTTTAATTTTATTAAACAACTCAGGCAATTCTTTTTCTAGTTTATAATTTCTATTTCTTTCGAAATATTTTTGATAATACCAAAATGTTTTAATAGTATTTTTTTCTATTCCGTTATTGAGAATAGCATAATCCAGTTGGCTATAGATATTATCTAGGTCTATTAAATCTTTTCTTATTTTTCCTTGTGCAACTCTTTTTTGTATTTTTTCTTTTAATTTTATTAAATATTTTTCTCTTATCAAATTAATCATTTGAGATTCTGGATCCTGAACAAATCCAACGTTGGTAGGAATTTCCTGTTCTGTTGCAAACTCAAGTAAGTTAGGAAGATCCAAAATAGTATAAACACTCATAGCAGGTATTAAAGATAACTTCAAATTGCTATTACAATATTCTCTCCATTTTTTAAGTTTACGTACATTTTCCTGTATAGACTTCCAATTGCTTTTCCATCTCGATATCTCTAGTGTTCTGCCTGTTGCGTCAATACTTAGAGCGAGGCTGACCTCTCTGAAATTATTAGTGATTTGTAAAATTTCTTCATCATACACTGAACAGTTTGTTAAAATTCTAAGTTTGACTTTTTCCTTATAAGGAATTTTTTTTATTATTTTGAAAGTTTGTTTCTTTTGGAAAAAAGGTTCTCCTCCTCCGAGTTTGACTGTTTTTAAGTTTCTATATCTATGTATTGACTCTATAAATTCTTCTTTTGTTGGGTGATCGGATATTGTTTTGCTCAACGTCTTTTTTACATCTTCTCTGAATAAAAACTGCTTTGCAATATTTTTTGGGAACGGTCCACTTTTGTCTGCGAGCCATTCTTTTCCTATTAAGTGACTATTGTTTGGATTACAAAAATTACACATAAAGTTACAGGTATTTCCCAAACGTATATCAAGGTATTCTATTGATCCGGAATCTACTAGGTTGTCTTTTACATAGTTCTTATTAACCGTCCCGAGCACATCTATAAGATCTTGTCGATGAGATTTGATGCCTTTGCTTTCATTGGTTTTGCAAGTAAGACATCCTTTTGGAATCTTTCCGTTTATTATAGTTTCTCTTGCTTCTTGTAAAACATCTGTACCTTCTGGTCCATAAGATGATAACTGTGGCAATTCTGTTTCTAGTGTTGGGGTCATACTTGTCCACTCGCAACAAGGAAATATATTACCTCTAGTATTCATGTGTACCTGTTTCCATATTGCAGGACAATATAGATCATAATCCTTTGGCAGGTTATCTGGCAATGTTGAATGTTTTGCTTTTTGTCTTATAGTAAGTGGTGCTGAATTATTTTTTAATGACATTATAGACGTGTGGCAATTCTTTTTCTAGACTGTAATTCCTATTTTTTTCAAAGTAATCTTGCCATTTCCAAAATGTTTTTATTGTTTCTTCTTTGACGTGATTTTTTTCTATGTAAAAATTTAGTTGTTGAATTATTTCTTTGTAGTTAACATATTTTTCACTTATCAAATTTCCTAAATATTTTTGTATTATTTCTTCTTTTATAATGTTTAAATTACTTGCCGGAATCATATTAACAACCTGATGAACAGGATCTTGTATAAAAAGAATATCTGAATAAATTTCATTAGTTGTACAATATTCTAAAAGATCAGGCAGTGAACTTACCGTGTATAAACTTATCGCAGGAACCATAATCAGATTAAAGTTATCTTTTTTAAATTTTTGTATATTGGTCTCTAATACTTTCCAGTTGCTTTTCCAACGGGATATTTCAATATGTCTACCAACTGCATCTATGCTCAACATCAAATTCACTTTCTGAAATTCTTTTAGTTTCTCTATGATGTCTTTATCATATACAGAAACATTTGTCAGTATTCTAACTGTGACTTTAGATTTATTATTGATAGCATTCAGTAGCATCAATAATTCTTTTTTCATAAAGAAAGGTTCACCACCTGCTATATGGACAAATTTTAAATTCGGATACTTGTTAATTGTGTTAATGAATTGTTGAAACACTGCTTTATCATCAAATTGATATGAATGAGCTTTATCAATTTCATTTTCTAATCCATTCTGTAAATATTCTTTGGCAAGTAAATGGCTTGATTCTGGACCACAAAAATTGCACATAAAATTACAGGTGTTACCCAATCTAACATCTAAGTACTCTATGGAATCATTTCCAACTATTAAATTTTGTTTGTGATCCATAGGTGTTAATTTTTCTATTAGATGTTCTCTGTGAGATTTTATATTTTGTGCTTCTTGTTTAACACAATATGAACATCCTTTTGGAATTTTTTTATCTAAAATACTTTGTCTGTCTTTAATAAAAATATCGCTGTTGTGCAATTCTGTGTTACCATCTTTAATGTATTCGGGAGTTTTATCATTCTTGTAAACACAGCACGGCAGTATTTCACCTTTAGTGCTTAAATGAACTTGTTGCCAAATGGCTGGACAATAATATCCGTTATAGTTATTTTTTGGTAGCATATGACTATATTTAATGTTATACTACTACCATAATGAGTAAAATTCAATGGTACAGCATAGATGATCTTTATACTGTGGAAGGATTTAAAATAACGCACAATAAGAATCCAAAAACTAAATGGATAAAGTTGCCTTGTGTTTATAAAATAAAAATTAATAACAAAGTAGTACACGTTGGGCGATCAGATACCTGCAAAAAACACGGTGGAGCAGAGAAGGTTAGAAAAGCATTGGTAAATTTACTCGGTATTTTAGAATACAATAAGTCAGTAACGAAGACCAAGTATTGGGAAAAAATTCAGTTGCAACACAGACCAAATTCAAGTAATATTAAAATAGGAATAATAGAAACAAATGCCATCAAAAAAACCTACTTACAAGAAACCCAGAGAACAAATTGATTCCTACGCGGAAAGTACGTGGCACGCCAACGATACACCAATTTTTGAGGACGAGTATACAGGAGTATTCAAAGATCTTTATCCTTGCGTTCCAGGACATACACTTTTTATTCCAAAACAAAACACACCAGAAGCAGTAGGACAATCCTATAAACTGGCATATTATTGTGGAGACCAATGGGTCAAACAAGGTAAAATGAAAGGATTCAATGTCGGAATGAATATGGGTTCTTGTGCGGGCCAAACTATTATGTGGCCTCACATACATTTCATACCTAGACACGAGGGAGATGCAGAACACGTTGGTGGTATAAGATATGCTCACCCTGGAGCAGATCACGGAGAAAAATACTAATGGGAAGAAGACAAGAAATTTACGTATCGCCCGATGGAGGAGAAACTGTCTACGTGCAGAAAAAAGATGGCACAAGAGGCAGAATGGTTTCTCAATCACAAGAGGCAAAGGACGAGGAACTAATGTATGAGGAAAGTGATATGGTTGGTATTGAAGCAATCAAATTACGAAGAAAATATCCTGCCCTACAAAAGGCCTGGAAGGAATATAAGACGATTTGGCATTTGGTAAATGAAGATAATTAATACGAGTGCCCAAAGTATACAAAAGCATTTTACCATGCGTATACGTAGCTCTAAAGCAGTTTAAATAGCATATATGACCAAGTTTGTAAGTGTAATAGGCAACGGCGAAAGCAGGAGAGGTTTTGACATATCTCCTCTAAAACATTCCACAACCATTGTAGGATGTAATGCTCTTTTCCGAGATTACAATTTAGAGTACGTGGTATGTTGCGACAAACATATGTGCCAGGAAGCGGCAAATACCGCAGGAAAAAATACAACAATTTACACCAGGTCCAATTGGTATAAAAATTTTGCATATTGGCCAAATGTGAAATGTGTTCCGGATTTACCATATGAAGGTAAAGAAAGAGCAGATGAACCTTTCCATTGGGGCACAGGTCCATACGCAGGATTGGTGGCAACTATGTTTAAACCCAAAGCAATATTCATGATAGGATTTGATTTATATGGCTTACCAAACAAGGGAGTAAACAATGTTTACAAAAACACAACTGGTTATGACTATATCAAAAGTGCAGTAGATCCATCATACTGGATACATCAATTTAACAAACTTTTTGAACACACAGATTGTCGTTGGATAGTTGTAAATTCCAAAGATTGGAAAATGCCAGAGTCATGGGCAAAGAATAAAAATGTTTTCCAAGAATCATACGAGGGTCTTGCCAAGTGGTGTAATAAACAATTGACAAACTCTAAATAAAGTTTATAATAAGAATATGTTTAAAAATATAAAGCAAGATGATCTTATCACCTTGAAACTTGCAACGGGTGAAGAAGTAATTGGAAAATACAAGGAAACAGAAGCGTCATCGTACGTTGGATTAGAAAATGCTCTTGTATTGATGCAAGGACCACAAGGATTGGCATTTGGAACTTTTTTCTCAACTGCCAGACAAGACCAACCGATCAATATAGCAAAAGATAAACTGGTGTCAGTTGCTCACATTAACGATAAAATCAAAGAAGAGTATAAAAAGATTTTTAGTAAAATACAGGTTCCTCCAAAACCTAGCATAATAACATAATGGCACAGTTACAAAAGCATAAGATAAGCATAGAAGCCTTGGTAGATGTTACTGAGGCTATGCTTAATGTGATGGAATCGAAAGGTATTGATCCTGAGACTGTGACAAAACGTCCTGAATTTTCTATTTTTATACATTTTCTGAAGTCTATTTTAGATGGAGAGTTAAATATACCAAACGATCTTACTGAAGCAATAAGAAGAAAATCAGAAGAAGAATTAGGCGTGAATCTTGATGATATCAAAAAAAGATTACACTAATAAGAGGACTCAAAGACTTTCACCCCTCTATAAACACTCTGCAAGTCATCAAAACAAGGAGAAGAGATGACTTACTATTCAACAAAAACATACGGACACAACATAGGTCTGTCAGCAGTATTCAGACAACCTAATGCAGATCACTCACACTGTCATTTATTACACGGATACAGCCTGGCATTCAAATTTACATTTGGTTGCAAAGAACTTGACAATAAAAATTGGGCAGTGGACTTTGGTGGCCTCAAGCCACTTAAGAAATGGTTAGAGAACAGTTTTGATCACAAACTGGTCTTAGACGAAAAAGATCCTCACATAGATAAATTTAAAGAACTTGAAGAAATGGATCTTGCAAGTCTTACAATCATGGATGGAGTAGGTGCTGAGATGTTTGCCAAACACGCATTTGATTTTGCTGACAGCATTATCAGGGCAAACACCAATAATAGATGTTTCGTAGAAAGTGTAGAGTGCATGGAACACGGAGCCAACAGTGCCATCTACAAAAGAAAATAAACATTTTTGTCCTGTACCTTTCGTACACCTGTACCTCGATAATTCTACCAACAGTAGGATATGTTGTGTAGCAGGTAGAGATAACATTCCAGAAAGATCAGAGTTTGTATCAGAATTATGGAATGGTGATTATTACAAACAAGTGAGACAAGATATGCTTGACGGCAAGTATAATGAATCTTGTAAAACTTGTTACGTACACGAGGCACAGGGGTTGGAGAGCGATAGACAAAAATACATCAAGCGATATAAGGATGTACCTTTAAATGTTGAGAATGGAAACGATACAGGTAAACCGTTAGATCTCGAACTTAGATTTAGTAATCTATGTAACTTGAAATGTAGAATGTGCCACCCTAGGCAAAGTAGTCAGTTCGAAAAAGAACTTAAAAAACATTCACAGATTGCTGAAAAATATTTCCCCAATTGGGAATCAGGATATCAATTGACTAATAACAAAGCAGTCGATCCATCTAATGTTATAAACTTTGATTGGTTATTCAGTAAGAATATAGTAAAGATTAAATTGCTAGGAGGTGAACCAACAATTATGCCAGAAGTTCAAAAGGCATTAGAGTATCTAATCAACATTGGAAACACAGATACAAAAATACATATCACATCAAACGGAACAAATGCTAATCCAAAGTTCAATAACTTGATTAAAAATTTTAAAAATGCGGTGTTTAATTTTAGCCTTGATGGATGTTACGAAACAAATGACTATATAAGATTTCCTAGCAACTTTAATAGCATTGTAAAAAATATTACAGACGTAACGGAAAAAGTTGATTACTTTACGACTTCGATGTGCATCCAAGCATTGAATATTCACAACTTATATGACTATGCAAAATTCATTACGGAGTTAAGTGACAAATTAAACAAACCTATTGATTGTTTTGCATATCCTCTTGATTGGCCTTCTTGGGCAAGTTATCAAACTCTGCCATTGGACTACAGAAAAAAGTATATTGGCAAATTTTTAGATAGCAAGTATGTTGATCATCATTGTTTCAAAGATGGAGATTTTGTATCTGTGTTAAAAAATCTATATGAAAATACTGTTGTTACAGACTTGAATCTGTTGAAAGAAAGTTGTACAATGTATGACAAGATTAGAAAGCAAGATATTAATAAATCTATACCAAGTTTAGGAAAATTATTTCTCGTTGATATATTAAGTAAATAAAGATATGCAAAAAAATATAGTATGTGTCAAATGGGGACCAAAATATATTCCTCAATATGTTAATATTCTTAAGAATATGTGTAAAAGAAATTCAACAGTTGATTATAAATTTTCTTGCATAACAGACAATCCCGAAGGATTAGATTCAGACATCAATATAATTCATTTCCCTAAAGATAATCCAGCAATCAAGTCTTGGTGGAGCAAGTTGTATATGTTCGCGAGAGAACTACCGCTTGAAGGAACAATATTATATTTTGATCTAGACGTGGTGATATTTAGGAACATAGATTACCTTTGGACATTCGAGCCAGGAAAATTTTCTATCATACAAGACTTCAATAGATGCAGAGTAAAAGATTGGCACGTTTGTAACAGTTCTGTTATGAGATGGGAAGCAGGTTCTCTCGAACACCTGTGGCAGATTTATATGCAAGACCCTGGAAAGGTTTGGCAGAGGAATCATGGAGATCAGGATTTTATTACCGCAAAGGAAGGGCAAACTGCAAAGAGGTGGCCTACCAATTGGATAATGTCTTACAAATGGGAAATGCAAGGTAAAAAAGATACCAAAATAAGAAAGGGTGCAAAATACGTATTTGAGCATCCTCCGACAATACCAGATGATTGTAGTGTGGCGGTTTTCCACGGAGAACCTAAACCATTTAATTGTGCTGATCAATTGATCATTGACAACTGGAAATAATTTTTTTATAATTTATAATATGCCAAAAAGAAAAAGTCAAAATTCTTACGATTATTGGACAGACATAGACAAGGTTCCAGACAACTGCGGATATGATATGCGATTTAAGTATGATGTGAATATGAACTCTTACGGTATCAATGGAGATTGTATTAGTTGGTGTGTAAATAATTGCAAACACAAATGGGGTTGGTGGTTTGAAGGCAAAGAAAATTACAATCCGTGGCATCACAACTATGAAGAACAGGATGCCTATATGAGTTTTCAAAACAGAAAAGAGGCCATGCAATTTTGGTTGGCATCTGGTCTAGCAAATATGGGGAATGATTAAATAATAATATGACACAAACAAATAGATTTCACTTGGCGATCCCGGCAGGAGACTTATCTGTTGCTATGGATTTTTATTGTAACGTATTAGGATGTGAAAAGGGCAACAGTGATTTTAAGTATCCAGATGCCTGGATCGATATCAATTTTTGGGGTAACGAACTGACACTACACTCCTCTGATCCTAAAGAAAAGAGTGAAGGCGAAAGACACAATGTCGATATGGGTAATGTATCTGTGCCACATTTCGGTGTCCATTTAGATAGAGAATCTTTTGATAAAGTAAAAGCAAGTTGTATAGAACATAAAGTTAAATTTGTTGACGAACCATATGTCAGGTTCGAAGGAGAAGAATTAGAGCAAGAGACAATGTTTATTGAAGATCCCAATGGTAACGCATTGGAAATTAAAACAATGAAAAATCCAGATAGTTTATGGAACACGAAAAAATAGAAGATAAATTAAATCATTATAAAGAGTATATCGAAAGTTTAAAACAAATAGATAATATGGAAGTGTATCAATATCTTATCGGATTGGGTAAGAAATTAAATGACGCACCTTTGAGCAAAGACAAACAAACTGAACCTAATAGGGTCAGTCGTTGCCAATATGATTTATTTGTAGATTTAGAGGATAACAAATTCAAGGCTTGGAGCAACGCCATGATTGCTGGTGGTTATGCTTACATTCTTGTAGATATTTTTAATTCGGTATCTCCAGAAGATGCAAAAAAAATTACATTAGAGCACTTTAAAAGCATTAAACTCGACGAACTTTTAACAATGAACAGACAGTCAGGATTTTATCAGATGATAGATATGATGACTGAGAAAGTTAAATAGTAGTATGACACCATTTACTTTAACAGAATCAGCAAAAGAACAAATGACTCATCTGTTGTCAAAGAACCCAGACAAAGATGCCGTACACCTACAAGTAAAAGGCGGTGGTTGTGCAGGTTTCAAATACGAGTGGGGGTTTGTTAAAAACGATGAGATAGAAAAAACAGACACAGTCGAATCTTGGGACACTGGAAAATTTGCAGTGGACGGAACTAGTTTACTTTATATTGCTGGCACAAAAATAGATTGGAAGGAAGAGGCTTTTGGATCTCATTTTGAAATTTCAAATCCCAATGCTACTTCGAGTTGCGGTTGCGGAGAGAGTTTTGGTGCTTAATGAGTACTGCTTTCGTTATTGGCAACGGAGAATCTAGAAAAATATTTCCAATAGAAAAATTAAAAGGTTCAGGAACCATATATGGTTGCAACGCCATATATCGTGATAATCCAGATCTGTGTGATTCTATTATTTCAGTAAATCCTGAAATGACTGAAGAATTGTTACAAGCATCATCTGATAATAAAATTAATAGCAATACTAAAATCTACGGCAAAGATAATTTGCCTGAATTTAGTTATATTCTAGAATCAGATCCAAAGAATGACAAGTATAGATTTTGGTCTGGCACGAACTTAAAAACAAACACATCACGAAAACTTGATTTATCGGTTGCTAGGGGATCTGGTTGTTCTGCAATACAAGTGGCCTGTAACGACAATCACGAAAACATTTTCATTATTGGTTTTGATATGCTTGGTGCGGGTCAATATGAACTACGTGATGGAGCATTAAGTAGGTTACAAAATAATATGTATAAAAATACTGTAAATTATCCTGATAGGATCAATATGAAAGCATATTTAAAATTCGAATGGAGTTATCAACTGAGACAGTTAGCAAGATCTTACCCGGATAAGAATTTCTATTACATTAACAGAAGTGAATATCTCGAAGCGAATTGGCTATTGCATAGACATACGAGTGATGTTGAAAATTTCAACTATGGAATTTATGCTGACCTAATGAAATGGCTTACCGATGATCAGTCAAAAATATCTTGGAGAAAATACTAAAGTTTTCTTGATGAACTTGCATCAAGTTTGTAAATTTTTCTCATTTTCACACCAACTTTCTGTGCAAACTTTTTAGTGTCACAATACGAACAAACGTGTTTGTAATCATTGGATGCTCGTTCTACGTCCACTTTAGATCTAGCTCGTAAGAACGTAACTCCGCACGAATCACATTTGAAAATATAAATGGTGTTTTTACGGTGAAAGGTATGGTATTGGCCAAGTTTTGACTGGCGTTCGTAAAGTCGCATAGTTTTTAGAGTTTCTATGAACATATAAGTATTTAATAAATACGTATTATAATAATATGGCACGTTTAACGATAGACACAGGAACAGAAGGAAATTCGGCTACAGGCGACACTTTACGTGGCGCAATGACGAAAATCAATACGAATTTCGAGGACCTATACAAAATTGTAGGTGATCCTTCTACAGGATTATTAACTACATCGTTGACCAACGGTGATGTTAAGGTTCAGCCTAACGGTACAGGTGTTGTAGAAATTGATCATTTGCAGATCAATAATACTGCAATATCAACACTTACAACAAATTCGGATTTAACTCTTACTGCAAACGGAACAGGTGCAGTATCTATCAGTACAATCAAAGTAATGATGCCAAATTTACCAACATCAAATCCAAGTGTTGCAGGACAACTTTGGAGAGATGGAACGGATTTGAAAATAAGCACAGGATAATAAATGCCAAGACAAACATTAAACACAGGTAATAATGCAAATGACGGTTTAGGTGATGATCTAAGAACCGCGATGCAGAAAATTGAAGCCAATTTTACTGAGCTTTACAATGAAACTGCTGTTGACACACAATTAACAATTTCGGGAAATAAACTTTCCGCAAACCAATCAAATGCTAGTGTACAGATCGAAGGAAATGGTACTGGTGATGTTTTGATAGAAGGCATTAAAATCCACGACAATGAGATTTCAACACATAGATCAAACGATACACTATTTTTAACAAACAACGGAACAGGTGACGTCAGCATCGGAGGATCGAGTGACGTGATCATTGATCCAACAGATGACGTGATCATCAAACCAACAGACGATGTCAAAATAACACCAACAGATGATATCCTGCTGGCACCAGGTGATGATATGGGAATATTCAGTTCAACTGGTGGATCTATAAACTGGAACAGAAAATCAGGCAGTAACTTTAACACTTACACAACCGCAAACAGCATTGATGCGTATCAGGGAACAGGTACTTTAGCATTACCTTCACAAGGTACTATATTACACTCAATGAAAATACACGGTGTTAACCAAGCAGGTTCGTACAACGCCACTTACTTTGCGGCAGGTGTACAACTAATTGCAGAGGCAGGAGTTGATTGGTCAGCAGGTTCCAACTATGGATCTACATTTACTTTGAGAACAGTGAAGACTGGAGCAACTGCTCTGGAAGATAGAATCAAAATAGACATAGACGGCAGTGTCGAGATAGGATCTTTGGATTTCAATGCAGGAACAATCAGCACAATTACAACCAACCAAGACATCACCTTGACTCCAAATGGCACAGGAATTGTTGCAATATCTAATTTAAAAGTAGATGGCAATATACAAATCACTGACAATGAAATTAAAACTACAACATCAAATTCAAATTTAGAATTAGATGCGAACGGATCAGGTAAAGTATCAATTGCAGGTTTAAAATATCCAACAACAGATGGATCAACTGGACAATTATTAAAAACAGACGGTTCTGGAAATTTATCATTCACCACGGTAGCGGCACCTACACTCAATGAAACTGCACAGGCAGATGGAAGCACAACAATAGCCAATTCTAGCACGGCGGCAGTTGATACTTTTGCTCACGCAACATACAGGTCGGCAAAATATCTAGTGTCAGTTACAGATGCAACAAATGGAAAATATGAGACTCACGATGTGCTTGTTGTACACAACGGTACCACAGCATTCAGTATGGATACAGTTTTAAGATCACACTCAGGCACTGATTTAACCACATTTGATGCAGTTTTAAATGGCTCAAACATTGAATTAAGAGCCACAAACGGTGGTGGTGGATCGCTTGTTTATAAATTTTACCGTAATTTAGTTGAAGTATAATTACATTAGGTTTATAAAATCAATAATAAATATATTCATAAAGGACAACAATGGCAAAACAAACGATTAACATAGGTTCAAGTGCAAATGACGGAACAGGTGATCCGTTAAGAACAGCCTTTGACAAAATTAACGATAACTTCACAGAATTATACGGTGCTTCAGCAGAAGCCAATGATATCATAGAAGACTCTAGTCCGCAACTGGGTGGAGACCTAGACCTAAACGGACACAGAATTACAACTGCAAGATCAAACGAAAACATAAACATAAATCCAGCAGGTACAGGTACTATTGAATTAGTAGCAAACACAAACGTAACTGGAGATTTAGCAATAACTGGAAACACAACTGTTTCTGGAAGAATATTTTTAGGTGATGGAGCAACAGATGTCACGCAAGTCACTGGTGTTTTCGAAGCAGACAATTTAACTATAGACGGAACAACAATCACAAGTAAAGTCACAAACGGTGACGTTACAATCCAAGGTAATGGAACTGGTGTTGTTGCTATTCCAAATTTAAAAGTAGACGGAAACATTTCGGTCACGGATAATGAAATTCAAACAACTGTATCAAACTCTGATTTAAAATTATCAGCATCAGGTACAGGTGGTGTTTTAGCAAGTGCGTTAAGAATACACGGCACAACTTTGAGTGCAGATGATTCAAGCACAATAACTTTAGCAGAAGGTGTTAATATCACAGGAGCATTAACACTGACAGGTGGTTTAGCAAGTGCGTTGTCAGTGGCTAATGGTGGTACAGGAGCAACATCTTTAACCTCAAATGCCGTGCTGACTGGAACAGGTTCAAGTGCGATAACAGCCGAATCAAATTTAACATTTGATGGCTCCACTTTGACATTGACTGGATCAGCGGCACTTGATGGTGTAACAGTAAAAGACAACACAGTTTCAACAAACGCATCAAATTCTAATTTGCAACTTTCTGGAAACGGCACAGGCAAGGTTGAAATAATGGATGGTATCACAGGATCGTTTGATATCACACAGACAGGAAGCACAACAATAACTGGACAGGCAGATATTGATTACGTTAGAATCAAAGACAACAAAATTACAACAAACACATCCAACTCTGTTTTAGAAATTTCGGCAAACGGCACAGGAACAGTAGACGTGCAAAATGCAATGACAACACTTGGTCAGACTGTGACAGGTAACGTTGCAATCACAGGTAGAGCAGATGTTGACAATTTGAGAATAGATGCAAACAGCATAACAGCACAGAATTCAAATGGCGGTATCACATTAAATCCAAACGGAACAGGTACAGTGACAATAAACGGTTCTTTCGTTGGTATAACAAACACACTTTCAGCAAACAAAGTTGAAACTGATCAGATTGCAATCGAAGGCAATGAAATCACAACTGCAAACTCAAATGCAAATTTAGAGTTGAGTGCAAACGGAACAGGTCTTGTAGCAATAAGCAATCTAAAAGTTGACGGAAACATACAGATAAATGACAACAAAATTGCAACAACTACTTCAAACTCAAACTTACAACTAGGCGCAAACGGATCAGGCAAGATTGAACTGATGTCGAACACAGTATCAAGAACAGGTGACATAATATTTGATGCTTCAGCAGATATAATATTAGACGCGGCCGGCAAGGATATTATCTTCAGATACAACGGAACTCAATTTGGTCTATTCACTGCCTCAGGTACCGATCTTTTGATCCAATCAGGAACAACAACAATGTTGACAGGAAACGGTGCCAATGCAATTTTCAATGGTAATATAACCGTACCTGGTTCATCAACGTTGGATGGTGTTACAATCACAGATAACACAATCACTGCAAATGCCTCAAACGCAGATTTACAGATAGGCACTGCTGGAACTGGTGTAATTGATATATTAACTGCCACACAGGCGACTGTGGGATCAGCGGGTGGTGCCTCAGCATTACCGGGACAACCAACAGGGTACATCAAAGTAAAAATTGGTGGAACTATGAGGGTTATTCCGTTCTACGACGAATCATAATCATAATATCATTAATAAATACCATAAAGTAAAGTAAAATTTTATGGCACTACAAAGGATAAATCTAGGTACAGCAGGAAACGATGGGTCGGGAGATGCCATACGAACAGCATTTCAAAAAGTAAACGACAATTTTGCAGAACTATACGGAACATCTGGTGAAGCAAATGCAGTCAAACACGATGCATCACCACAACTTGGTGGAGATTTAGATGTCAACGGAAGATCAATAGTTTCAGCAGGAAATAACAATATTAACATTTTCCCCCATGGTTCGGGAGAAGTCAATATTGATCAAGTAAGATTTTTAAACTCAAGCATAACTCCAAATATCACAAATGCAAACTTGGCATTGGCAGGAAACGGCACAGGATACGTTTCACTTTCAGGATTAAAATGGCCTATAGTAGATGGAGCAAATACACAAGTTTTACAGACCAATGGAGCAGGAACATTAAGTTGGGTTAACAACGCAGGTGGTGGTGGAGGATCCACAGGTGACTTATCTATAGTTGGTTCAACAATAATGGCACCATCAAATGCTGATATGGTTTTGGCAAACAGTGGTACAGGTTCAATTGTAATTGATACAATTTCAATCAATCAAAACGAAATTACAGCAAACAGTTCAAATGCCAATTTAGAATTATCAGGAAATGGTACTGGTTCTGTAACAATTAATAATTTAAAATTTCCAACATCAGACGGAACATCAGGACAAGTTTTAAAAACTGATGGATCTGGAAACTTATCTTTCATAGATGGTGGAACACAAAATTTATTTGCCACAGTCACTAGTGATTCAGGATCAACGACTGCAAACACAACAACAGACACATTAACAGTGGCGGGTGGCACAAACATAACAACAGCAGTTTCAGGTGACACTTTAACTATTACTGGTCCTACACTTACTGGTTACGCACAAAAAACAGACACAGGATTAAATGTTGTTGGTGATGACTCATCAGGTACAGCATTTAAAATTGGAGAGAGCATTAAAGTGGCAGGTGGTGCTGGAATAACAACAGCAGTATCTGGAGATGTTTTAACTATAACTGCAAGTGCAAGTGCACCAGACCAATTTAAAACAGTAACAGGTAACGTTGGATCAACAACTGCCAACAGTGCAACAGACACTTTGACAATCGTGGGTGCAAGTGGAACAGGATTAAAAACATCTATATCAAGCGACACATTGACAATCACACCAGATCCAATCACAATAGTTGGTGATGACTCTACAGGAACAGCAGTAAACCTTGGAGAGGCATTCCAAATTGCAGGTGGTACAGGAATTACAACAGCAGTGGCCGGAGATGTATTAACTGTAACAGCGGCACAACAAAATTTATTTCAAACAATAGCAGTGTCAGGACAAACTTCTGTCGCGGCAGACACGGCAACTGACACATTGACTTTGGTTGCTGGTACAAACGTAAGTATTACAACAAATGCTGGAAGTGATGCAATAACAATTAACGCAACAGGAACTTCAACTGGTATCAGAGTTGCTGGTGATGACTCATCAAGCACATTGATCGGCGATGGAGAAACTGTCAAAATTGCAGGAACGCAAAACGTAACAACAGCGATGTCAGGTGATACTTTAACTATCACTGGTCCTAATTTATCAACTTATGTGACAGCAAGTAGTTCAGCAACATTCACAAACAAGGCTGGAAACATAAGTCAATGGACAAATAATTCAGGTTATATTACAAACTCACCTATCACAGTAGTTGGAGATGATTCTTCTGGAACAGTATTCAACACTGGTGAAACAATTAAAATTGCAGGTGGTACAAATATAACAACAGCAGTTTCAGGTGATACATTAACTATCACAGGAGCGACAACGGCAACTTCTCTATCCACAGATGGAATGACTATTAATGATAATAACATCACTGCAACGAGGTCAAACGATAATATTAACATTACACCAAGTGGTACTGGAGTTGTAGTTGCTGGAACTGAATTAAGAACTCCTATTGTAACAACAAACTCAATAAAATCAGATGACTCTACAGCGGTCACAATAAATGATGCATTAAACGTTTCTGGAACAATCACAGCGACGACAATACAAGCAGACAGCATCAATGCACCTACAAGTTTAACAGGAACATATTCAATTACATCACCAACAACAATAACATTGGATCCAACATCAGAAATTATAAATGATGCTCCAATGAAATTAGTAAGTAAAACCGTGGCACAACTAGGATCACTCGTGGCATCTGCAGGTGCTATTGCCTATTGCTCAAATGAATCAGGTGGTGCTCAACCTTGTTTTTATGATGGTAGCAACTGGCGTAGATTTACCGACAGAGCTATCGTATCATAAAAATGGCGAAACAAGAATACGTAGTAACAGTTAAAAAAGGAATAGATTGGGAAGAGGTACACGCAGACCTGATCGAAGACACTACGAGCAGAGAAGGACTGGATCCTAATATAATTCCAACAAGACAGGTTGCTGTCGCAAAACTTAGACAAACCAATACACGATCTACACACTACCTACTAGAACAATCCGAAGCAGAAGGACTTAGAAATGATACAAGAATATTGGCAGTGGAAGATGAAAGTCTTGTTGAAAATAGACCAATACAGATACAAACAGGAAATTTTACAAGAGACGGCGGCCATGACGGTAATAGAATCAATTATGGATTAGCACTTCATACAAATTCAGCAAATGTCTACAACAATTCAACAAGTGATCCGGGATTAGATTACAATTATGTTCTTGACGGTACCGGTGTTGATGTAGTGATAATGGATACTGGAATACAATCAGATCATCCTGAGTTTCAAGATGCAAACGGAGTTTCAAGAGTAAAAGAAATAAATTGGTTTACTGAGTCTGGAGTATCTGGTGCACACCCACAAAATCTATATAGAGATAAAGATAGCCATGGCACTCACGTTGCAAGTACTGTGGCCGGAAAAACATTTGGTTGGGCCAAAAATGCAGACATCTATGTTCAAAGATTGGCACTAGGAGATCCTAGTTTAAGTGAAGGTACTGATGTTATGACAGTAGAAGATTGTTTTGACACATTACTTGCTTGGCATAAAGCAAAAACAAATAACAGACCTACAGTTTTAAATATGAGCTGGGGTGCGTCATATAGTTTGTACACTACTGCCAATCCTATGCATATAAAAGATTACCCAGGTTTGAGAGTTACTGGTGGAACGTATAGAGGTTCCACACACGGAAGAACTTCAAGATTGCAATGGCAAGAAGATTATGGTTTTCCCAATGACAACTCTTTATATCAAGGAAATCTTTCTTTGCCGGCATACTTAACAAGCAGGATAGCATCTGTTGAAGCACTTGTTGAAGCAGGAGTGATAGTATGTGTTTCGGCTGGAAATGATGATATAAAATTAGATCAAAAAACTGGTAGCGATTACGATAATTTGGTTAAAGTTACTGCGGATTCTACTCAAGGTACTATTCCAAATACCATTGCAAACGGAACAACTATTGAGATAGCATATATGAGACCAGATCTTCTAGAAGCATCATCAACAAATCCAGGATTACTTGTTGGTAGCATAAACGCGGATAGCAAAAGCACTACGCAAGAAAGAAAAGCAAATTATTCAAATTGTGGTCCGGCTGTAAACATTTACGCCGCAGGTGATAAAATACTGGCGGCTTGTTCAAATACATACTCAGGTGATCAAGATGCCGAAGCATACACACCTAACTCAAGTTTCAAACAAATTTCTTACCAAGGTACATCGATGGCATCACCACAGATGGCGGGTATGGCGGCTTGTTTATTACAAGCACATTCAGACTGGGCACCTATCCAGGTCATGAACTGGTTCCAGAATAATGCACACAATAATCTATACTCAACAGGTTTAAATAATGATAGTACAGTAAGAGATTCAATACGAGGGAGTGAGCAGAGAGTAGCATTTTTTCCACTCAAAGGACAAAAAGTTTACTCAATATCTGTATCATAAAATGAATGGAAAAAGAATTTGTAGTAACAGTAAAAGAAGGCGCTAATTGGGAAGAACTTCATAACGAATTAAACAGAGATACAACATTAGATGATAATGTTGATTCTAACATAGTTCCAGATAGAACAGTAGACACAGTAAAATTAAGATCCAACAACAAAAGAAATACTCATTACAATTTAACAGCGGAAGAAGTCGACAAACTAAAAAACGACAACAGAGTCGAAGCAATCGAAGAACACGATATGGTTGCACCTGTGTTAAAAGCATTACAAGAAGGTGCTTTCGATAGAAACACTTCCAGTTCAGGACAACACGATAATTGGGGACTGTTAAGACACATAAGTTCAACCAATAACTATGGAACCTCTACAAGTGATCCAGGCGGAACTTATGATTACGCATTGGACGGAACAGGTGTTGATGTTGTTATACAAGACACAGGCATAGAAGTTAATCATCCTGAATGGCAGGACGCAAGTGGAAGCACAAGACTACAACAGATAGATTGGTATAACGAATCCGGTGTGTCTGGCACAATGCCAACCAATCATTACACAGATAATAACGGACACGGAACTCATTGTGCAAGTACTGTGGCTGGTAAAAAATTTGGTTGGGCGAAAAACGCCAACATTTATGCACAAAATCTTTTGGGAGATGTAGGAAGAACATTATCAGTTTCAGATGGTATGGATACTTTGTTAGGTTGGCACAATGCAAAATCTAATGGAAGACCGACAGTGGTCAATATGAGTTGGGGATATGCTTGGTACTTGAATATTACAGACAATCCAAATGCAATACAATATTCAAGAGGAACAAATTCTGGAATAACTTTAACAGGCGGAAATTATAGAGGTGCCGCACATAGTGACGTGCAAAGAGTTGATTTGAAAGATAAAGGCATCATGGGTGAAGCACAAGGAACTTTCAATTCAAAACAAGTTTATGGATATCCTGTCCACGTAACAAGTGTAGACGCTGACATACAGCAATTGATAAATGCAGGAATAATTGTTTGCATCGCGGCCGGAAATGATTATATGAAAGTTGACAATCCTGGCGGAAATGACTACAACAATTATTTAGATTTATCGTCAGGCAGTAAATGGTATTATCACAGAGGTGGTTCTCCAGACATACTGACCAACCCAGGATTTATGGTAGGAGCAATTGATATTTTTAACAGCACTTCGGGTAATACATCTGTGTTAAACGAAAAAGCATCATTCAGCCAGTCAGGTCCTCACGTGAATATGTACACTTGTGGAAGATATATCATGGGTGCTTGTTCTAACACCAATACCAAAAGTGCAACAAGTTATTATCCTGATTCAAATTTCAAACAAGTTAAGATAAGTGGTACATCAATGGCATCACCACAAATGGCAGGAATGGCCGCTTTACTATTACAGGCACATCCAGACTGGACACCAGCACAGGTTATGAACTGGTTCCACGATAATAGCACGGCTACGATATATGACAACGGAAATGATGCTGATTACACTAACGACAACACTATACACGGATCTACGTCTAGAGTGGCTTATTTTCCATTGAACGGCCAACGTATTTTTACATATTCTTCGTCTTAAATTGATTTTAAAATACAATAAATATTAATATGAGTGCACCAATTTGGACAACTGTATCAGGAAAACTTGATTCTATAAATGAAAGAGAATTGTATTCTAAGCAATTACAGGCGTATCAGCCAGGGTTACAAGCGGGTCAGCAATTCAGTGCATTTGGTTCAAGCACAATAACATATAAAAAAATAGCAGGAACATTACCTCCAGGACTACACGTTTCATCTGCAGGTATGCTAGAAGGTGTTCCTTTTGAAGTTGAAAAAAGAAAAAGTTATAAGTTTGTTATTAGAGCAACAAACGCCGAAGGTAAAATAGCAGACAGAACGTTCTCAATAGAAGTAAGTGGTGCTGATGCTCCAATATTTACAACAGCAGACGGGCAATTAGATTTCTCAGATAGTACATCTACAGACACATTGACAAAATGGGTAATTGATGGTAGTGAAGTAAACTATCAAATACTTGCAACAGACACAGACACAGCAACAGGACAAAGTTTGGTGTATGATATAGTGGAAGGTAACCTACCAACTGGGTTGTCTATGAGTACCAATGGAAAGATATCCGGTATAGTACAACTAACAGATGACGAAAAATATGGACCGAGGGGTGGATACTCTTTTTACAACTATGACGACAATCCATATGACCCAACAATTTATTCAAAATCTCTTACAAAAAACTATGAATTCAAAGTTAGAGTAACCGACGGTGCAAGTGTTGCCACTCAATACAATAATATACTTGTTATTTCAGCAGACTTTTGGAGAATTGATAATACTGAAATTACTATTGATCAAAATACATATCTCGGTAGTCCTTTAACTATTGATCTATCAACATTTAGAAGACCTGTGTTCATCACAGACAGCGAACTTGGCACATACAGACACGACAATAATATTATTATAAAAATTGATGTGGATGATTTTGATCCTTTACAAGCAGATTTGACTTATGAAATAATTGCTGGAGCATTACCAACAGGATTGGGAATAGATACTCAAACAGGAGAGATATATGGACAACTTCCGGCACAGGCGGCAGTATCGGTTGATTATGAATTTACAATAAGAGCAAAAAGAATTCCACAAACTGGTATCAGTGTTTATACTGACAAACAATTTAAATTAACATTGATTGGTGAAATTGATGTAGGTGTAACATTTACAACACCAAGCGATCTTGGATCTGTTACAGCAGGTATTCCATCTCTTAAAAAATTAGAAGCAACTGCGGTGGTGGCAAATAGAGTATTAACATACAAACTAACTGCTGGTGCTTTACCTACCGGATTAACATTATCATCTACAGGAAATATAATCGGAGTTCCAAGAATAAAAAACTATACAAACTTTGACACGAACGGAATAACATTCGACACCAACACAACATCAATTGATAGAGAGTTTAACTTCTCTGTTGAAGTCAGTGACCAATATAAAACAGTTGCAACAACAAGAGATTTTTCTTTAAAAATTGCTTTACCTCACGCAAACGATTATGGTAATTTAGTCGGACACGGAACATCAGAAATTGACAAAAATGTGTTCTATCAAATTGCACAAGATCCTCAAATTAATAATTCGGATTATGTTTTTAGAGCAGAAGATCCAAACTTTGGATTACCAGAAACTCCACAAATGCTACTGGTAGCAGGTTTACAACCTAACACTCTATCAGCATTACAAGAGCAAATTGCAAAAAATCACGAACCTAAGACATTATATTTTGGTGATTTAAAAACTGCTGTTGCCAAAGAAGATGGCAAAGTAAAATATGAAGTAGTTTATATTGAAATGAAAGATAATCTCGTTAATAATTCAGACAAAGCAGTTTCGTCAGAGATAACTTTAAGATCAGATATCAATAAACCTTTATTAGGTCCTGTTGGCAGTGACGGAAGAATTACCGCTGACAGAGATGTATATGATATCACAACAGATTCAGGTTTAAGTTTTTCAGTATCGGGTTCTAAGGTAAGATATGCTAACCAACTAACGGCTGATTTAGATTATGTAAGTAAGTTATATCCCAATGCTGTTGCCAATATGAGATCACAGATGAAATCTCTAGGACAAAAAGAATGGTTACATCTACCATTATGGATGAGAACAATCCAAGAAGGAGACGGAGCACCACTGGGTTATAAAATGGCCATAGTTGTTGCTTACTGTAATCCTGGACAATCAAATTTAGTTAAACAAAGAATTACTACAAAGGCAATTGATTTCAAAAAAATAACATTTACCATTGATAGATATGTTGTAGGACAAAGTTTAAACTCTCCTGCATCGTTTACTGGAGATGGCACTACAACATCATTCACAATGAATCATATTGTCAATGATGAAGACATTAAAATTACTATCGATGATGCCATTGTCTACAATGCAAGTGTAGATAATTTGAATCTATATTCTGGTAATAGCACATTTACGGTTGATGCAAGACCTTCATCTGGCATAATGAATCGTGCTTATGAAGTGACTGCAGATAACAGTCAAGCACCTACATATCTCGGTGCTGATACTACAATAAGGTCCGCAGACCTAATAAATCCATTTACTTTGAGCCATGATTTAACTAACAAAAAAACCACAATCACATTCAGCGAAGCACCAGCAGATAAAAGTATAATTTCTATTGATTACACAGGTGATAAATATCTAGTATTTAGAAGAAAAGGAATTTAATAATGGCAAGTAACATAGTACCAGGAAACATAGACGGCACTTTTCCAGTAGCAGGAAAGGATAATTCATCTCAAGGATTTAGAGATAATTTCTCTGCAACGAAAACAAACTTTACAAATGCAAAATCAGAAATTGAATCTTTGCAGAATAATTCGGTACAAACTAATCAAGCAAATAATTTTAATGACAATGTAATCAGCAGAGCTGTTCTTAAAGACACAGCGGAAACAGTTTACGGCCACGGAACTACAGGTGGTACAATTACTTTGAATCATGAAAATGGACATTACCAAACAATAACATCAAATGCTTCGATCACATTGGCATTTTCTAATTTTCCGGCTACTGCAACAGTAGGAAGAATTATTTTAGACATCACTTACGCATCAACGGCTCATACAATTACTATTCCAACAGCAGTAAAAGTTGCTGATAATGTTTCAGGTGGTGACGGATCTTCAAACACAATAACAGCACCAAACACAGGAAGATATCTATATGAGTTTTTAACTCCTGATGCAGGAACAACTGTTCTTATGCATCAAATAGGTAAGATGTACACATAGGAGGTACTAGATGTACTTTCATCCACTACAAGAAGAAATTAATAAACTGTCAGAGGAAGACCTATCTAACAGAATTCGTGAACTGACAAAAAAACTTACCAGTGCAAGACGATTCAGCAGAAATCCTGATACACAAATGCAACTACAAAAAGCTCTACAAACATATCAAACAGAACTAAAGGCCAGAAGATTAAAAGTTATGCAAGACAATATCAAGAAGGCCAGAGGTGAACCAGAGTTAGGCGACCTGATCAACATAGATTAATAACTACAAGTAATGACAAACTCATTTACTTGGAAGACAAAATTCAAATCAATGATTATCGTTGATAGTGAAATTTTCCAAAATGAATACAACGTAAAAATTGCCATTAAGACAAACGTTGCTGATTTGAAAGAACAAAGCAGTTACTTCGAACGAATTAAAAGTTTGTACGAGTATGTTTTTTCAAATACAGTAACGGGTTGTCGCAATGATGCGTTATATCAAACATTGGTAAAAAAATCAAACAATAGATTTATAGAATTACCAACTCCTCCTTATGATCAAGTGATGGCCGCTGTATGTTTCTGTAAATCAAATGCCGTATTAGATGGAAAAATTACTGTGACTGAATTGGAATTGTCTAGTTACCAAGGTGATGGTATTTCATACTCGGTTGACAAAAACTCAAAAGCACTTACACTATTAGATGTAGATGATTGGTTTACAAAAAAATTTAGTAGTTTTGACCCATGGTGGTTAAGATCAGATACAGCAACTTATGATAGAGAAATGCCAAAAGGATTGTACACAGGACACTTCAGTTGGAACAATGCAACCAACATTATGGTTGACAAAGAACACGAAAACCATGCTAAAATATTTGAATTCAACCCAAAGGTTTTAGATGGCGGCAAGAGTAAAGACAAATAATTTCGGTGATTGCATTTACAACGAAGATGATGCAATTGAATTAATTTACAATAATCCAAACGTAGATATTTCAAAACTATATTTCGAAGACATAGATCAGTACACCAATGCACTGAAGGAATTAGGAATAAATTTACCAAAAATTAATCAAGTGCCTGTTAGAGACATTACAGGAGATGAATTTGATAAAAGAAACATTGAAAATTGGTATATGCCAAAAGAATATTATGATCTAGATGTAAAGAAGTTTCTTTTGGAAAAATGCACAAATGACACAGAGAGAAAAAGGGTAGAGGACGAATACGAGTTATTTGAACGTAAGAATTTTATTAAAGTATTACAATTTCTAATATACTTTATTAATACATTAAGAAAACACAACATAGTTTGGGGTGTAGGAAGAGGTAGCAGTGTGGCTAGTTTTTGTCTATTTTTAATAGGTGTACACAAAATAAATCCTATAGAATACAAAATAGATTATACCGAGTTTTTAAGATGATAAGTATATACACAACAGGAGATATAAAATGGTAAGACAACCACCTAGAAAAAAATTATACAAAACCATGCAAGGTAAAATGGTCGATATTGATAAACTACGAGCTATGAATGAGAATATTTCAGCAGTAGGAAATATGGGTGTCAATGCCAGAGGAGATGTGCTAGGAGCAGGTGGTGAAGTAGTAAAAACTAAAGAAGCAATAATGAAAGAGTACTACGAAGCACCAAAAGGCAGAGTTCAAGACACTCCAGTTAAAAAAGTCGCTATGCCTCAACCAATTCCTCAAAAAGAAGTCGTTGAAACAAAAGTAATTAATCCAACTAAAAAACCACAACCTGTGGAAGGTATCAAACAAACTAAAAAAGTTGATGCTTTTAAACCAAAACCAGTGGCTCAACCGAAAAAAGAAGAGCCAAAATCAGGAATAGACGCCGCACTTGAAGGCATAGATTAATCCAAGACCTATTACGTTTTTATCAAAATAAAATTAAATAGTCTTAATGAACGATCTGGCACTTACAGGTAACCGTTTGAATCCGAGCGGTCATTGGAAAAAAGTTTTGAGCTGGCCATTATACAATGGCGGGGTGCCCACGGCAGATCTAATTAACTTGTTTGATCAAAATGGATATGACTTAACCGAGCTCGAACAACTGTACGCAAAAGCAAATGTTAATCCAGGACAATCGCATAGATATCATAAAGCACTAAAACTAGATTGGTTTACGCAACCAGAGAAAACTACAGGTGCAATACTAAATCATTCTTTATTATTCGAGAGAAAAGGATATACAGGTGCGGCATTGGAGCAGTTAACAGATTGGGCGAAGAAAAATAATTTAATTTATAAGTTAACCGCTATTAGACCCAAATGGGGATTAGACTTTTCGATAGATTATGTCGATGCTAAAGGTAATACATTTGAAATATTCCATTGGGAATTTGATGGTTTTGATTTTGGTGAAATAAATGCAAAGAAACAAGAAATTGAAAAACAATTTGCATCTATAGATTGGGATGATGCTGGTAAAGAAATGTTGAAAGTAAAAGACCAATGGCATCACCTTGGATTCTTTGAACAATCAGATTGGAAATGTGATTTTTTTGGTATCGAAAAAGAACGTTTTAAAATGGTCATTTGGAATTGACAAACAAGTAAAAATCATATAATATAATGTTATGAGCGATCTCAGTGTTATTGATACAGGTAGAAAAGGTTTCGGAGACAGCGGTTTCGTACACAAATACGAGGGCGGTCTTAAGCCATTAGGTAAAAGAATCATTGTAAAAAATATGCACTTTGGTGAACAAAAAACTAAAGGCGGCATTATTATTCTTGATGATGACGGAAAAGATAGAGGTATACATCCTAGATGGGCTCAAGTACACGCAGTAGGTCCTAAACAAGATGATGTCAACATCGGAGAATGGATACTTGTTGCTCATGGTAGATGGACAAGAACTTTTATTCTAAAAGAAGATAATGGTGAACACGAATGTCGTATGATAGATGAGGAAGATATCTTATTAGTATCAGAGACAGAGCCAGAAGCAAATTCTAAACAGGCCGGATACATTAATACCGGTGGAATGGAACAAATGACCAAACTACCAGGTAATGACTAGTAGGACACACATCTGTTACATCTGCAAAAAAACTTTTGAAAATGCAATATATTGGTATGACAGTTTACACGACACAAAATATGATAAAAGAATTATTAGACCTTTTTGTGGACCACCTTGTGCCCACACATACAGAGATACAACAGATGTTAATGAATATCCACAACGAAGACCACTACCACACGGTCCAGAATGGCAAATAATAGACAACATAGATTACATACAATATGAAACAGATTAAATTAAAAAGAATACAAGTACCAATAGACAAATTAGTCACAATGGCAGAGATGGGATTAGGAGTTGTACGTCCTTTAAACAAAGAAAAAAGAGGGTGGATAAACAAACTTAAGAAACAATCAGAACCATTTGATCCTATTCTAGTAACTCCCATAAAAGATTCAGGATATTACTTGTTGACAGACGGGTGGCACAGGGTACAGGCCGCAAAAGCAATGAAGGAAAAAGAAATTGAGGCACTTCCTTTACCAGCAGACATTGGTTTGAGTATGGCCAAGGTAAACAAAATATTACGAGATATAGATAGAGAGTATGGTTTCAAATTAAAATGTAGTGATATTATTGGACAATGGGCCTTCTTTAAAGATTGACAATATACATATATCTGCTAAAATTATAGTATGCACAAACGTATAGGCTTCTGTTGTCAATGGTTCCATTACGATCAGACACTTAAGAAAAAACAATTAGAAGAAATTCAAAGACCTTTCAATACAAAAGCAACCACAGTTCGTTGGCTTAATGAACACAAGGATCAAGCAGAAGAAAAACTTGATATGGTTGTTAAGCACAACATCGAATCACTGAAAAAACTTGTTGCAAAGGTAGGCACACTTCCACCTGAACGTAGAATGTGCAGACTGGGTTCACCTGTGTTGCCTATGGCAACAGAAAAAACGTGGCGTTATTACATTGACTCACCAGAGATTGTAAGTTATTGTGAGAAACATTTTGCAGAAGTAGGCGACCTTGCTCGTAAATTGGATGTAAAAGTATCTTTCCATCCTGGACAATTCACAGTACTTGCATCTGAGACTCCGGACATTGTGGAACGTAGCATAGATGAATTTGAATATCACGTTAATATGGCACGTTGGATGGGTTTTGGCAAAAGTTTCCAAGATGGTTGCAAAATTAATGTACACATCTCAGGCAGACAAGGTCCAGAAGGTATTATAAAAGTATTGCCAAGGCTTTCACCAGAAGCAAGAAACTTGATAACGATCGAGAATGACGAGATGGGTCACGGTTTGGAAAAAAGTTTAGAACTAGAAAAACATCTTGCACTTGTTATGGACATACATCATCATTGGATAAGAGATGAAGAATATATTCAACCCAACGATGATAGAGTAAAACGTGTAATCGATAGTTGGCGTGGTGTAAGACCCACTATGCACTATTCTTATTCTAGAGATGAGGCACTTGCTCCTGCTGATTTGGGCGACAAAATGCATACAGAGATGCACAACATCAAAGATCTAATAGCCAAAGGTTGTAAGAAACAAAAATTGAGAGCACACTCTGATATGTTACCAAACGCAAAGGTAAATGATTGGGCATTGTCGTTTAATGAGCATTTTGACATACAGGTAGAAGCAAAAGCAAAGAATCTTGCCGCGGAACAATTATATAGACAACGTCAGTCAAATATCATATAATTGATACACTAACAGGAGAATATATGAAAATACTATGCGTATTATACGACGACCCTAAAGGCGGAATGCCTGAGAGTTATCCACTTACGGATCTCCCCAAGTTAGAGAAGTATCCAGATGGCATGACGCTACCATCACCAAAAGGCAGAGATTTCAATGCAGGTGACTTGCTAGGTTGTGTGTCAGGTGAACTAGGACTAAGAAAGTTCTTAGAAGACGCAGGACATGAACTTGTTGTAACTTCTAGCAAAGATGGTGACGACTGCGAAGCCGACAAACATATTGTTGACGCTGACGTTGTTATATCACAACCTTTCTTTCCTTACTATCTTACAAGGGAAAAAATAGAAAAAGCAAAAAACCTTAAAATGGCTATCACGGCAGGTATTGGATCTGATCACGTAGACTTACAAGCGGCTATGGACAACAAAATTGATGTTGTTGAAGTAACTTATTGTAATTCAAGATCAGTTGCAGAACACATT
>MDSV01243618.1_pt1 | contig 31825 bp, 50 predicted proteins | sample 810851 | NCBI WGS metagenome assembly MDSV01 (sample SAMN05326640, study PRJNA326480) | marine metagenome | isolation source: seawater | place: Atlantic Ocean: North East | collected 2012 | reverse complement strand
TCTCTAGCATCATCCATTCTACCTTCTTTAACAGCCAATTGGCCTTTTTCCCATGCTTTAGTGATGGGGAACTTTGTAACTTTTGTATCTATTAACATAACTTTTATTTTGTTTTTTATTTATATTGTTTTAAACGGTTTTAACATTGCAAATAATACTTTAGCTCCTGATGCTCCATATTTGTAATTTAATTTTTCATGTAAATCAAAATAGGAGAAATATTTATTTATTTTATCAACAAATTTTTTAGTAAATTTACGCCCATTATCTCTTCTAATTTGGTTTAATTCACTTGCTATTCCAACAGGTACATCTATATTATATCTAGGAGTTTTTTTAGATTCTTTTCTTTTTGAGGATTTAGATTTATTTAAATGTTGATCTAATTTTTTTCTATTTTCAAAAAATACACAATGAGCATAATGTCTTGTATTTTCTCTGAAGTTATATCTATACATTTCTCCTTTTTTATGTGTGATTTTTTCTGTGAATTTATATATTCTGGATTGATCAACTTCTCCAGTTTGATTATGTGGGTAACAAATTACATAATCGTTTACTACATGTTCTAAGTTTTCTTTATTCATAACCTTGATTTTTTTAAATTATTAATATGTGCTAAATATACGCACCCTTTTTTACTTATCCAAGCATTTGCATAGAAGTTTTTGAAAGAAATTATACTGCAATGTTTATAATTAGAAATTTAACTAATTCCCATGCTATAAACAACATAAAAAGAACTGTGATTCCTTTAATTAATTCAATAATATCTTTTTTATTTCCGAATAATGTATTTACTATTTTTTTCATAACCTTTATTATCTTTTTATTTATGGCATAAATATACGAACCCTCTCTCGGGGAGCCAAATATTTTGCGGGAAGTTTTTAAAGAAAATTATGAGGGTACATCAGATACTCTACTAGCAAAATCCATATTTCCTTGACTAGACATATCATAATTTACACCACCCGTAAAGCTATTTGATACTGTCCATGTACTGACCCCATTCCAATTATCACCCGTACCATCACCTCCAATTTGCCACCAAGAAACTCCATTAGCTGATTTAGTATGGTTATTTAAATCTTCAGGGACTCCTCCATTATATAATTCATCAATATCACTTTGAGAAAATTCAGTGTTCCATAATGAACAATTTTGTAAGGAACCTGAGTAAGCTTGAATTGAACCTATCGCACCTGAATCATTAGCTCCTATTCTAACTTCAGCAGATGTATTTTGGCCAATAGTTGCTATACCTATATTAGTTGTAGTTTCTAAAACACCATTAACATATATTTTACCAGTTCCATTTTTAAATGTTCCAGCTAAATGAGTCCAAGCATTAGGTACTGGGGTTGAAGTGCTTCTAATTCTATAAACTCCAGATCCAGGACCTGTAGAATTTCTTAATTCAAAATTCCATTTACCACTACCAATGTCATCATGATATAATAAAAACCCATTACCGCCTGTAGCATTATCAAATATTTTACTATCGTCAGGTGGGTCTGCTATGTAAGCTTTTACCCAAATAGAAAGGGTAAAATCATCAGTTAAGTTTAGAGATGGTGTATTAGCTCTGTTGAAAAATTCTTTATCACCTACAGTTGCTCCAGTTTGGTCAAAGGAAAATGAATATTGGTTATTATAACCTGCTGGGGGAGTTGGTCCTCCTGGGATTACAGATTGATTTAATTCTTCTGGTGTAATATTAATTGTTGTTGCTCCATCTACATAGGTAACACTACAATCTCCTGCTCCTCTAATGATTACATCTGGTATTGGAATTGATGTGGATGGGGTGAATTCAAAAGAGGAATTACCTTGGGGAATAATTATACCTAATTTATAATCATTAACTACTATATCATCTCTTGAAATATTTGAAAAAGATGTAAATGTAGCCCCTGAAAAATATTCTGGAGTTGGTGTTGGAACTGGGTTTATTCCAAATAAAGGATCTAAAACCACATATGATGTTCCTTTTGATTGGTTATTAAATGTAAATGTAGGCATAAATGTGTATATATACCATAAATATTAGAGCTTATATTTCTCTTTATATTTTTTTATAAGTGAAGATCCAACTGCTAATTCTAAAATTTCATTATCTGTTATTTTGGAAGGAACCCCAGGAAGTTTACCACTTTCTAATCCCTCTATAACTTCATCTACATTTTTTGTTTTATAAACTTTCATTTTAGTTTTAGCATTTGAACGATTTGATGTTTTAAATACTAATACAGTTGGATATAAATAACTTTTTTCTCTAGCCATAATTAATCTTTAAAATACATTCCAACATATCTCTTTAATTCATTATAATCATAATAAACTGTGTTGTTGTATTTTCTTTTTTTGATTTTACCCTCACTAGTTAATTTAATGAGGTTTCCTTCACTCATTTGGATAAACTCTGCAGCCATTTTTTGATTTAAAAAAGGGTGGTTGTTAAATACACATCCAAATTCTGTAATTTTGATAATTGGATCAGGTAATTGAATTTTTGACTCTTTCATTTTTTGTTTTTTTATTGTTTATATTTTTTTGGTTTAAAATCATCTTCATCTTGTGACTTCCACAAGTGACAATATTTGCATATTAGCTGGTAATTGGAGGGTTGTTCTCCTATTTCAGTTCCTTTAATTTTAGGATTTATATGATCAACGTCCATCCCTTGAATAACTTGTCTTAATGTTCTATCTGGGAATCTTTTATGGATATCATCTCCACATTTTTCACATATGGCACCTTTTCCCTCTAGGATTTTTTCAAGTTTATAAAATAACCAAGGTCTAGTAGATGCATTACTAACCCACTTCTTATATTGGATATGTGTAGAACAATATTTTTTTAATCTACCATTTTTTCCCTCTTCAGGTCTATTATAACACCAACTAACTTTGCACATAACATGAATATACAATTAGGTTTTTGATTCCCCAAATTTTCTTTTTCCTCTTTTAATCTTTTTTGATTTTTTTTCTAATTTAAACTTTTCAGCTACTATTTGCCTATATATAGGACTTTCCATTTCACAATAATATCTGCCTTTCATTTGCTTTCTTTTTCACCTTGATATACCCAAATTCCTATTAGGGCTAATCCTATTAAAAATATAATTCCTATTTGTATCATTTTTTATGTTTTAATTCTAATGCTTTAATGTGTTTACAACGTCTATCTTTTGCTCTCCATGTACCTGGGCAACTGCAGTAATAATTACCTGAATCTGGGTAGTATTTTGTTGTGTATTCTATATCTTTTGAACTGCTAATATTAATTTCTATTATTGGCTCAGTTCGTTTTTCTTTTTTAGGTCTAATTACCTTAATATCCTCTAATGTTGTTTTAGGGTGTACTTTTTGCATGCTTGGGAGGATTATTTTCTCCCCCTTACTATTTGTGTATAAAGCTGGACTTAGATATGCATGCTCCATTTCATAGTAAAATCTTTGCACATTTACAAATTTACCTAAACCTCCTGGTTTAAATGAAAATTGTGATGAATCTTTATGAACTATTCTAGTTCTTAGATTTCCGTATTTATTGTTATTTTGAAATTTGAATAATGCCATAACCTTTATTTATTTCCCTAAATATACGAACCCTATCTCAGGTATCCAAATATTTTAATAGAAAACTCTACCTGATTCATAAGCATCTTGTTGTGCTTGCTCTTCAGCTAATGTATCATAATCTGTATCATCACAAACTATACAACCACTATTATTACATGCTCCGCAATCTACAACTACTCCTGATATTGAAGAATGTTGTAATATTTCATTAGAGATTTTATTAAATCTATTCAATCTCTTTTGAATTTCTAATTTTATTTCATTTGACATAACCTTAATTTTTAAATGTATAATTGAATTAATTTTGTTAAAAATAAAAAAATCATATAAACTAACAATACTATTTTTGCTGAGGTAAATATAATTTTTATTATTAAATCTGAATTTATCATAACCTTAATTTTATCCCATGAATATACGAACCCTTCTTCAGGTAACCAAGTATTTACGTGGAAGTCTTTTTGGGAATTAAATTAAATTCTTCCTTTAAATAAATTTTTTGAACCGCCCTATCAACATCATTAGGGGAGTTACACCAAACCCAAGATAGAGTACTTTGAATACTTTTAATATCTTCTTCTAAAATTTTACAAGAATCCTCAAATGATTTTGTAAAATCTTCTGTCAAGTACTCTTCCATATCTATCCCCATCTGTTCAGCTTTAAGATAAAGTCCCACTGTATCTTGTTTTTGGTACATAATAGATAACAATTTAAACTCTTCCTCATCTCCCCCCTTATCCGGGTGTAGTAACTTACTTAGTTTTTTATATATAGGTTTACCTGGGTTGTTGGGAATTTTTGGGGGGGAAGGTTCTTCTTTTGGGAGGGTTGATGATGACCCCGTGGATTCTAATTCAAAATAATCATTAAATTTCTTTATATTTTCTTTTTCAATTAATTCAAACTCAGATTTCTCTTCTTGGAGATATAAGTATTTATGTATCCATTTTTTATGTGACATAATTTTTCCTTCAATTTTGTAGATTTTCTCTATCTGTTTGAAGTTCTAAAGTAAGCATATAACAAAAAATTTCTAAAAAATAGGGATCCATTAAATGGAGTTCCATTATTTCTTCAGAAGTTAGACTATTAAATAAATTTCTAAATTCTTTATTTATCATTTTTATTTTGGAGGAATTTGATGGCTTCTTGGATTTTAACACATTCTTCATATTTTTCAACTTTTACATAATTAGGAAGTGCTTCTTGTAAAGTTTTTTGAAAATCCTGTCTGTTTATAGTGATATCATATATATCCCCATCTTCTTCACTTATAACACTAAAGGCATGAAGATATTTTCTTTTTCCTTTTAAATTTTTTAACACTGTTGATACTAGAGCTTCTGATACTCGAAAATCCATGTTTTGAATCATATGTTCAAATTCTTCAACATTTTTTACTTGAAATTCTATAGCCATACTAAAATAAATCTAAAAAGTTATTATTTATCTTCTTCTCCTTTAATTTTGAAAACATTTCATCCCTTTTAAGCATTTTAGTAGCTAATCTTTCTAAATGAGATTGTTTTGATTTATCAAAATCATTAACTATTTTATCATGCTTTTTTTTCTTAAGGGGTTTTATTTTCTTACCTCGCTTCATGGTAATAAATATAAAAAAAAATCACATAACATCCAAACTATTTATAAGAAACTAAATTATAGGGGTCATTTTCGTCTGTGGGATTTTCACCATCTAGACCTAACTCACGTAATCTTTGTAAATGATAATCATCTAGTTGCATATCCACAGCTTCTGTAGTTTTTGTAACTGATATGTTATCTTCTAATTTTTTTATATCTCTTCTAGAAAATACTTCCCCTATAAATAGAAAATAACAATTATAACATAAAAATTCTATATTATCTAAGTTATAGTTTAACTTGTTTTTATCTTTAAAATGTAATATTAAGGGTACTTTATGATCAGTTACTCTATGTTCTTCAAACCCACAACTACCACAACATTCTTCTAAATAGCCTTCTGAAGTTAGTCTGTATTTTAATTTATCTGGGGAGAATGAAGCAGGATTGATTTTACCTTCTATTATATCCTGTAGAGCAGGTTCTTTTCCACTTGACTTTAGAAATTTAGGTACACCCTTACCACTTTGGTTTTTATGAACTTCAAATAATGTTTTACCTGATTCTTCATCTTTGTAAAGTTTCATATAACGCTTCAAATGGTGATATGAACAATTTAGGTACCTAGCTGCTGCTCTAACTGATTTAGTTTTATTCATAGCAGCTAAACACATTTCTTTACTTATGGGTTTAGCAGCAGGCATCTATTCTTCTTCTTCTATAATTTTAAAAGGACCTTGTAAATTTTTCTTTTTATTTTCAAAGTCTTGCATTTCTGCTTTATGTTTAGTTCTTTTTGAGGGTTTAGTATTTAATTCCTCATATTGATCATATTGTTCTTGAGTCATTACCTCTAAATCAACCCAAGTATGATCACCTGTTCCTCTCATTACGGGGATTCCTCTTTTTGCGGATTCAGTAGAACAATTAATGCATACATGGTAACCTAATTCTCTTCGCTTTACTGGCATTTCTCCCTCACATTTAGGGCATTTCATCATTTTTAATTTCATAGTTTCTATAGTATATACTGGAGAATACATATTCATAATTTTATTTTTCTTTAAAGAGTTTTAATTTCTTTATTATAGTATACAATTGAGTAGTGGTTCTAATAGTATGTTCTTCATTAGTTTTTTCATCTTTTACCTTGTATTCTTTATTTTTTGGATCATCAACATCATAAACCCACCAAAAAATAACTTGGGAAACATCTCTCCCATAAACTTCTTCTAATAATTCTTCAAAAAGTTGATAGTGAGCATCTTCATAATAAAATAAATTGATCCCATAATCATTTTCTAAAATACTGGCTCTGGAGTTTATATCTTTTAGATGGTTTACTAATTTTACAAATCTTTGTTTTTCTTTTCTAGATATTGATTTTTTACTTTCAGAAACTTTTAGATTAGATCCTGTTATGGATAATAATGATTTTTTAATCCTATCTTTCACTCTTCAATTTCTTTAATTCTAAATATACTTATAAAATCTGATATAAGAAGTTGTTTCTTTTTTGCTGCTTTTATATAAGCTTGTTTTTCATTTTTAGCTTTTATGATACCAACCGCTTCTTCATCTTGGTCTAAGACATTAAAATATTTGTATTTTCTCATAACTTTTATTTAGGGGGAATATATGAAAAAATATTTAAAGAATCAAATTTTTATTAAATTGTTTTGGTGTTCTTTTAAAGAATTAATTGTTATTTGAACATTACCTAGTTTAAACTCTCCTAATTCTCCACTATCTTTTATAATATCATTTAATTGTTGAATTATTACAAAATCTTGTTGGGTAAAGGTATTTCCATCTATTTTTACTATAATATCTTTACCCCCATTAAACCAATCTTTTAATTGTTCTAAATTAGAATTAGAATTATTAATTATTAACTGTTTATTATAAACAGGGCTAAGAATAGGATGTTGATATTCATCATTTTTAATCCAACAACCCCATTTTTTTAAATAGTGTTTTCTAGCTCTCATAGTCATGTCATGAAATTTAGTATCATTAGTTACTTGTTCTATACCATCAATCCATTTTCCACCTCTACAAGTTAAATGGTAAACCAAAGCGTCCCTACTTTGGATTAATTTCATTCCATTCAATATAAATCTATTGAATATATCTGAATCTTCATGATATGAATGGAATTCTTCATCATGCATTCCTATTTCTAATATTTCATCTTTATAACAGGCCCAAGGAGCAAATATACCATAAGTAACTTGGTCTTTATGTTCTTCTTGAATTTGGGAAACAATGTTATTAAATTTTTCCTCATTAAAGTCTTCAGGATACATTCCTAAATCTTGAATAATTTTTTCCTTTCCTGGGGGGTGTAATGGGGGCTCTATTCGAGTACCAGCTACAACTGTTTTGGGTTGTAAATATTTTATTAAATTAACATCAAACCCTTTACCCATGAACATATCAGCATGAAACATACAAACTATTTCATTTGAAGCTTCTTCTATACACCTATTATACCCAGCTGCTATACCCTGAGGTTTGTTTTTTGAGTTAAGTAAATGTTTTATTTGATTTTCTTTTAACCATTCTTCAGTTCTATCATTATCAGAATCAACCCACACAATAATCTCATTATCTAAAACTGAGTTTTGTTTAATGCTAGTAATTGAAGATTTTAAGTATCTTAAATTATCCTTACTTGGTATACAAAATGTTATTTTATTCATAGTTTTATGTATTTATTGGTACTGGTTGGTGTTTATTTGATTTAGAACAAAAATAATGATTAATTACTTGGGTTTGAATTTCTCCTTTACCTGCATCAGAATGGAATATACTAGATTCTTGATTTATTTTAGGATTTTCTTTCATCCAAAAATCTTCTCTAACTAAAGTATAAATAGGAATATCATTCATATGGGCATATACACCTATCCATGGATCTAACATATTAGGATATTCTAAAAAATCATCAATAGGGATTTCCCATAACATATCTGAGGTGAACATCATTACACCTGTTCCCCCAATGTGCACTGCAAATTTCTGATTGCATCCTCGAGTAAAAAATGTTGGGATATTATTATTACGTTCTGTCTCTTTATAATAATTTATAATAGGGTAGGATTTATATAATCCTGTGTGTGATGATTGAAATGACCCTTCTGTATAATTTTTAATATTGTGTTCTATATAATTAGGGGGATAAATAATATCATCATCACAAGTAAAAAAATAAAAATCCTTAGATTTATCAATTATTTCTCTAATTTTAACCTTACCCACAGCCCCTATATTTTCTTTACTTAAATGAAAAGTAACATTTGTTTCTGTTACATTAGGTATTTCTTTGTACCCATTTAACCATACATAAATGTGGTCTACTTGAGGGGATAAACACTTAATTGTATCTTTTAATCCTTCTACTCTATTGGGGGTACTTGCTACTCCTACTATATTTGTTTGTCTTTTACTAACTTCCATCCTTGTTTAATTTGCTGTCTAACAATGCTATCTCTTAATTTGCTATGTGAAGACTTTCTCCAACTTGCATTTTGATCATCTCCTAAAATAATTCCCTTATCAGGCAAGCTTCCCCACATTGAAAAATCATTATTAGGGTGAGGTGGAACATAAGTTGAAATGTTACCATACTTTTGGGATTGATAACTCAATTGCATATCTTCTCCATTATCCCAACTGACAGGGTCTTCATACCAAAGATACCTTAAATAATCTTTTTTCATAAACCAAGAATGTCCCACTAAATCTACTTCAACTACTTTATCATTTCCTCCTCCATTCCACCCAATTTTTTTATTAGGAGTATAATTTTCTTCTTTTAATAAAACCCCCGTACTTCCTAAAATACCATCATATCCTTGTTTTATAGTATTTAAGCAATTTTCAAACCATTTATTCCCCGGGATAGTATCATCATCAAAGAAAGCAACATATTCAGTTTGGGCTAATAAACCATATGCAAATCTACCGTGAAATTTATAATTATGGTTACAAGTTACTACTTTACAACCTAAACTTGTTAAATCATATTGTTCTTGGTCTTCAGGTTTATTGTACCAAACCCAAATATCTTCAGGTTGTATAGTTTGAGAGCGTATAGCTTCAATTTGTTCTTGAAGATATTGAGGACGTTTATAACAATTTAGTATTGTTGTTATCTGATTCATAATTTAAATAATTCGTTTGTTTGAGATGAATGGCTACCTCCCTTATTAAGTTTATATTTAGGTTGAATTAGGTTGTCTATTAATTCAAAATTAAATTTTTTAGATATTAAATCTAACATTTTGAAATAATTTTTTACTGCCCATGTATGTTCTACTATTATTGTTTTATTTTTTGGAAGATCATTAGAAGTTTGTAAAAATTTTTTATATTCAGGAAAGTTTGAAGGGTTTTTATTATCTTTTTTCATACTAGCAATCCACAAATTGTATTCTTTATAAATTACAATTACATAATTTGAATAAGTAAAAGAGGGTAAATCATGTTTTACAGATATTTGGTTATTATTAAAATTTGTATATATATTTTTATATGATAAATTTTTAAAATTGTTTTGTAGTGACCATTCTATAAAATTAGTTCCACTTCTTGGTAACCCAAATACTTGTACATCATTTTTTACCATCTAAAAAACCTTTAATCTTTAAACTAGATTTCCCATCCCCATAGGGACATTTACTATTAATATAATAATCATTTATTAGTTGATCAAATTTAATTGGTAAATCTTTTGGAAAAGTACATAAATACAAATGTCCTGTTTTTATTGCCTCAGGACGTTCTGTAGTTTCTCTACAGACTATTACTTTTTTATTAAAAAAGCTACCTTCTTCTTGTAACCCCCCACTATCACTAATTACTAATTTACATTTTACTAAAACATCTAACAATTCAGGGTGGGATAAGGGTTCTACTACATTTATATTAGTAAGCAAATGTTTATGCTTTTGAACATTTGGGTTTGGGTGAATAGGTAAGATAAAATCTAACTCAGTGTTATTTTTCGCTAGTTGATTTAATTCTTTAAACCATTTATCTATTTGATGGTGATTTTCCCTTCTATGTAATGTAACTAATACTTTATTGGTATATTTACATTTATCTTTATAGGACAATAAATTATCTAACACCGTATTTCCTACCACATGACATTCTCCTTTTACCTTTTCATTTATTAAATTTTTTTTAGATAATTCTGTAGGGCAAAAATTAACATCTGCTAACCTAGCTATCATTTGTCTATATCCTTCTTCAGGGTAAGGGTGATCTAAATTATAACTCCTAAGACCTGCTTCTAAGTAATAAATTTTCTTTTTTTTATTAAAAGCAGCTACAGCACAAGCAAAAGCAGAAGCTGTATCTCCTTGTACTAATACTGAATCAAATTTTCCTTCTGGAAATTGGAGAAGACAATCACTGATTAATTGGTCTAATCTATTAGGGTTATCTTTAATGGTTATTTTATAATCTACTTTTAAATCTTTAAGTAAATCAGGATGTTGGCCTGTAAATAAAAGTTGATAGTTATCTAATACTTCTATTAAAGGTTTTATTTTAAGCCATTCAGGACGTGTACCAAAACATAATAATAACATTACTACTTAATTTTCACAGTTAACCATGATTTCTCACCACGTCTAGATCTTTCTTTTCTATATAGTTCATTATATGAAAAATTTAATTTTAATTCTTGTTCAAATGCTTCATAATGATCATAATCATCAATGTGAATTATTGTTCCAGGCTGTACATTACTAGTTAATTTATTATACCATAGCTTTCTATTTACTCCTGTAGGACCATCAACTAGTATTAAATCATATATTGTATTGTCAAAATATACATTTTTTGGGTGATCATACATTACAACATTAATACCCTTATGGTTAGGTGCCCACTTGGGATTTGTCTCATAGCATGTATAATGTACTTCATTATATATAGTTAATAAATAATTAAATATTTTAACACTAGAATCACCCCCCCCAAGTTCTAGGAGATTTAATTTGTTTGTTTTACGCAAATCATTACAAAGCTCTAATATCTGCTCACTACAATAAGCCCAGCCTGATTTTAAATTTAGTTCCATATACAAATTTTATTTAAAGTATTAGCCCCTTGAAGATAACCTCTATTAGCACCAATACCAAGTTCAACATTAAAAACACTACCTATATCTATAAAAGTATTGTTTGGAAATTCATTAAATAATTTAGAACATAAAATGTTAGCATAGGGACCCGCACAAAATATAAATAATTCATTTTGTGTTTTATTTTCAATAATTTGTTGTCTTAATTTTTCATATACATCAGTATTATTGACCCAAGCATTAGAACCAATAGGATAAAAATTTTTTACATTAAATTGAAGATTTTTAGGGTTACCTTGTGCTACTAAAGTAACATTATATATTTTAAATAAAGGAATAATCTTTTTTTTGAAAAAAGAAAAATTTGAATTTACAAAAATATTAGCCCAGGTTAAACATTTATCTGGAAGGTAGGTGTTTTCTTTCATCCATGTAGATTTTTCTTGTCCTACACAACAAGGACACGCTACCCCAACAAAATAATTTTCTTGGTTATGTTGAAATGACCTAATTAAATCATTTTTTAAATGTTCTTCTCCTTGAAAATTAAATTCTTTTTTATGAAGTAAATTTAAAGATTGTCCTTCCATAACCATCATCTCCCCATCTCCAAATCTTGAAATGGAAAATGGAATTTTTTCATTAAGTAAATTATAAAAATACCGAAGATCCTCTATAAAACTGGTTGTTATCATGGTTTTTCTAATTCTTGGTAAAATTTATTTTGTTTTTCTTGTTTTTTAATATTTTTAGGATGGTAAATACAATACTCTTCTTCATATGGTAATTCACCTATTTCCTTAAATCCCTTTAAAAGTTCATGTGTTTTTTTATAAAGATTTTCCCATCTAATATCCATACTTTTTTTATAAATTCTCCATTGTGGGTCTGGGAAGTTTATCCATCCTTTTTCGTTTTGATTCCATCCCCACTTTTGAATGTGCCTAGGAGTAATTCCCTCTACAGTATTAATTCTAGGAACTCTAAAAACATCTACGGTTTTATTCATATCTAGTATATGAGATAGATTTTCTATTAAAAATTCATTAGGTATTTCATCTGCATCAATTTGGAAAACATAATCACCACTACACATATCAGTTAACTTATTTTTCATTTTGGCAAAATTACCATCAAAAGAATAGTGAAACCAATTTATATTTTCGGGTAAAGTTTTTAAATAGTTTTCTACTTCAAGAGTACCATTAACACCATCAAATAATACTACAATTTCATCTTCTTTACGTTTATTTTCATCTAAAAAATTTAATAAACGTTCTATTTCCCTAATTTCATTGCAAACTGGGATTGCATAACTTATTTTCATATAAAATGAATATATGAAAAAATTATTCGTTCTCCAAATTAGGTTTTAAATCTTTGTATTCAATTTTTACATCTTGAGATACTTTTCTTAAAAATAAAGATGGGTGTTTTTTCTTTTGTTCTAAAATATTTTCAACTTTATTAAATTCACTAGGATGAGCTTCTGGGTTTTCACGGTATTTTTGAATATCTTCCATGGTTTTGAATTGTGATGAATCTACTCCAAACCAAGTGGGTTTTACATGGGTAATAGTATTTTCTTTAATTCTTGAATCATAATGTCTTAAAATATTATAATAATACCACTCATCAGCAACATTAAAATTTTTCCACAAACTTTCATGATTGTATTTATTGGCTATTTCAGCATGTTCTCTATTTAAAATCATCCATTGAGAGTTCCTCATCATATTTTTCCAAGTTATTCCTAATTCTTTTGAAGGATCACCATTTCTACAAACTTGAGTATAAGCTGCATCCTTATGACTTAGGGATTTTCTATCGTCTGTTTTAGGGGTTAATTTAGTATATAAATAACTTTTTCCTGCCACCCCCGGTTGATTGAATAGTAATTGATATATTATACTGTAAAAATGTAGAGGAATACAACTTTCAGAAACTAAAATAAATCTTTTATTAGTAGGGTCTTTTAATGCTTCTTTTATTAAAGCATTTGATGCAGTTAGTAGATTACTATGACCCCATTCTGTATGGATATGTTCTGTAATTTGGTGATCAATTAAAAATTGTTGGGTTAATTTATCTCTTTCTTTAGTGTGGGCGTACATATTACATTTTCCATTCCCATCAGATAAGAAATCATACCATAATTGAGGTTGTTTTAAATTATTTCGAGTTAAAAATAAAAAGGCTATTTTATCATTTTCATTTTTCTCAAATTTAATTGTTTTATTAAAAGGAATATTTACAAAAGGAGAAAAATTACTTTTAGAATGTTCAATATGTTGGGTTTTATTTGGAACTCCCATAAGAGTTTTTGGTAAATATTCGGGCATTTCATGTTTTTTGCCAAATTTTCTCCACCTATCTCTTTGTTTTTCTACCGTATTTAAATTTACACATTCTCTTACTTCCTTACCATTTATGATTTTAAACTTAGGATTAACACACTTAATTTTATCTATTACAGCAAATCTTTTTAGATTTTCATCTATTCCTACACCATTTGCATACATATAAATCCAATCAGTACCATGAGGATCTAATTCATCAGGATTATAAATTTCAAAAAATTTCTCTAAACATTCCCTTAACATTAAAGGAGAATTGTTTTCTACAAAATTTGAGTATCTTAAGAAGAAATCTGGGTTATGAGCATTAAAATGCCACCCTAACCTACTTCCAGCCTTTACATCAAAAGAAGGTTGACAAATCCATAAATCACACTGTTCATGGATTTCAAACATTTCATTTATGTCTTCAGTTTTAAAAATAATATCATCATCTAGACTGAATATTCTTTTATAGTTAGATAATTCTTTAGTATATTTGTTCCAAACATAGTACAGATTTTGCCATTTATCTCCTTTTCTTTTTTCAGCAAATTCTACCTTGTCTTTGATTTTATTAAAATATTCATCATCATCTCCATAATATACTACCCAAACATCATAATTGCGGTTCTCCCCTAACCATAATTCATCCCAATTGGTATTCCCTCCCACAGAGGTAAAAACTATATTTTTCATTTTTTTATTAACTTTGTATTTTTAATTCTATGTTTTAACTCAGTACTTGAAAAACCATGATCCCTTTTATTATAAAAAATATCAATTTTTCTTTTTTTACAGATATCCTTAGCTGTAAATTCTTCCTCAAAATATTCCCCACCTATAATCCTAACATCTAAATTAAAAGAACTAAAAATGTCAATTAAATCTTTTTCGGTTTGATAAGGTATTATTTCATTTACATATTTACATCCTTTTAGTTGAATATACCTCTCTACCAAAGATTGTATGGGTTTGTTTTTGGTTTTTGGCCTATCAATAGTAGGGTCTGTTTGTAATGCTACTATCAAATAATCACATTGGTTTTTTGCTTCTTCAAGCATTTTAATATGACCCGCATGTAAAAGGTCAAAGGTTGAACAAGTGATTCCTATTTTTGGTTTTTTATCCATTGGTCTATTTTTATCTTAGGTTCCCACCCTAGTAATTTTTTAGCCTTAGTTATATCAGCTTGAGTTGTTCTAGCTTCTCCTAGTCTTTCTGGGATGTGAATAGAATCACCTTCAATCATATTAACAATTTCTAAAACACTATGATTCTTTCCCGTTCCTATATTAATAAGTTCACCATTCCCAACCGTATCTTTTTCAGCTGCTAAAATGTTAGCTTTCACCGCATCACTTACGTGGGTAAAATCTCTTCTTTGTTCTCCATCTCCTACTATTGTCATAGGTTTTCCTTCTTTTTTCATTTTTTGGAATAAACCTACTACAGGGGCATATTGACCTTTAACAGGTTGTCGTTCCCCGTATATGTTAAAATATCTAAATATTACAGTTTTAACTCCAAATAAATCTGTGTACATTTTACAAATATCTTCAGCTGCTACTTTAGTTACAGAATAAGGGTTTAAACAATCTCTACTCATAGTTTCTACTAAAGGAGGTTGATTTTTTAACCCGTATCCTGATGAGGTTGAAGAATAAATTACTTTTTTAATATTATGGGTTCTAGATGCCTGAAGAATGTTGGTAGTCCCTTCGCAATTAACCCTAACAGTTCTGATTGGGTTTTTTATTGCAGGTTGTATTCTAGATTGGGCAGCTAAGTGAAAAACATAATCTACACCCTCAAACAAGGGTTCTATCTTCTCATAATCACATATATCATATTTATAATTTTCAGCTTTCTCATTCCAATAAAATCTTTCATTTTCTGAGGCTGATTCATCATCTATTACTATTACTTGATAATTTTTATCTAATAAACTATCTACTAAATTGCTGCCTATAAACCCAGCACCTCCTGTAACTATACATTTCATATTTCTTCTATTCTTTTAGCCTTATCATCAATTATTAAATCAAAAGATCCTTTCTCAGAACCACAAATTAAACCATCAAATCTACAACCCCATTTCATTAGTTGTTTAAATGTAAAATCTTCCCAATCAACATCACTACTTGACCCTCTAGCAGTCCAATAAATAATTTCATCTCCATTATCGTACATCTTATTTATTTTTTCAATATAATGATATCTAGGTTTTGAATTTTTATAATCCCAACTATTTCCTAATCTAGGAGTATCAGCAATGGTTCCATCTATATCTACAAATACTCTCATAAAATTGAATGTAAAAATGCCGTATGGGCAATTTCTACTACTCCATAATCGTGGGAATCAACCCAATATTTCATTAAACCTCCATTAAATGTATTTAACTTGTTATCTTTATCAAATCCTGATAATAAAATCATAGGAATATTGATTTTTTTACAGTGTGTAGCTGCATTAACAATATTCATTGAATTACCCGATGATGAAATTAATATAACAAGGGTACCTGGGATAGCAAAATCTTTTATGAATTCCTTATAAGCTTCATCTCTACCATAATCATTTATATAGCAAGTTAATCTAGATGGGTCTGAAAAGCTTATTGCTCTTTTATCTAATACTTTTGTATAATCTTGGGCTATATGGGAAGCAACAGAATTACTTCCTCCATTGCCTATAATAATGATATCCTTGTAAGAATCAATTATTTTACGCAACGAATTAACATAAATTTTAATTTCCCCGATAGCTATTTCTAATTCCTTTATTTTCATTAATCTTCAATGTATATGATTTTTGAACCTTGAGGTTCAAAATTAATAGGCACCAATTTTAACTCTTTTAGGGATTTTATGATTTTTTTATGGTTTTCTTTTTCAGCATAAAAAACTAAAAATCCTCCACCCCCTGCACCACATAACTTACCTCCTAAAGCTCCATTTTTTATAGCTTTAGTATACCATTCATCTATTTTGCCTGTAGAGATGTTTTTGTAAACACTCTTTTTTATTTTCCATCCTTCATCTAATAAATATCCAAAAGTTTCTAAATCATTTTGCTCTATAGCATGTTTCATGTCATAAGCTAAATGAACTAGTTTAGATACTCTTAAATGTTTTTGTTTATTATTTTCAAGTATTGTACTAGTATTATCTAATATTTTTTTATCTTCTCGATATACCCCAGTATAAAAAAATAAAAGGTTATCCTCAAGTTTCTTTTTAGTTTCTTTTTTACAAATAATAGGATCTACTATAACACCTCCATCTGGTTTGAATTTTATAAATTTAAACCCCCCATATCCTGCTATAAATTGATCTTGTTTTCCTATTCTTTTTCCACACTTATCTATTTCAATATTACATGCTTCTTCTGAAAGTTTATGTTGAGAAGCTAGTACTCCTTTATAAGCATATAAAGCATTTAGTAAACCTATAGTATAAGTAGAAGATGAACCTAACCCCGTACCATGAGATGGTATATCTGAAATTGAGGTGATTTCTATCCCATTTTCTATCTTTGTTAATTTCATTGCTTCTCGAATTAATTCATGTTTTAATTCATCTGGGGAATTAGCAAATTCAGTAATGGAATAACTAGCTCTAATTTGACTATCAAATTTTTTATTTAGGGTAATATAAATGTACTTATCGATAGCCGTACTAATAACAGCACCTTCTTGTTTTTGGTAAAATGAAGGTAAATCACTCATTCCACCAGCAAAACTTATTCTTAAAGGGGTTTTAGTTATTATCATAAAACTTAAAATTTGTATTTAAATAAGTCAATTTCTTTTTTATATACTTCTCCAACTATCTTTTTAGTTTCTTCATCATAATATTCTTGATAAGGTTTTCTATTTATTTTTTTAAAATTTCCTAGATGTAGGTTTGTCACATTTATTCCAATTTTTTTACAAACTTTTAAAATATCTTCCTCTAAATTTTCAAATCTAATATATTCAAAATTATATTTATCTTGATAAGCCCATATTTTTTGATTTTTTTTAAGATTGGATATTATCCAGTGGTGTTTTGCATATTCTTTAAAATCTACTTTTTGTGCCCAAATAGAATTATTTTTTTTCCTTTTTTCCCAGTGCCACATTGAAACTAATAGATCCCAGGGGTTTCTAACATTTGTAATTTTAGTATACTCTTCCCAAATTTCTTCTCTTAATCTATCATCATCTCCTATTGCCCTAATAATTTCTTCGCAAGTCATATGGGGTTTATTAAATTGGGGGTAAGTAATATCCCCATTGTGACCATTATTTATTATTCCATATTGGGGTTCTGAGGGGAAGTGAAAATCTATATCTAATTTGTTTTGTTGTAATTGTTTTTCAAATAAAGGTATTTTATTAGGATCAATACAGTATTTTTTGAAAAAAACCTCAGTAGTAGTTCCTGCTACTTTCATAGGTTTTAAATATATAAATTTATGTGTGTGAGATATTAGCATTATTTAAAGGTTAAATTATTAATTTCATCTTCTATTTTTTTATTATAGTCTTTTATCTTGGTAAAATCTATTTGTGGGTATTTTAATATACGAAACTCTTTTGTTCTAAACCATTTTTCTCCCTGACCTCCTGTGTATTTTTTTATAGAGTTAAAATTCTGTCTTTCTAAATGGTATTTCTTAGATACAAAATCTAAAAACTGTTCTTTATTTTCATCCGAGTATTGTAAAAAATCTAAATTAACCAAAACCTTGTTTGTTACATCTTTATATGAATTATATTTTAAATACCTAACTTCAACTAAATTATATTTCCCACTTAAATTTATATCATAACGACAAAGGTCATATAAATTATTTTTTATTTTTTCATTAATAAAAGTATAAATATCTTTTTTAGGACCTACAATAAGATATTTGTTATCAATATAATATGGGTTTTTGTAAGTAGAACTTAGCCAATCATTTAAATTTCTTATAATACAAAAATTAATATGGTTTTGAGAGGAATTATATTCTTTAACTAATGAATGTTTTTCATCCATTGAACCCTCTAAATTAAAATTATTAGAGATTAATTTATATAAAAAATTAGTTCCTGAGTTTCTTTCTCCGTATATGGTAAATGTTTTTTTCACAATCTAAAAGGTATAATTAAAATAAGGATTTTATCAATTTTATTTTTCCATCAATACCTGTAAATTTATTAATAGATAAATCCAATATTTCTTGGGGGTAGAATCTGTCTTGTTTTGGGGGAAAATTTTTATTATATTCTCCTCCTGCAAAGTCACAAATTTCTTTTATATTGTCCCACAAATAATCAAAATTAACTGATAAAATGTCATAATTTTTATTCCACTTACAATTATGATAATTATAGAAAAATTCTTTATAATTTATAGGGTCTTTTTCCAAATTTAGATACTTTTTTAAAGATTCTTGATGAATTTTTCCTTCATAAGTAAACCCTAAATTTACTAAAATTTGATGTTGCTCTGGGGAGATGTCTAGATTTTCAAAATGGTATAAATTTCCTGATTTTTTGGAAAGTAAACTGTATATAGGGTTTCTATAAATAAAAATTATTTTACCTTCTTTTATTGGGTTTTTATAATCAAACCACTCTTCTTCTTTGGGAACATCCCATCCTCTTTTAAGGTGTAAATTATATATTTCTTTTCTTTTTCTAGTACTACAAATATTTTTTGGGGGTTTTCTAGAATGGATATGGTGTGCTTCTACTCCCAAAGTACGTAAATAATCTACAAGTAACCAGCTACCAGACCCTCCGTATGAAACTACATAAACTCTCATATTTCAGTGTTTTTTACAATAATACTAGGACATACATAAATATCTCCATAATTAGATAGTTTTTCAGATAAATCCCAATGCTCACAAACTATTTCTTTTTCAGGGCATATGGTTTTTTTAACTTCAGGTACTTCATAAAATATATTTTTTTTGTTCAAAATATCAGTTTTATAAAAACAAGTACCCCCATATGTACTCTTCACTTTAATTAATTCACCATTAAACCATTTTTCTCTATCTTCTTTGTCTTGAAAAGGACAACACTGAAATCCATATTTACATAAAAAATCTAATCCTAAATTACCATCTTTATCTATTAAAGCCAAAGTATCATAAAAATGATTATAATCAGAATTAGTTCTGCATTTGTTTAAATCTTTTCCATTACATCCTAAAGCTACTAAATTTTTAGGTTTATTAATTTTAAAAAACTGCTCAATTAAATTTAGTGGAAAGGTTATATCTGAATCTATCATTATAGACCATTCTCCTTTAAAGGGTTTTAAATTAAGGAGTTTATTTCTACAGTTGGATATATTATTTATTCTTTGAAAACTCGTATCCCTATTAAAATTTTGGGTATCATTATTTTCACATAATAACTTACCCTTTCTAGTTTTCATAAAATTTTCTAAGAGAAATTTAGTATTATCCTTTGAATCATTTTCATAAAAATAATAATGTAAATTATAATTTTTTTCTATTTTGGATAAAATAGGAATTAAAAAATTAGATAAATAATTTTCATTATCTCGAAATATGGCACAAATACTTAATTCCATTCTTTAATTAAATCTAAAATTGATTCCCTATCCCAATTGCTATGGTCCCAGTAATGGACAGCATAACTATCAAAATCTTTATTTTTAATTTTTTTAATATATTCTTCTTTACTAATATTTGTATATTTTAAGCTTGAATTTGTAATATCAGGTAAAGGATAAAATAAATCTGAATTTATAAGATTTATATGGTGTTGGGTATGAAATTTTTTGTAAAAACTAGTCCAAGCTAAAGGGCCATAAGAATGCATAACCTCTAAAGGATGCTTATCATTTATAAAATTCCCCCATTTAATTAATCCCATTAAAGCCTCATTTTTAGGTGGTGATACAATTAAAGCATTACATAGTATAAAATCATTTTTTCCATGAGCTGTGTTATGTTCTTTAGGTTCACAAGCTATGTTAATTTTATTTTCGTCTATTTCCCATTCTTTAATAGACTTTAAACATTCAAAATCTATATCAGCATAAACTCCTCCAAAATGGTATAAAGTTAATAACCTAAAAAAATCAGCTTTAATTATTCCTTTTCTAAAATTATTTAATTTTGAGCTAAACTCAGGATAAAAATCATCAACAAAATTATGAATATCCTTATCTGTCCAAAATTTATACTCATAATCATGATTTAAATGTCTCCAAGAATTAATACAAAACATTGCCTTTGAAGGAATATTAGAATCTCTCCATGTTTGATGTATTATTTTAGGTATCATAGAAAACGTCTTGCTATTTTATTATAGGTAGTATCTTTTGTTTTAATATCTTCTATAGTTAAATTGTTTAAGTGTTCCCAAGCTGCAGATTCCCATAAATGATGACAATAAGCTTCTTTTAAATCATGTTCTTCTTCAAATAACATTTTCATACCTATTTTATCCCAAATTGGAAAATGAAAACTTTTAAAATTTTCAATATGTAATTTATCTGGATATTGTGATGATAAATATTTGGGCAAATATACTGAGTGTTCATCCCAATAGGCATAATTTCCTCCTCCTCCTTTATTTAAATTATCACTTAAAGGTTTAGCTCTAAAAGTAGAATAGCTATTATACCAAATATTTAAAAATTCACTATCAGGAGTAGACATTATAACAGCATTACATAGCCCTTGTATTTGTTTATAATTGGGGGAAATCTGTTGACCTATAACAAATTTATTATTTAATAATGGAGTAAAGGGTTTGACACAAATAGTATCTATATCCATGTAAATACCCCCTTTATCTTTTAAAGCCTCTAATCTAATTATATCTGCTTTATGGGCAACATGGTATAAAGGATTGCTAAATATCTCTGTTGGAGGGTCTACTTTAACAAGTTCTAATTTATCTTGTATCTTTTTAAACCATTTTGTTTCAGGAAGGTGTTGATAATAAAAATAAACTTTATCTGGGGTGTTTACTTCTATAGCCGATTTAAGGGCTAAATAATGGGGGAGATTAAAAGGTTTACCACCAAAATCCTTACTTAACCCAAATATAAAATGAAATATATTTGGTATCATACTTAGGGTTATTCAGGAAGAACTCCAATATAGGAAAGAGCATCTATAAAATCTCTTTCTTTAAACATCTTTATAGTAGTCATATCCATTCTATTTTCATAAAATTTACCTTTTTTTCCTGGGATTGGGTATTTTTCTTTTTCTTCATCTTTAACTTTTACAGACTTAACAGCTGACCATTTCCAGTTTTCACTACTTGCTCCATTTGCAAACACCATCCCTTTTTTGGGTAAGTTTACTGTTGAAGGAAACCATACTAGACCTTTTTCATCTTCATGTTTTAAATCTTTATACAATTCAGGAAGAATTTCCATTTGTTCCTCCATTATCAATTCTCCTTCTCTCATTAAGGAATTAGATTGGAAGCCACAACCATAACAAAAATAATTATTTATATCTTGGTTTACTTCAGTAACATAACATGCATCTGATCCACATCTAGGGCATATGTCTAATTTATCTGTATTCATAATTATACTTTTTCAAGTTTAGGTAATTTTAATTTAGGAAGTTCTAAATTTTCAACTTTATTTAATTTAGGAAGTTTTAATTCTACTTGTTTTGGAAACTCAGGAATATTTTCTGTGAAAATAGAATCTATTTTTTCTTTCATTTTCTCAAAACTAAAATTATTCCTAGAATAAGTAGCTTGTTCTCTAGCTCCAGAAATAAATGATTTATATTTTTTATAACTATCTTTTAGAGCTTTTCCTAAAGCCATAGTATCAACATCAAACCACTTAGCTCCTTCTACAAACCAATTATTTCTAGCACTTGGGTGCATATCTCCTAAAGTGCCTGGAAGTAGTGTACTCATATTAGGTTTAAGAAAATCTGTATGACCAGACCAACCTGTGGTAATTATTGGTTTTTTAGTTTGAGTAAATTCAAGTAGAGGTCTACCAAATCCTTCTCCTTTAGTTAAACTAACCATAGCTTTGACTTTAGTATGATTATAAAGCTCATTTATTTCTTGATCAGAAAATTCTCCATGTAATAGGTAAACATTAGGACATTTACCCTTTACTGTATTTTTAATATCTTGAATCTTTTTTAAAGTTCTTTCTCTATCCATATAAGATACAGTTCCATGACTTGTTTTTAAAATTAAAGCGGGTTGTTGTTGTTTATTTTTAAATGTTTCACAGAAAGATTTAATTAATAAACCTACATTTTTTCTATCATGTCCAAAATCTCCTTGTATCCAATGTCCTACAAATAAGTAGCAAAATGATTCTCTAATATCAGATAAATCTAAAGTAGATTTAACTGGTTTATAGGTATCTAAATTTAACCCTTCAAATAATACTTCTGTTTTTGTATTTAGCTCAATACTACCTATAACTTGTTGAGTGTTTTTATCTGCTTTTTGAAACTTACAATCCCTTAATACTCTTATTGTATGTTCTGAGGAGCCTACTACTAAATTCATTCTATTACACCCTTCTATCCATTCGGCAGGACATAAAGTTGTTTCTATCCCTGCAGTCATCCCAATGTTATACTTTCCTTGTGGAACAAATTCATTTGGAATTGTTAACTGGATCCAAATTTCAGGTTGAGGGTATTGTTGGTTTGGTTGTGGATAAAATAAATGATCATTTAAAAACCCCCACTCAGAGTGATCTTCAATAAATCCCCAAGGGGTGCTACCCCATCTTTGGGGTAATATTTTTACATCATACTTATCTAACTCTATAATAGCTTTTGCTACGTCTCTACCTCTTGAACCATATCCTGAATATGTGTCTATAGGACAACTTAATATTAATGTTGGTTTGCTCATTTTAATAAACTAAATTATGTGTTTGTACTTTTTTAATATCTATATTAGTGTTAATTACTTCATATTTTTCTCTTGGTTTCCAAGTATCAAATAATTCATCCAAAGCTTCTATTACTCTTTTACCCTGATATTCAGCTGTAAAACCTGCTTCTTCACTTAAAGCCCATTCTCTACCTTTAATACCTACTTCATCTCGTTTTTGAGGGGACATATCATATATTTCCCTAATTCTTTCAGCTGCATCTTCTGCTTTACACCTGTCATCAAAAATATAGGGTGTTACAGGAGAACCTTGGATTGATCTATTTGTTGGGTAAACGGGAAAGGCCCATTCCCCATGTTCTTTATATTTACCTGTATGGTTTGAAGGAAGTTCTGGGGTTGGTTCAAACCAGTCTCCATTTTCATCCACAAATCTCATTTGGTCTTGCATTCCTCCTGTTACATTTGCTATAATAGGAGTACCTGCTAGCATAGCTTCAGTTAATGTTAATCCCCACCCTTCGTTTGAAGTTAATAAAATTTGGGCATCTGCTATATTATATAATCTATTTAAATCTTCTATTGGAAGTTTATTAGTTGAAAATTTTATAGCATTTGGGTATTGTTTTGAAAATAATAACTCTTCAACTGCTTTTAAATCTGTACCCGCTTCATGGGAAATTTCTGTATGTAATACAAAAACACATTTCTCAGCTTTTTCTTTAGGTAAAGAATCCAAAAATATTTTAAAAGCAAACATTGTATCTGGGATTTGTTTTCTTCTAATATTTCTGGAGTTAAAAAATAACATAAAATCAACTTCCTGATCTTTGAATACTTTGGTTTTAAAATTTTCTAATTCTTCTGATTGGGGAGGTATTGGAAAATATTTATTATGATTTAACCCATGAGGCACATATTCTATAATCTTATTCTTAACTTTATCCCCTAAAACAATTTTGTTTATGTTTACAGTTTGTTTTGAAATTCCTAACAAAGCATCACATGACTCATAAAATGCTTTATTATATAAAGGAGCAGGATAATCATCCCAAATGTTAAGATAAACAATAGGAATTTGTTTTCTAATTTCTCCCTCCATTTCAAATAACCACATAAAATATCTAGGGTCTGTAACTATAAAAATAGCATCAGGTTTTTCTGCTTTAATTAGTTGTCTTACCATATCAGGATTTCCATACCCATCAGTAGGGTATAAAAAGACACTAGAATCATCTATACCAGATTCTTTATTTGTGTCCTGACTTATGTCAAATCTTTTCCCTTTATCTGGGTGTTTGATAGCTCCTGCTATTTGAACCCAATTAAAATGTTGGCAAGTGTGTACAACTATTTCTTTCGCAACTGTAGCTACTCCTGATGGAACTCTTATATCATCACATATTAGGAGTATTTTTTTTCTTTCACTAGGTGGAAGATATTTAAAACTTTTATTCATATTTTTTTAATTATAAATCTAGGTTGGTTTGATTATTAATTTGTTTTCTAAATTCCTCATCCGTAAGATACAAATAAATTGCACGATCGGCAAGTTTTTGGAAGGAAAATTTCCTTTTCACACATTCAATTTTGAAATTTTCAAATAAATCACTTTTAACTTTTACACTAGTTAAGGTCATTTTTTTCTTTTCAGTCATTTTTATTTATTTAATTAATATTATATACATATATGCAAATTTTAAAGAGATACACCTACATTACATAGTTTTTTATCATTTTTGTAAGGACAAAAACCACAATTCCACTTAGATGGGTTTGGTAACATTTCCTCAGTTGTATACTCATTTTGAGTAAAACATTCACCCATAAATTCTTCTAATGCTTTAGTTGCTCTACTCATTTTAATTTTACCTGAAGGGGGAGAATACATTTGAAAGCGTTTTTGTGGGTAATCTCCATCAGTATAAACTTTCCTTCTTGTTATAAAAAATTCAATATCTATATTTTCCTTAGGTACATCAAACTGTTCTGCAAAGAATTTTTTGTATAATATAAGTTGGAATTGTTTATCTTCATCATTTTTTACATAATTCAATTTCCAACCATTAGTAGAGGTTTTAATATCTATTATTTTAAATTTGTTTAATCTTTCATTATACATGACAATATCAAGATACCCCATGAATAAAACGTTAGGATTGTATTTTACAGGAGGTATTAATATGGGAGTTTCAATTCCTACTAAATGCCAACCTCGTTTTGAAAAATATTTGCCTCTATGTTTTTTTAAGTAATTTAAAATTTCTACCCCATCTTGATAAAATTCACTTAATTCACCTGGATTTGAAAAATGTTGTTTTTTGTTTTTCTTATATTCATCCTGATAATGTTCTCTAATTTTATCTTTTAGAATTTCATTTATATCTTCTCTATCAGCTGCTGCTCCACTTTTATCATACATTACTTGAATGTAATGTTGAAACGCTTCGTGTAAGGCTTTTCCAAATACCGTATGAACACTTGGGGAATATACTTTATGACCATCTCTATACTGTAGAGCCCATTGTTTAGGGCATTTCTTCCACATAGAATATTGGGAATATGAAATATTCTTTTGGTAAGCATAATTTACCTCGGTAGGAGTAGTTTGTTGGATCTCCTTTACTATAGTAGGAATTTTAGCCATTTTTGAGCTCTATAAGCTTATCTAGATATTGTTTTGCTTTTTTCAGATCTTCTACTCCATTTTTATGTTTCCACCTTGTAACATATTTTACAATGTTACCTTCAAAAAAATCTAAATCATGGGAATAAGCATAATCCCACATTTCTATTCCATTATTATAATGTGTTGGGTGATTTACATTAGATTGGGAATCTTGAAATAATTGTTCTCTATATTCTTCTAATTCACTTGTAAATTTGTCTTTCACTTCAATAACTTTTTTATTTCTTTATTTTCTAGCCCCATTTCTCCTAGGATAATAGGCATTTCTTCATCTGTTATTACATTAATATACGAACGAGCTTCACGGAATCCAACCTCATAGTAAGAAGCTATGTGGGAAATTAATTCTTTGTTTATCTCTTTATTTTTGGTTTTAATGTATTGTAACCAGACTTTACGTTTTGGGATCATTTCTTTATAAAAGTTGTATATTTCTTTCTTATTATTAGGCATTAAACCTTGTGCTAAATCAGCGATTTCAACATAATATGGGCTCATACTTATAAATCTATGTACCATATATGAATTAAAATTTTCCCAATCGTTATCCGTAAACTCTGTACTTGGTGTTTTATATAGAGTTATATGTTGTAACCAATCAAATATGTTTTTTGTTTTATTTTTTAATTCCATACCTTGAAAATCTAAACCATAACCTTTCATGGAGGTAGTATAAAAACATTTTAGTAAATAGTTCTACTGAACCTATAGTAAACCCTATTTTTACACTCCCAGTTATTATATAAGATAATAAAATAGTATCTAAAGTCCCAACTATTCTCCAAGTAACAGTTTTTAAAAAGTGTCTTTTCCTACTAACACTTCCAGATGAATTAAAAATTCTAAAAATTTTAGGGAGTTTCTTTTTGGATTTTATAGTCTTAAACCCAATATTTTCTGGGTGTTTGATTGAATAAAGGGGGCTGGTTCCTATTTTGTTGATGGTAGAAGTAAGTTTACCATCTATTACAAAATCAGCTTCCCTATAATCTTCAATAAGTAAAGAATATAACTTATCGTCATCTAGATCCCTAAGACGATAAGCTTTTCTATATTTAGAAGTTGTTTTTTCTTCTAAAATTTCATATTCTTTATTTTTAATTATTAATACATCCATTAAATAGAAATATCTTCATATTCTTCTCTTAATTCTTTAGGTAATGAATCAGTTATAATTTTCTTTGTTTCTATATCATAAAATACTGGTATAGGTAAAAGAGCATCTTCTGTTCCTCCTACTACAAATTTACTTACTTTTCTTAAGACAAAAGCTTGTCCAAATAATTTACCTCCGTCAAATCCCTCTACTGAGGTGGTGTTTGTAAGGTCGATGTTGGGTTGTTGTTGATTATTCATTTTTTTATTTTTTGTTTTCGAATTTATAATTAAATATTTCTAAATCTCTTTTATTATGGTTTGTTACTATTTCAAAAGACTCATCACAATAATATTCTGAGTAGTGTTTGTGTTTGCTTGAGTTTATTTTTTTTATTTCGGGAAGGGGAAGGTTTAAATGGTTATATATTGTTTCTACTCCTTTATCAAATTCCTCATATCTTCCAATAAAATCAACCATTAAATTACCATTCTCATCTTCTAACCATTTATGACAGTTAGTCCAAACCCACCAAGGAACATTTTTACAAAACTTTAAAAAAGTATTATTTTTTCCACATCCAAATCTATCTCTATCTTTTTCATTTTGACATGAATCATCTAACCAGGTATATAAATGTTGAGTTAAATAACTCCACCAACTTATAGCCCTATCATAAGGATTCCTAACAAACCCACATTTCCATACTTCATCCCAATTATCATTATGGTAATCTTTTTTAATAGTAGATACATAGCTATGTTTATCATGGTTTTCGGGACGATTAGGATCATTAAATAAATCCCCATTTAACATTTTTTCTATAGAAGTACACCCTGTTTTAGGTACTGAGATGAAAAGAAATTGATTAGAAAAATCTTTAACCATTTTTAATAGTATTGTACATTCTTATTAAACAATCTTTATCTAATTGATTCCATTTTAGGTACTTTTTTTGCCATTCTTTGGTTTTTTCACCATTATAATTTGGCCAACTTCCATCTAAATAAGCTTGCCATCTAAATCCTTCTCTTGATCTATATAAGGTTACTTCTCTTTTAGTTACACTTGTATCCCCAAGTAATAATCTACATAGATAATTTTCTTTTTCACAATAGTTAATTAACATTTTTCTCCAAATTCGTTTTAATATTGGGTTATAATCTTGAGGTAATGTATAATATGTCCAACAAGTTAAATGAAAAGCAAACCCATGATAATAAGCTTTTGAAGCTGCTAATTGAAATTTATTCCATTTTTCTTTTAAATCATAATGAACTCTTGAAGTGTAATCATTATTTTTAACTTTATTTCTCTTGAACCCACAAATTTTTGCTATAATTCTATTTGAAGTAAATGCTAATCCATCTCCAATAATTCCATTTAAACAAGCAAAGTTTACATGAAACTTCTTCCATTTAGAACCCGCAAATAATTTTACCCAAGACCACATACCAGGTGTCATATTAAATCTACGCGAAAGCTTATACGGCAGCTTGCCCGCAATTTCCTCCAAATCTACATAGTCTCCATTAACGTGTAATGCAGCTAATGACATAATTACTTGATCTCTTGAAACATCATCCTCACCATGTCTACCAGTTGCTCTAGATGCTTGATATTTTTCTTTTTTAAAATGGTAATTGCCCCCGAATTTTCTGTAACAACCAAGTATACCTTCTTTTATTTCAGGGTCTTTCCAGGCTATATATGCTAATCCAGTTCTCCATAAGGCATCTCCCTCACCTACATTTTTATGACCTTCTTTTTTAGCCCATTCCCAGGCATGTTCATACATCATTTTATCTTCAGTACAAAAAAACTTTTTTGATACTACGTCTTTTCCTTTTTTAAAACTACTCATATTACTTGGGGTTTTTTGATTTCTATTATTTTTGCTAAAGCACTCGCGATATTAATCTCTTTATCTATTCTAAAATTTGAATGATATTGGTGCTCATTTAAAATCATAGCCACACTGCCTTCTCTACCCTTGGCATATTCACCCGCGTAATCAAATAATGATCTATATAATTCTTCAAAGTCTTTAACTCCCGAGTCGGCAATTATTTGTCTTAACTTTCGATAATCTGTTTTTGGGTTTTTTAATTCTGCTATGATTTGTTTTATATAATTGGATGATACAATGATTGATTTATCTAATACTAATTCATTATCTTTAGTTGATAATTGAATGGTATTTAACATTTTTCGTATATCCGGATGATGGGTGTTAACTATGTTAACAAGAGCTTCGATTTCGAACTTTGTTTGTTCTGTATCTAATATCTCTTTTAAATGTTTTGCTACCTCCTTTTTACTTGGGGGGATGATTTTAAGTACTTGACATCTTGATTGTAGTGGATCAATTATCCTTTCTACAAAATTGCACGTCATAATAAAACGTGTAGATCTTGAAAATGTTTCAATTACATTTCTTAAAGATGCTTGCGCTTGAATTGTGAGGAAATCTGCCTCATCGAGTATGACAACTTTGATCTGTCGAAACGAAGCAGTACTTGAGAAGTTTGTGACTTTATCCCTAATAGTTTCGATCCCACGTTCATCACTAGCGTTAATGTATAAGTAATCGCAATCCAAATTGTTAACAATGAGTTTAGCAAGAGTTGTTTTGCCCGTTCCAGCAGGTCCATAAAATATAAAGTTTTGAATGTCATCTTGATCTAAATATTTTTGTATTTGTTTTTTAATATGATCATTACCTACATATTCACTAAGGTTTTTAGATCGATATTTTTCTACTAATAATGAATGCTCTTTAGTATTCATCCCCATAAATATTATATTTTTTAATTGGTTCAGGTTTTACTTCTTCTTCAGAAGTTTTAATAGCATATAGCTTACTTCCTAAAGGGTCTAACCTATATTCACCCTTGAAGTTACTAACCCCTAGGTAGGCTTCCAAAGCATCTGTTAAACTTTTATGAACAATGTTTTTTGAATCATCTACCAGAGTCCACCTATCTCCAGGTGGCACTCTAGTAGCAATTAATTCATTTCTTTCTATAACCTTTGTTTTCATATTACATCATTCCCATCATAGCTGGGTCTATTTCTGGTGTTGGTGTTTCTGTTGGTTTATCAACTATTGTACATTCTGTAAGTAAAATTGTACCCGCAATTGAAGCTGCGTTTTGTAATGCATTTCTAGTTACCTTGAATGGATCAATAATACCTTCATTTTTTAGATTAGTAGTTTTATTAGTTTTAATATTATATCCAACCCAATCCAAATCTTCTACATCTAATGAAATTGAATTTGATTCTTCTTGAGTATAACCTGCGTTAGTTAAAATTTGTGAAAATGGTTTTCTACATGCTTTTTTAACTATATTTACACCAAATTCAAAATCTTCATTTCCACTAATTCCTAACCCTAAAGCTGCACCTAGTAAAGCAACTCCACCACCTGGGAGGATTCCTTCTTCAATGGCTGCTTTTGTAGCATTAAGAGCATCATCTACTCTATCTTTTTTCTCATTCATTTCAGTTTCAGTATTTCCACCTACATGAACAATTGCTACTCCTCCTACAAACTTAGACATTCTATCTTGTAATCTTTCCATCTCAAATGGTGTTTGAGCATTTTCAATTTGTGTAGCTAATTCTTCTACTCTTTGGGAAATTGATTCTTCACTACCTTTACCATCTACAATTGTTGTTTTTTCTTTAGTAACAGTAGCTACTCTAGCTTCACCAAACCATTCCCAACTAAATTTTTCAAGTTTCATTCCTTTTTCTTTAGAAAATACTTGACCTCCTGTTAATGTAGCTATATCTTCTAATACTAATTTCTGCCTATCTCCAAAATCAGGAGCTTTTACAGCACACACCTTTAATGTACCTCTCATTTTATTTACAATAAGAGTAGCTAAAGCTTCATTATCTATATCCTTAGCAATAATTAAAAGTGATTTATTTGTATTAGATACTCCTTCTAATATTGGAAGTAATTCTTTTACCTGTGTAAAAGTATGATCTGCTACTAACACATAAACTTCATTTAAAGTTGAAGTCATATTATTGTTATTAGTAACAAAATATGGGGATTTAAAACCTCTATCAAATTGCATACCTTCAACAGTTTCTAAATATGTTTCTCCTGTTTTAGATTCTTCAATATGAACAACTCCTTCTCTACCTACTTTTTCCATAGCTCTGGATATAAGTTTTCCTACTGTTTCATCATTGTTAGCTGAAATTGTTGCTATTTGTTCTAGTTGTTCTGGAGATGAAATATCTTCATTTATATTTCTTAATTGGGTAATAACTTGCTCTACAGCAGCATCTATACCTCTTTTAATATCTACGGCATTTGCTCCATCATCTAAAGCTGATAGGCCTGCTTTAACCATTTCTCTAGCTAATAGAGTAGAGGTAGTTGTACCATCTCCTGCATTATCAGCTGTTTTAATAGCTGCTTGTTTAAGCATTTGAACTCCTAGTTCTTGAATTGGGTCTTCTAATGAAATATTTTTTGCTACTGTTACCCCATCTTTTGTTGATTGAGGGTAATCATTTGGTTTTGAAATTACTACATT
>MDSV01188185.1_pt1 | contig 31842 bp, 19 predicted proteins | sample 810851 | NCBI WGS metagenome assembly MDSV01 (sample SAMN05326640, study PRJNA326480) | marine metagenome | isolation source: seawater | place: Atlantic Ocean: North East | collected 2012 | reverse complement strand
TGTACAGAATCACAACCATTAGTGTTAGTATATGTATTAGTGTATATACCTGAAGTGTTATATGTTACTCCATCCCAAGTAAAACTATCACATGCTAAAATATTAGTATAAGAAGTATCATTAGTACAATAAATACAACTACCATCATCGATATTAGCATTAAAATTAAAGTTTAACGCCGTTGAATCAGTACAACCTGAATATAAACATGAACCATCATCGATAGTTATTGTAGGATTGTAATTAACAGCTGTAGAATCAGTACATCCTAAATTTGGATACATTATCCAACAACCTGAGTTGTTTGGCATTTGACCACTAAAAATACCATTAGAATAAGTTCCAGTATACCAATATGATAACATTGAATCAGTATCAATATAATTATTGCCACATAAAGACCATAGTCCAGGCCATGAATTTGATAAAAATGGATCATTGCTATAAAAATATGTCCCATTACTTTGGTAGTCAATATACCAAACACCATCAATTACTGAATCACAACCAAAATCTCCTTCCATAATCCATTGACCCATTGTTAAATCAACAACAGGATTACTAATATAAATACAAGATAATGAATCATTAATATTTGCAAGTGAATCATAATTACATGCTAATGAATCCATACATCCAATATTCCCAATTATATTTATAGAATAATCATTATTAAATGTATTTAATGTAGTAGAACCAAGAATAGGAATGTTACTTGCATAAATAGTATATTCAATATTTAACTGATAAAGTCCAGTATCAGCAATAGTTGGATTTGAAATAGAAAATATATTCATACATCCAGAAGTTCCTCCATCATATGAACAGTTTACTGGATTACAACTATATGTAAAAGAGGAAGGAAGGCCAGTAATGTTATTTATCAATATACTATCAATAGTAATTGGAATGGGGGAACCAGGAAATATCTCATATAATGTATCAAGTCCAATAACAGCAGTAAGAACTTCATTATATGGTTGATTTACATAAGCATTAGATAAACCTGTTAAACTATCAGGGTAAATCCCTTCTAAAGTAAATTGTGAGTCTGGATAACAAGTAATATATTCACATGAACCATCATCAACTATTGCATTAGAACTATAATTACTAGCTAATGGATCAGTACATCCAGAAAATGAACAAAATGCCTCAACTTCTATGTCGTAAAAAAAATAATAATATCCAGCAACACCAGCACTAGACCCAATAATATTTAATGTATTTCCAATATTGTAAGGATAATTTGGACTTGAACTATTTCGATATAAACCTACACTAGATAATGCTCCTTGACTGACACCTAACTGCATACCATTTGCCACAGGTACTTCAAAATTTAAATTTATTCTTTGAGAGCCCGCTATAACAGATAGAGTTGTATCATCGATTACTACGCCTGCATTGTCTCTTAGTTCAAAAGTTATAGTGTTATTTCCTTCAGAATAAATTAAAGCAGATTTTATAACACATCTTTTACTTGCATCTAAAATTAAGTGTTGATCGTTATAAAAATAGCTTCCAGTTCCAAAATTATTATCAGGTTCTCCACCATAAATAGTAGTTGTATTAGCTGTTGAATCATAATTGACAGCAAGAGAATCAATACAACCAAAAATAGTTGCAATACATGAACTATCATCATAACAAGCTAAGGAATCATAATTAATTGCCAATGGATCTGTGCATCCTGATGAATAACAACATGAACCATTATCAATTACTGACAAGTAATCATAATTTAATGCAAGAGAATCTGTACAACCAGAATAACAAGACATAACATTAACAAAAGATAAAGGAACAGAATCTAAACAATCACAAACTAAATAGCTACTATTGTTATTTACTATACTATTATCATAAAAATCTTGAATATGATCTACATAATCAAATAATAAAGCAACTGAATTACTATTTGAAGAATTATTTGTATCTCTTGCAAAAACAAAAGCATAATCTAATGAATAAACATCATTATTATTAAAATTAAATGGACCTACAGACATTAACACTCTTCTATCTCCTGGAACATTTCCAGCGCTTTGTTCTGTCCATGACTGAGCTGTAAAAACTGAATCTGTAGTATCAGGATACATATAACTTATTTGTGTACCTCCACCATATCCATTTCCTCCAAAGGTAATTGGAGTATTATCTTTCCAATATCCGCTTAAATAATTATAATAATGTTGAGCATTTTCAGGATTTCCTGTAACTGAAAAATCATTATTATATGTAACAAAATTAGACATATTACTATTCAAATATACAAGCCCTTGAGCAGGAGGGTTTAATCCATATCCATTCACTCCTTCATCAAAGAAATCTCCATTGTAAACATATCCTAAATTTTTTCCAACGTGACAACCTACATAGTCATCTAGCATATAACCTAAATCTACATCCACCCAAGTTCCACAATAAAAATCACTTAAATTATTGTCTCCTCTGTTAAAAATTTTCATATTTACAAATAAAGTATGATTAACTGCTAAATTATCATCACACTTGTAACCATAAAACATGATATGTTGTTCAATACCTAATGGTAGACTTCCGGTTTCTGAATGAAATCCATTATCATTTCTTATAATATAAATTGCTTGATCACCTTTAAACTCTGGATAATCACCTAATAACGGTTCATATTGACCATTAGCATTTAAATCTATAAATGGTGCTAAATTATAGGATTGACCTAATAAAGTATCACCATGAGCTGGCCAGTTTCTAATTACATCTGGCATCGTTAATAAATATTGAGGAGAATTAAATGATTGAGTGTGGAAATCAATCATATTTCTATCAATTTTCCATACTCTATCCCAAAAATTAGTTGTATCACATTCTGAAGTAAATGGACCTGACCAATAATCTATTCCAGTTTGACTTGGACCATAAGTCATTGCAGCTGTTCTAACATTTCCAGATGAATCTAGTGCGCCAAACCAATAATCATGAGCAAAAATAGTATGTTTACCACTTCCTTTGGGAACTTCAAATTTAGAATTATTTCCGTCCCAGAAAAAAGCACCAGGGCCAACACTTGTTCTTATTCCATTTATATCAAATTCATCTTGTGAATTTGGAGTAATATTATTTGAACAATAATTACAACTACTATCATTTATGATAGCTAAAGAATCATAATTAAACGCTAAGGAATCAGTACAGCCCGAACAAGTTAAATTCCAATCACCATTAAATGATGGAGGAAAATAAATAGATAAAGTATCATTTGATGCAAAAAAAGAATCACCAAAAATTGGCAAGTACATTAATTGATATGTTTGTCCTATTGTATCTCCTACTCCTACGCATGTAATATTAGCTAAATCACTAATATCACAAACTCCTGCAACTACGCAAGAACCACAACTATCTATTATTGATGTACCATTAACAACGCCATTACAATCGATATAATTACAACTACCATTATCAGTATTTGCAAGTGGATTATAATTAGATGCTAAGGAATCTATGCATCCATAAATTGGACAATTACATTGGTGAAAACCAAGATTAAACCATGTGTTTGATGGTAATGAATCCCACTGTAAAGATGGATTAAATAAATCATAACCATAGTTATCAGGTTGGCTTATGTGCGGTTTCCTTATCAATGTGTGATTTCGTGTCCACGGATCTGCACCATTGGAAATAGTGAAATTTGCAGAAGAATCTGAAGTCCAACCTGTCCCAGGATCTTCTCCAATTCTTCCAATAACATCAATAATTTCACCAGTTGAAATTTTTGATAAAATAATTACATCATCACCATTCATATGAAGTGGAGTTGGATACGAACCATCGGGTGGTGCTTGATCCCTTAAGTTATAAAGAATTGGTGAAATGATGCCATAACCTATATCCACGGTATCTCCGTTTGTAATAACCCAAACATCTCCCGGCATTAAAGAACCAGATAATAGAGTTATACCTCCTAAAATATTATTAGTATCACCATTCCTATATCTTTCAAGTTGATATTCATCCAAATTAATAATATTATTTGTTGGATTATATATCTCTATTGCTCTATTTTGTGTATTATTCAGATCGCATACATATTCAGAAACAAACAATTCTGAACATGGTATAAATTGAAATATGCATGAACTATCATCACAATTAGATAAAGGGTCATAATTAAAAGCTGTTGAATCTGTACAACCATATGTACAATATATACAACTTCCATCATCAATTTGAGCATTTATATTATAATTGATAGCTAATGAATCTATACAACCTAAATTCCAAGGAAAATGTGTTGGTTGCCAGTCAACACCAACATGCCAAGGAGTTATCCCAAACTCAAGTGCTCCAATATCAGGTGAGTTTCCAGAAAATTGATGTGCTATATTAGATACAATTAATCCCGAATCTATCAACGAAGAATTCAATAATGGGAGGTAATTTAATGTATCAATCAATGAAGAAAAATGTATGTTAGGGTTATCATATCCATTCCAATTATTAGAATTAAATCCAGGTATAGGTAATTGATTAGCTCTATGAGCACTCATTTTATCACTAAAATTATTGTAGATAAATGAACTATCATTCGAATTATCTTCATCAAGTATTATTAACCCATTTTTATTACTAGAAAACGTTGTATTATAGCATATATAATGATGGTTTCCTTTTACCATAATACCATTTGTTCTAACTGCTATATTATGATGCATTTTCCCATACTGTCCAGCTTGTCCAGGAGATCCACCTGGTGCATCAAAACGTAGAGCATATTTTGGTGTATCATGAATATAATTATGATGAATATTTGAATTTTGAACAGTTGCAGCAGTTCCTTGATATACAGATCCATCTGACTGTAAAGATCCTGTTGCATACACTTCGTTATATGCAAATTCTGGAGATGTACCTGGCGCTATAAATGCAGATGCAGAAGAATGATGTATAGTGTTATGTACAAATCTATTCATATCACCATTAATATAAACACCAACCATTAAAAATGGTAGTTCTGAAACTGTGTAATCAATATATTGCATATAGCAATTCTCAACTAAATTATTATCACCATATATTCTTAGCGCATCACCGTCTGTATACTCGAATAAACATTTACGAATAATACTATTATTTACATTATTAATATTTCCTGACTGACCTAGGCTAGTAACATTTGGAGATGACAGAAAATCTTTAAGCATTCTTTTTGAACAATTAGGAAAAGAAAAGTTACAATTTTCAATTATTAATCCACTTGAACTCTTAGCTAAAAATGTAGTAGAAAAGAAGAAAAAATTATCTATAGTTACATTATTAGAATTATCAATACTAATTGCATATTCTTGAGTTTTACCTTTTATATTTCTTCCATTAGGATTCTGCCCATTATCAGGATATAAGTATAAAATCATTGTTGTTGTATCATAATACCACTCATTTGCTTGATCTAGAAAATCTAACTTTCCTTCCAAATAAAAATTATGATGTTTATCTCTATAAGCATTGTTTGGAACTTGATTATAACTAAAAAAGTTTTCATTAGCATTATGAGAAGTTATTTCTCTATTATAAGTTTTAAAAGAACCTACGTTCATTATACCAATGGCGCCAGTTATGTTTAGACCTGTTGCCGCTAAATTATAATTTGAGGGATCTACTAATTCAAAACCATTATATGAACCATCTGGAAAGCCAGCAACTGAATCAACAATTCCAGATGCCCAAGAATCTAAATTGTAAATTGACTTATCTGTAAAATTAGCATTAGGCCATCTAGCCATAACCATTTCATTATTATCGACAAAAAGTTGCCAAATGTGATTATCTAAAGTAGTTTGAAAAATATTTCCATTATAATTTGTCCAATTTGTATTAATTTTTCTAGTACCATCAAAACATACAAATTCATCATTATATGTTGTTAAAACTATGTTATTTTTATTACTAATAACAACATCTTGATAATATGTACCTCCTCTAACAAAACATGTATCACCACTATTCATAAGACTTAATGCCTTATTAATTGTTGCAAAAGGGGAATTGATATTACCTAAATTAGTTGAGTCATTTCCTCCACTAGATTCTAAAGCAACAAAATAACTATTTTGTGAAAATATAACTGAGGGAAGAAAAAGTAAAAAAAATAAAAAAAATTTCATATTGCAATTTGTGTACCAAATCTACAATATTTTAATTATTGAAAACAAATTTTTAAAGGAATCTCTAATTTAACATTTGTTGTTTAATTCCACTATAATCAGCCCACTCCCATATGCCATTAATTTTCCCATCAACATAATTTACAGTTTGATAAGCAGAGAATTCAATATTAGTAGAATCATTGGTCAAAATTGCACCATAATATACTCTAACACTACCATCAATATTATAAGTTTGCTCATCTAATCCAGGTAAATATATAGAATGAACAATATTAAAAATAAAATTATTTTTTTTCATAACTAAAACACTATCAATATATTCATCCTTATCAATAGTTAATCCTTTTTTATGACCTACAGGATAAAAAGAAAACACAAAATCTTCAGAAAGATATTTTGAAAGATTAATGCTAGTACTATTAGTATCTAAAAAATATGTATTCAAATCATTAACTAAATCCTTATAAAGGTTTAAATTTTTTTCATACAAATTTTTATGATCCTTACAAGATAACAAAATAAAAAAGCATATTAAAACAAAAATACAATATGAAGCCTTGTTATTCATATATATATTTCTTTTCTACCCTACCTCCTTCATAAATGTAAAATAATGTTTTATTAATTGTATGATTTGCTTTTCTTCCTAAAACATCTACAATTTTAACTAGTTTATTTTTTGATAATAAAAAATGATTTGTAGAAGTAATACTACCAACTTTAGACCATATACCTAAATTTGAATTCCAAATCCAAGTTTCACAACATGTAAATGTATTAAGACTATTATTACTAATGTAATACAAGCAAGTTGTTATTGTATCATAAGGCATATTTGTAGTAGCTGAAAAATTGTTTACACTATGAATACATACAGATGAAAAGCAACTATCTTCTCCAAGTACTGTTCCATCAGATGATGTTGTAACAATATAATCAACTTGATACATATTTAAACTAGAAAATGGTTGCATTGTAAACTGAGATTGAGAACCTATAATGTTAATAGAATCACAAGGGGTAATATTACTAACTTGACTACATACTGATTGACATGCAGATAAATAGGCATACTGCCCCATTCCTGTTCCAGGATCATAACATCCGTTAGCACTACAATCCCATGAAGGAGTTGGAGATCCACATACAGCCTGACAAGTAGCTAAAGAAGAAAATTGTCCCATTCCTGTCCCAGGGTCATAACAACCTAAAGGAGAATTTGGTGAACAATCCCAAGATGCAGTAGGCGAATTTGTTGGAGATACCCAACTACTTCCATCCCATATATAAATAACACAACAAACTGTATTCATATAATGAAGACAAGTAGTGATTGTATCAAAAGCTGTTGCTGGATTATTAAATACAAAATGAGAAGAAGACATACTATCTTCAGCTAAAATAAATCCACTATTTGATGTTGTAACCCAATAATCAACCAATATGGGTATGAAAGATGTATTTATTGAAATGGTAAACTGATACTGAGATCCACTGACTACTAATGAATCGCATAAAATCACTTGAGAATTTGCTTTTGAAAAGAAGAAAAGCATAAATATTATAAAAAAATATTTTTTCATTTATAGTTTTTTTTTAAAAGTAATAAATTAAAATAATATTTAAATAATCATATGATAAAATGCAAACAAACTTAAAACTTTAAAATCATTTAAATAATTAACGTCATTTAATATATTTCCTTAGCATATTTGGCAAGTAAAGAATATCAAAAATAAGTGCAATAATAGCGGCAGAAATTGTAATGTATGCTAATTGACTTATAGATCGAAATTCAGAGAGAAATAAAGGAATTAATGAAACAATAATAATTATGGTAGTTTTAATTATAGCATGAAAAGTTTTCTTCTCACAATATCTAATCGAATCTAAAATCGATTTATTTTTTCTTCTGTTAATACTATATGCTGATATAATATGAATAGAATCATCAACTATTAATCCAAAAACAATAGCAAAAATAAAAGCATTCGATAGACTAAGATAAAATCCAAATAATGATAATAGTCCCAAACAACTAAAAAGCGGAATAAGATTTGGTATTAGTGATACAAATAGATACTTAAAATTAAAATTATTTATAAATACAAAAACAAATCCTATTAAGAAAATTGCAATTAATAATCCAATTAACACTTCATAAGTTAGCTTATTACTAATTTGATCAAATAAGTAACCAACACCTCCTATAGAAGAATTCAAATCAATTGAATTTGAAAAATTAATAATTTTATTATACAAAAGATTAGATTCAAGAGCACCTATATCTTTCATTCTAGCTTTGATTAAAGTTGTATCATTTCTTTTAATATTTAAGTCAACATTAACATTATTCATTTCTAAAAAATCAACATACTTATCTGTTTGTTCATTTGATGAATTAAATAAGCTAAATGAAATAGGTTTTATGCCTCCGAAAGATTCTTCAAAATAATTAATCTCTTTAAATAATTGTGAATTTGTATTTATTTCATCTTTTAAAAAATTATCAACTTTAAAATTAAAAACTCCTAAAAAAGAAAAAATAATAAAAACATATAAAATCCAACTTCTTTTAGGATTAAGAAGAGAAATCAGACAATATATTTTATTAGATAAATTAACTCCAATCCTTCTATTCACTAAATTATAATCTATTGCTAATGCAAAAAAAGTAACTATAATAAACAAACAAACAAATATTGAAATAGTTGTTACTACTCCAAAACGCATTAATGGTTCAAAAGAACCAAATGTGAAACTTAAAAAACTAATTGCGGTTGTTAAAGAAGTTAAAAAAACTGGCTTACCAATATTTTGTAATTGGTTAAAATAAAATCTATACTTATTCTTTATTTCTTCTTTAGTGTTTAATAAGTGCATAAAATCTGAGATAGTAATTATAAAAATAATTGCAGGTATTATAATCATCACAAGTTCTATACCACCAAATAAAAAGTTTGATATCGAAAACGAAAAAATAATTGAAATAAAAATAGAGAATAAAGAAATTATTACAAGCTTAATACTTCTTACAAAATACCATAATATCAAACCACATAATATTGCACTAAGTACTATAAATAATCTTAGCTCTTTAATAATATTCTCTTTCATATATATTTCAGATTTAATCTGGCCTGAAATATTAACTTTTGCTTGAGTAATTTGTGAAAACTTTTCCTCTAAAAATGAAATGTATTCTATTTTATCAATCTCATTATCAAGTCCTTTTGACTTAATAACAAAAATGAGATCTTTAAGATCATCTGAAATCAAATTACTTTTATATTCCTTTAATTTTAGTACAGAATTATTAAATTTCGACTCATCCTCAAAATTCATAAGAGGAATAACTAAAGGGATAAAGGATTCATTAATTATTATTTTTTCATTTAATATACTTTTAATTGATCTGATTTTTTTACTATTACTTATCTCTTTAACTAAATTATTAACTTCATTAATTTTTGCAAACGAAATACTATCTATAAGTTTAATCCCAACAAGTAATAAATTACTATCATCAATTGATTTATCAATGATATCCTTATCTACATTAGAAAGCTCAATTATTCGTTCACTTTCAAAAAAAACATTTAGAGTAGAAATATTAAAGCAACAAAGTATACAAAAAAGTACAATGATTGCTAAATTCAAAAATCTAAATTTCCAAAAAAATCTTGTTAAATTCAAAGAAAAAGATACTTATATGATTAACAATAACTAATTAACAACTAATTTTTTTTCAACTTTACCATTATTTAAAATATTAAATAATATTTTGTTATCGGTATAGTTATCTACTGACCTTCCTAAAATATCAATTGTTTTAATAATATTAGATTCTTTAGAATTTAATATTAGAAAATTGTCAGATGTTGTATTACAATTGATCATCCCATTTAAATTAAATTTTGATACAAAATTCCAAATCTCTGAATTAGCATCAATATCTTGATTTCCCCATCCATTTACTTGAGAAGGCCAATCATGATCGCCGTTAGAAATTTTCAACTCCTCTACTACAACACATCCATCTCCATTTGTCCATGAAAATCTTTCTACTGTACTTCCATCTGCAGTTGATAAATCAGGAAGTTGATAAACTAGAGGAGTTAAATCCGTGTTATTATAGTTAGCCCAGTAATTATTTATTTCACTTACTGAAAAATACCATCCATTTCCATTGTATGGATGAGTTTGATCTATAGTTCCTGGAATACTTAAAACAGCTGTAGGATGGGTTAAATTACAATTATCAAAAGCTCCAATAAATGCGGCACCTGCAACTGCACTAATAGCAGCAATACTACTATTTAATCTACATGCTAAATCATAAGAAAACATACCCCCTAAGGAGTAGCCACAAGCATATACCCTACTATTGTCAATAGAGTAAGATAAAGATATTTCATCAATTAATGCCTCAATGAAAAAAATATCATCATGATTTGTAGGTTCTTTATGCATCCAATTAGTAGACCCTCCATCTCCTGGATCAGCAAGTGCTTGTGGATAAACTAAGATAAATCCTGCAGTATCTGAAATAGGTCTAAAATCTGCTTCGAAATTCATAAAATCGACAGCATATCCAGATCCACCATGAAAAGCAAATAAAATTGGTGCTGGATTAGAAGAAGAATAAGTTTGTGGTATATAAATTATATATTCTCTATTATTTCCATCATAAAATATATTCTCAGTCAATTGTTGAGAGAAACTTAAAAAAGGTAAGCTGATCAAAAGAAATAAAGCTCTATTCATAATTAAATTATTTTATGGTTAATTTCTTTACTAAAATATTATCATTATTCTCAATTCTAATGAAGTACACTCCTTTAGAATTTGCTTTTAAATCAATATGAAAATTATTTTTATCTAATAAATCTTTATATATTACTTTACCTAATGAATTAATGACAGTCAGCTTAGAACCTATTAAATCAACTCCATCAAAATCAATATTAAATATCCCGTTAGAAGGATTAGGATAAACTAAAATTTTATTACTTAAAATATAATTAATATTTGAAACACAAGAGTCTACCTCTACCCAAACTTCCTTACTAACAGTACAATTATTCGTATCTTTTCCATAAACCATATACCATGTGTCTTCAATTGGGAAATCTTCATAATTCTGTGTTTGTGCTAAAACATTACCATTTATATCCATCCAATAATAATATGTAAATCCATTTGTTGCTTCAAGGATAATCTTTTCACCTAAACATATCTTTGGTGGTGAGGGTTGAGATTGAATGCTTAAAGTAGGTGTTGAAAATAAAGATACTTTAGTATAAAGAATACTATCACAACCATTAATTGCAGTTAATGTATCATAGTAGTTACCAGCATTATAATAAATACTTGATCCAACTACAACACTATCTCCATCACATATCTTTTTAAATACTGTATCTAAAGAAGCATTGACAATTAAATCTAAAGTATGTGTTGAATCACATCCAGTTAAATTAGTGTATACATTTGTATAAATTCCTGTAGAATTATAAGTAACACCATCCCAAACAAAGGAACTACAAGTGGATATTGTTGTTGTATCACCATTTGAATAATTAATTGTTAAATCAAGTATAATAGTATCTGTACATCCAGCAGAACTGGTATATGAAATCCAATGCAATCCACTAGTGTTATAAGTCATCCCGTTAAGTTGCCAAGTATATGAATCACATTCTATTATAGTAGTAGTATCAATTCCAACACAGTAGATACATGAACCATCGTCAGCTGTAGCATTAGGATCATAATTTACTGCTAATGAATCTGTACAACCATAAACCGGAGGACATAAAGTATGTTGACCAACATCTAACCAATAATTTTGCGTTTCTACTACCCACTGAGAATTTGTTAAGTTAGTACCTGCTGATTGAGTCCAATTAGTGTCTCCTTGCATAATGACACATTTTCTTACTAATGTATGATCCTTGGTTCCATCTGTAATTCCAGCAACATCCCAACCGCTTCCATTGCTTGGAGCTTGTCCATCATTACCAACTGCATCTATTAATACTCCATTTTTAGCTAATCCTACAGCATCATTTCCATTCCAATTAGCACCTGTACCTCCCCAAGAAACATCTCCCTGTGTAATAATTGCAGGATCTGAACTTGGATGGTATATAACATATACATCATTTGGTGCAATTATCCCAGATAAACTTAAAGTACCACCATTTCCCCATGGAGGGTTACCATTTTGAATCTTCCATATCTCGTAATCAGCCAAATCAACATTAACACTAGTTGGATTATAAATTTCTAAGTATTTATTAAATGAACTCCCTTCAGCATATTCAGAAATAAATAAATCTAAAGCGCAGTTAATTGGACTAGTAAGTGTTACTCCACCATTAACTATACATCCATTAGCATCTGTAACATTCACAATGTATGTACCAGGACTTAATGAATCAGCTTGCTGAGAAACTTGGTTTGGTGTAGTCATCCAATTATAACTTAAAAGACCAAGTCCATTACTAACATAAACTGTTGCTGTTCCATCTCCACCGTTACAGCTAACTGGAGTTGATACAATTGAATCCACTTGTAAACAAGGAGGATCAATTATAGAAACTGTTTCAGAGAAAGAATTACCCATTACATCTGTAACCGTACATGTATAAGTACCAGAAGATAAATTACTAACATTTATTGTATTAGATATTACATTTTGATTTTGATCAATCCACATGTAAGTGTAAGGTGCTATTCCACCGAAAACAACTGCTGAAGCACTACCACTACCTCCACAACAAATGGGATCAATTCCTGATACACTTAAAGATAAACTTGTATTTTGAGTCACTACAACTGAAGTCTGAAAACTACATCCATATGCATCAACTACGCTCACTGAATATGTTCCAGGAGCTAAGCCCTGAATACTTGGCGTTAATTGATTATTAAACCAAAAATAGGAATATGGTGGTACACCACCAGAAGGTATTACAGTTGCAATACCATTATTACCTGTTGATGATGTAGATGATGTTGTTACATTCAAGCACGGTGGTTCACTTACAATATAACTATCTGTAACAGAGCAACCGTTAGCATCTGTAATAGAACATACATATGACCCGGCTGATAAATTAGTTGCAGTAGGTGTTGTAGTTCCAGAAGACCAATTATAAGTGTAAGGAGAGGTTCCACCAGATACAGAAACAGAAATTTCACCATTATTAGCGCCACAACAAAGCACATCTGTTATTGTCGCAGATTGTGAAATAGGTAATGGCTCAGAAATAGTTATACTAGTTGTTGCAATTCCAAGTTGATTATCATCTACTTGAATATCATATGTTCCACCTGACAACCCATTAAATATGTTACTAGGATGAAATGTCAATCCATTATCAATAGAATATTGATAAGGAGGACTACCTCCTGAGGCATTAATACTTAAGCTTCCGTCACTACCACCAGAGCAACTTACATTTGATACAATGCCTTGATTTACAACAAGTGGTGAAGATTGTAAAACAATTATCTGACCTACCATTCCGGAAATAGCATGATTTCCGACAGAACAATCATAATTATATGTGCCAGGAACAGTAAATAATTGAGTATGAATTACAGCTCCTAAAGTACTTGTAAAAGAAGATTGAAAACTTACAGGATTGTTAAAACTCATATTGGTTTGAGAATTTATATTAGCATTAACATCATGCGTCCCTCCATCATTAATCCACTCAACAACATCTCCAACAGAAATTGTAAGAGAAGATGGATTGTAATAGTAAGAACCAGCATTGATTGTATGTAAAGTTTGTCCATTAGTTTGAAATGTGAATAAGCAAATTAATGAAGTTATTAGTAGTCTTAGAGTCATATTTATATTTTTAAATTAAGTAATCAAAAGTAGTCAATTATAAAGAATTAACATTATCGAGCAATTGAAAATTTATTAACTAAAAATAAATGTTATACTAACAAAATTTAAGTGGAATAATCTAAATTGATTAATTGTTTTGTTTTAATTTTGCAAAAAAAAAAATTGAGAGCTTTTTTAACTATTTTACTTATCTGTTGTTTCACAAATTCTTTTGCTCAAGAAAACTATACAATCAGTGGTTATGTTCAAGACGAATCATCTGGAGAAAGTCTAATTGGCGTATCAATCTATGATAAAAACACATATAAAGGAACTACAACAAATCAATACGGATTTTATTCTTTAACACTACCTAAAGGACAATATGAAATTATTTTCTCATTCATTGGATTTAAGTCTGATGAAAATAAATTAGATCTTAATAAAAATCTAAGACTAAACATTTCATTAAAGAATAATGCCATTGTAACTGATGAAGTAATTGTTACAGGAGAAAGATTAGACAAAAATGTTAGTAGTTCTGATATGAGCCAAGCAAAAATAGAGGTCGACAATATTAAACAGCTCCCTGTCATACTTGGTGAGGTAGATGTTTTAAAATCTGCCCAATTACTTCCTGGAATACAGTCTGGAGGTGAAGGAAATTCAGGTCTTTATGTAAGAGGTGGTGGTCCAGATCAAAATCTGATTCTCTTAGATGAAGCAGTAGTTTATAATGCTGCCCATCTTTTTGGTTTTTTTTCAGTCTTTAATGCTGATGCAATAAAAGATATAAATATAATTAAAGGAGGTATGCCAGCAGAATTTGGAGGACGATTATCTTCAGTTCTAGATATAACTATGAAAGATGGTAATAATAAAAAGTATCAAGTTGATGGAGGTATTGGTTTATTATCTTCTAGATTGACTGTTCAGGGACCTATTCAAAAAAACAAAAGTTCTTTTATAGTCTCTGGAAGGAGAACCTATGTAGATGTATTAGCAAAACCTTTTATGCAAGGAGATAATGCATTTAGTGGTTCAGGATACTTCTTTTATGACTTAACAACAAAAGTAAATTATAGAATTTCAGATAAAGACCGTTTATTCTTAAGTGGGTATTTTGGAAGAGATGTATTTACATTTGCTAATTCTAATAATGATATTGGCATTGGTATTCCTTGGGGTAATGCCACTACATCCTTAAGATGGAATCATCTTTTTAATGATAAATTATTTATGAATACCTCACTTATTTTTTCAGATTATAGATTCGAATTTAATATAGAACAAAGTCAATTTGAATTAAAAATCTTTTCAGGAATAAATGATTGGAACACAAAAATTGATTTTCTATACCAACCAAATCAAAGAAATACCATAAAATTTGGTGCAAATTATATCTATCATGAATTTACTCCAGGAAATGCAACAGGAAGATCAGGAGAAGTTGTCTTTGAACCAGATGAAATATTTAGACAATATTCAAATGAAGGTGCCATTTACTTTTCAGATGATATTGATATTACTGATGAATTAAGAGTACATGCAGGCCTTCGTTATTCTTCATTTCAACATAGTGGATACATAAGTTTTAGAGACTATGTTTCTAATGAATTTACAGGTAGTAAAGATAATTATAGACATATAGAACCAAGACTTACTTTTAGATACAAAGTTAATCCTACTAGCTCTGTAAAAGGAGCATACACACAAAATTATCAATATATACATTTAGCATCCACTTCAAGCGTTACTCTTCCTACAGATCTATGGATTCCTAGCTCTGCAGGAATTAAACCAAAGTTTTCAGACCAATATGCGATGGGATATTTTAAAAATTTCAAGGAAAATACTTACGAAACATCTATTGAAGCATACTATAAAGAAATGACTAATCTTATAGAATATAAAGAAGGAGTTCTTCCTGAAGACAATACTAATTCAAATAGTGATGATGCGTTTGCTTTTGGTGATGGAGAATCATATGGAGTGGAACTTTTAGTGAAAAAGAACAAAGGAAAAACTACTGGATGGATAGGCTACACACTATCAAAGACCACAAGATTTTTTGATGAAGTAAATAATGGAAACCCTTTCCCTGCTAAATATGACAGGAGACATGATTTATCAATAACTGCAACTCATAAACTTTCCGATAAGTGGTCACTAAGTAGCGTGTTTGTTTATGCTACTGGAAATGCTATTACACTTCCAACACAAAGGTACGTGATAGGTGGAAATATTTATACTGAATTTACAAGTAGAAACGGTTTTAGAATGGATCCATATCATAGGCTAGATATTGGGGCAACTTACACTCGAAAAAAGAAAAAGAAGTTTCAATCATCATGGAATTTTTCTATTTATAATTTATATAGTAGAAAAAACCCTTACTTTATATATTTTGCTTTAGAAGCTCCTGAAGGTGAAAATGGAAGCATTCAAGAAGGAAATTTAACACCAAAAGCATATCAAGTCTCAATTTTCCCAATATTGCCTTCTGTTACTTGGAATTTTAACTTTTAAAAATGAAAAAATACCTTTTAATACTTAGTTTATTTATTTTCTCATGTGAGGAAGAAATTACTCTAGTATTACCCTCTTCTAATAATCAACTAGTTGTAGAAGGTGCAATTGAATCAGGTTATCCTCCATACGTGATATTAACTAAAAATCAAGGTTATTTTGATGAAATAAATGAAAGCACGTTTAGTGATATCTTTGTTAAAGATGCTGATTCTGTTGTTGTATGGTATGTAAATGATTCTGGAGAAAAAGAAATAAAAGAATTAAAATTAATTCCCGAAATAATTTCAGATTCTTTACTTTCATCTGATTTCCCTGTTTACACAATCAATGACATTAATGAACTTGTAAATATTATTGAAGATCCAGGTAATTATACATTTAGTGCACCTGGTAGAACATATTTTCTTGAAATTCATTGGAATAATAATATATACTCTAGTTCAACAACAATACCAACTCCTACTCCTCTAGATTGTTTGTGGGTTGAAAAAAATGAAACAGCTGAAAAAGAACATAAATGTGATATTAGAGCAATATACTCCGATGATGGAAGTATCCAAAACAATATACTAATCAAGACAAAACGTTTAGAACACTGGAGAAAAGATTCTCTCACAGGTTCTGCTGTTAATGAGCCTGACGACATGATGAAAATTGTAGATGCTGGTTCAGACGTATTAATTAATGGAGAATCATTTGAAACATACTTTCCAAGACCTAGTGAAAATGGCTTTCCAACTGGAAAATGGGCAGCAGAAAGATTTTCTGTAGATGAAAACAATGATAGTATTTTTCTTTCTAATGATGTGGTGCTGGTAAAATTTTGTCAAATTGATGAACCTTCTTTAAAATTTTGGCGTAGCCTAGTGAGACAATCTAGTACTAATGGTAATCCATTTGCAGAACCAACAAACTTAGTTGGGAATATTAATAATGGTTTAGGAATATGGACTGGATACGGTTCTGTTTACTACCAAATACCAATTATTAAAGGCACTGTTATTTTTGAACAAAATAAGCCAGAAATTATAGATATATTTTAAATTTACCAAAAAATTAAAATGACAAAAGAACTAGAAGTAATAGAAACACTAATTATTGGATCAGGTCCTGCTGGATACACCGCAGCTATTTATGCGGCAAGAGCTGACATGAAGCCAGTAGTAATACAAGGACTTCAACCTGGAGGACAATTAACAACTACTACAGATGTAGAAAATTATCCAGGATACAAAGATGGAATTACTGGACCTGAAATGATGGAAGATTTTAAAGTTCAAGCTGAAAGATTTGGCACTGATACTCGTTGGGGTATGGTAACTAAAGTAGATTTTTCTAAAAGACCTTTTAAAATAGAAATTGACGAATCCAAAAATGTTCTAGCTGAAACTGTTATTATTGCTACTGGAGCATCTGCTAAATGGCTAGGAATTGAAGATGAAAAAAGATTTAATGGATATGGTGTATCAGCATGTGCAACATGTGATGGCTTTTTTTACAAAGGTAAAGAAGTTGTTGTTGTTGGAGGCGGTGATACTGCAGCAGAGGAAGCTACATACCTTGCAAAACTTTGCACTAAAGTTACCTTACTTGTAAGAAAAGATAAAATGCGTGCATCTAAAGCAATGCAACATAGAGTATTTAATACAGATAATTTAGAAGTTCTTTTTAATCATGAAACTAAAAGTATTAATGGTGATCCAAAAAAGTCTGGCGTTGAAAGTGTAACAGCTATTAATAATTTAAATAATGAAGAAAAAAATATTAATGCTCAAGGATTCTTTGTAGCCATAGGACATAAACCTAATACAGATTTATTTAAAGGTCAACTTGATATGGATGAGAATGGCTATCTTAAAATAGAAGCAGGTACATCAAAAACCAAAATTCCTGGAGTATTTGCTGCAGGAGATGTTGCTGATCATGTTTACAGACAAGCAGTAACTTCAGCGGGAACTGGCTGTATGGCCGCATTAGATGCTGAAAGATTTTTAGCTTCAAATATCTGACAATCAACAATATAGAGTTTTTTATCTCAATATTAAAATTATATAATTTTAATTTATTATCTTTAAGAAATGAACCCTAAAGATATTTTAATTAAATATTGGGGATATTCAAATTTCAGATTACAACAAGAAGAAATTATATCCAAAATAATAAATAAAGAAGACACCCTGGCATTATTACCAACAGGAGGTGGAAAGTCTATTTGTTATCAAGTGCCAGCACTATTACAAGAAGGAATATGTATTGTTATATCTCCATTAATAGCATTAATGGAAGATCAAATTAGATTTCTACAATCTAAAGGTATTAAATCAGTTGCAATAACTAGTAGAATGAATTTTAGTGATTCTGAAAGGGTTTTAACTAATTGTATTTATGGAAATGTTAAATTTTTATACTTATCTCCTGAAAAGCTTAGAAATGAATTTGTAAGACAAAAATTAAGTAAAATGAATATTAATTTAATAGCAGTTGATGAAGCACATTGTATTTCGGAATGGGGACATGATTTTAGACCTGCATACAGAAAAATTATTGAAATTAGGAATATATCTTCAAACTGTCCATTTCTTGCTCTAACTGCGACAGCAACAAGAGAAGTTTGTGATGATATTCAAAAAAATCTGCATTTTAAAAAAAACAATGTTGTTAAGTCCTCTTTTTTCAGAAGAAACTTATCCTATATTATAGAAAATTCAAAAAATAAAAATAAAAGACTTTTAGAAATTATAAAAGAAATTAAAAGTTCAATAATTATTTATACACACAGTAGAAAAGCAACAAAAGAAATTTCAGAGCTATTGAATAAAAATAATTTTTCATCAACATATTATCATGCAGGATTAGATATAAAAATACGATTAAAAAGACAAGAAGCATGGAATAATAATCAAGTTAGAATTATAGTTGCTACTCAGGCGTTTGGAATGGGTATTAACAAATCAGATGTTAAAGCAGTAATTCATTTGTTCTTACCATCTAGAATAGAGGAGTATTTCCAACAAGCTGGAAGAGCTGGAAGAAATGAGGAAAAAGCATTTTCTTATCTGCTTATAAATAAAAATGATATAATTACACAAAAACAACTAATTAAATTAAAACACCCAAAAATAGATTTGATTAAATTCATTTATCAAAAGCTAGCAGATTTTTTAAATATTGCAGAATTTGATCTTCCTGAAGAATCTATTCCTTTTGATTTTAATGAATTTAGTAAAAAATATAAAATTACTAAATTAGAAATTTATTATTGCCTCAATATTTTGGAGCAAGAAGAATATTTAAAGCTCCACAGAACGATTAACCCTACTTCAAAAGTTAAATTATTAATAAATAAAGCGGAATTATATAAATTTCAAATTTCAAATAAAATTTTTGATAGTATTATTAATTCTTTATTGCGAATCAGCTCTAATATATTTTATGATTTCATTTCAATCAACGAAGAAAAAATTTCAAAAACTTTAAATATCAGTTTAAACAAAACGGTTGATTTACTTAATAATCTTAAAAAGATTAAGGTTATTTCATATCAACAAAAGCATAATTTTCCTACTATTAAATTTCTACAAAATAGAAAAGATGCTAAATACTTATTTATAAACGAAAAAAAATTAGAGCAAAGAAAAAACAATGATAATAGAAAATTAGATGATATTATTAAATATGTATCATCCAATGATAAATGTAGAAATATAATGTTACTACAGTATTTAAGCAATGAAAAAAGTGAAAATTGTGGTATTTGTGATTACTGCACTAAAAAAATATAATTTAAGTTAAATTTGTCACTATAATAATTTAAAATGAAAATAGTTTTCTTTGGAACACCTGGATTTGCAGCATACAATTTACAATATTTAATAGATCAAAATTATCAAATAGATGCTGTTGTAACTGGTTTAGATAAATTAAGAGGAAGAGGTAAAAAGAAACTACCAACAGAAGTTAAAAAAACAGCAATAGATAATAATATTCCAGTACTACAACCACAAAATCTTAACGATACAAGTTTCATTTATAAATTAAACGAATTAAAGGCAGATATTTTTTTAGTTGTTGCATTTAAATATTTACCAGAAAAAATTTGGAGATTACCAAAAATTGGGTCTATTAACTTACATACATCTCTTTTGCCTAATTACAGAGGAGCAGCGCCAATTAATAGAGTTCTTATTAATGGAGAAAAAAATACTGGTATAACTACCTTCTACTTAAACAAGAATATTGATCAAGGAAATATTTTAAAGCAGAAAAAAATTGATATTTCTGAAAATATGACTGCAGGCCAATTACATGAAAAATTAAAAAAAGAAGGCGCAATATTAATCAAAGATACTTTTAATGACATCATTAGTGACAGTATTTTTGAAAAAAAACAAAATAGTTCTAAAACTTTAATGGCTCCTAAGCTTACAAAAGAAATGTTAAGAATAGATTGGAAACAATCTGCATTAGATATTCACAATCTAGTAAGAGGACTGTCTCCATACATTTCTGAAAATAAAATTTTAAAGGATGTTTCTATTTGTCCATCGGCATGGTTTATGATTAAAGAAAAAAATGGAGTTGAAAAAAGAGTTAAACTACAATTAACAACAATTAAAAAATCACAAAAAAAATATAATTTTAAAGTTGAAACTGATAATAAAACATATTTAAATATCATAATTTCTGAAATGCTTATCTCATTATTACAACTTCAAGTAGAAGGTAAAAAATCTATCTCAATACATCAATTTCTTAATGGCTATGATCTAAAAAGTTTAGAAATTTTATGAAAAAAAACAACAATGCTTTGATTGAGCACTTTAAACAATTTGTTTCTAAAAAAAGATTTGATCTTTTTAATAAAAAAGTTCAAGAAAGAACTAGACATATAACTCTTGTTTTAGAAAACATGTATCAAGCAAGGAATATTTCAGCTTGTTTGAGATCTGCAGATTGTTTTGGAATACAAGATGTTCATATAATAGAAAATGACAATCATTTTGAAGATAACAATGAAGTTTCAATGGGTGCAAGTAAATGGCTGAAAATTAATAATTATAATAAAGAGAAACATAACACTATAAGTACAATTAAACTTCTTAAAAAGAAAAAATATCAAATAATTACAACTACTACAAGTAATGAAAATACAGATTTATATAATGTGGATTTAAATAAAAAAACTGCTATTATATTTGGATCAGAACTAAATGGGTGTAGTAATGAAGCTTTAAGTCATAGCGACTTAAAAATGAAAATCCCAATGTATGGGTTCACTGAAAGCCTTAATGTTTCAGTAGCAGTATCAATATGCCTACACTATTTTTCAAAAAAAATTCGTGACACAAAAATTGATTGGAAAATTAATAAAATAGAAAGAGAAAACATTATGCTTGATTGGCTAAGAAAAAGTATAAAATCATCAAAAAAAATTGAAAATATTTTTTTAGAAAAACTAAAAATTTAAGGGGCTAATCTTTTCACAGCCCAATTTTGATCAAATGTATATACTAGTCTGTCATGTAATCTAGAAGGTCTACCCTGCCAGAACTCAATTCTTTTAGGAATAACCTTAAATCCACCCCAATTTGATGGTCTTTTAATTGTTTTTCCTTTATATTTTTCTTCTAGTTGTTTCATATCCAAATTTAAATCACAACTTAAATTAATATTAGAGCTCTGTTTTGAAATTAATGTAGATAGCTGACTTTTTTTAGGTCTTTCATTAAAGTATTGATCTGAATTTAACTCAGATATCCTTTCAGCACACCCATTTATTCTTACTTGTCTTTCTAATGTTCCCCAATAAAAATTTAAAGCAACATTGTTATTTTTTAAAATATCTCTGGATTTTGCACTATCATAATTTGTAAAAAAGACAAAAGAATTTTCTTCAATATATTTTAATAAAACAACTCTTGAATTTGGATTATTTAAACTATCAACAGTAGAAAGCACACAAGAGTTTGCTTCATTTATTTCAGTTTGTAAAGCCTCTTTGAACCATAGATTAAAATAATCCATAGGATCTTTTAATATATTATTAAAATCTATTCTATTCTTGCTATAATCAACTCTTAAATTTTTAATATCCATTCTAATTTAGTAAAATTGTAAATGTTTTTTAATAATTAACAAATATATTCTATTTATGCCTAAGATTAAAAAAGGAAGTTTATTAATTTCAGACCCGGCAATTAATGATAACTTTTTTTTTAAAAGTGTAATACTAATAACACATCACTCAGAAAATGAAAGCATAGGTCTAATATTAAATCAACCAACAAATATTTCATTGGATCAAATTTTTGAACACATAAAAGAAAAAACAATTCCAATATTTCTTGGTGGACCAGTTGCTAAAAATACTATTCAATTTTTACATTCATCAAATACTATAATACCTGGAAGCATTAAAATTCTTGATGGTTTATTTTGGGGTGGTGATTTTGACCTTGTTTCAAAACTAATTTCCCAAAAGAAAATTTCCAAAAAAGATATACGTTTTTTTGCAGGTTATTCAGGCTGGGGACATAAACAATTAGAAGAAGAAATAAATAATGGAGATTGGCTTGTTCTCAAAGCAGAAAAAGCTGATTGTTGGCAACAATCTAGTAAACATTTGTGGAGTCAAATAATAAAAAAACAAGACAGCAATTATGCAATTTGGACAAATTTACCAAAAAATCCAAATCTTAATTAAAAAGGACTCTATTATTGAGTCCTTTTAATATTATTGTAGCGTGAGGGAGATTTGAACTCCCGACCTCAGGGTTATGAATCCTGCGCTCTAACCAACTGAGCTACCACGCCAAAAAATCGTTTACAAATATATTACTTTCAAATATTATGATATATAAATTAATTTAAATTTATGAACGGTCATGTTCATTTAACAATTTTGTGTAATGTTTTAGAGATCTTAATACTAAAACTATAAAAAGAGTAATCAATAATATTTTAAAAGAAATGGGATGAAGAAAAATTTCATTTCTTTCAAAATAATTTATTAAAAATTCGACATATATAAAACCTACTACAGCAGACAATACACTTGCATATTCTCTTCTTAAAATTGAGATAATTGAAAAGGAAAATTCAGTTTTTTTGTATTTAAAAATATTTGGCACAAAAGCAGGAACACTATTAGACCATTTCAAATATTTTTCTCCGTGTTTTTTAATTAAAAAACTCTCTTCAGCAAACATAATTCGCTCATAATAAAGCCAAAACAATAAAACAACAGTAATAACAAAAAAAACACTAAATGTTGATAAACAAATTCCAATCCAAATTAAAAAATTACCTAAATATAGAGGATGTCTCGTCATTGAATACATACCCATATAATTTAATTCATCAGCAACCTGTTTTTTAGTATTCCTTCCACTTGTTCCTTTTGGAGTAGTTCCTATAGTAATAAATCTTATTAAAAAACCTAGAATAGAAATTAAATAAGAAATAATTAAAGTAGGATCTTTATCAAGCATATTTTCATTTGAATATACAAAAGGAATTACCAATAAAAAAAGTAAAATAGGAAATTGACCTCTATATTTAAATAATAAGTTTCCTTGTTTCTCAAATGAATCTAATAATGCCATTTAATATTATATTTGTAAATAATTTTTAAAAATATCAAAAATTAACAATACACACACTAGAAAAAAAAACTATTATATAAAATTATTTATAATTAGATACAAGCCTTGAAACGACTATATTTATTTCTATTAAAATCTTATTTAGGTCCTTTCTTTTATACCTTTTTTATTGCAATATTTCTATTGTTAATGCAATTTCTTTGGAAATATATTGATGATTTAGTAGGAAAAGGATTAGAGATTAATGAAATAATGACACTTCTTTTTTATGCATCTGCTAGATTTGTTCCTCTAGCTCTTCCTATTGCAATGTTACTATCATCATTAATGGTATTTGGAAAACTAGGTGAAAATAATGAATTAACAGCACTAAAAGCTTCTGGTATTTCTTTTATTAAATTAATTTATCCTTTATTTATTTTTGCCTTAATCATTAGTTTTTCATCTTTTCTCTTTTCAAACTATTTAATGCCTATAGCAAATTTAAAAAATGGTTCTATGATTTATGATATCCAAAAAAAGAAACCTGCACTTAATATTAAGGAAGGAATTTTTTATAAGGATATTGAAGGTTACACTATTAAAATTGGGGAAAAAAAATCTGATGGAAAAGAACTTGAAGATATCATTATTTATAACCATTCCAATAAAAATGGAAATACAAGTGTTATCACAGCAGAAAAAGGAAAAATGGAGATTACAAAAAATGAAAAATATTTAGAGTTAACTTTAAATAATGGGTTTTCTTATAATGAAATACTAAATCCAAAAACAAAAATTGAATCTCACAGAAAAACAAAGTTTAAAGAAAATTTAATTCGTTTTGATTTATCTACCTTTAACAAACGTCAAAATAGTGAACATCTTTACAAAGGACATTATGCAATGCTAAACAACAAACAATTAAATTTAGCTATAGACTCACTAAATAAAAAAGTAATTGAAAAAAAGAATGCATTTCATTCTGTTATTAAAGATAAATACCAAGTTTTTGATAAAAATCAACACCAAAATTTAAAAACAAACGCAACTAAAATTAATAAGAACAAACAATATGATATAGCATTAAATAGTATAAAGACATTGAAATCAATTGTTAAATCTAATAGAAATGAAATAGAGTATAAAAAAATTATTCTTGCAAAACATAAAATTGAATGGCATAGGAAAATTAGCTTAGCAGTTGCGTGTATGATATTGTTTTTTATCGGTGCTTCTTTAGGATCAATTGTAAGCAAAGGAGGATTTGGTTTTCCTGCATTAATATCTATATGTTTTTTCCTTTCTTATCATGTTTTATCAATAATTGGTGAAAAGTCTGCAAAAGATTTGACTTTAGAACCTTTCGAAGGAATGTGGCTAGCAAATATTACTTTTTTTCCAATATCAATATTTTTAATGTACAAGGCTAAAAATGATGCGAAAATTTTTGATACTAGTAACTTAAAACTTAGTATTTTTGCATTTGTAAAAAAAGAAAATGAAATTTAACTCCATCAAAGATGCAATTAATGATATTAAAAATGGTAAGATTATTATTGTTATCGATGATGAAAATAGAGAAAACGAAGGTGATTTTCTAGTAGCAGCTGAATTAGCTACACCAGAGATAATAAATTTTATGGCTACTCATGGAAGAGGTCTAATCTGTGCCCCATTAACAAAAGAGAGATGCCTAGAGCTTGAGCTAGATTTAATGATTGGCAAAAATACGGCTGCATATGAAACTCCATTTACAATTTCAGTTGATTTATTAGGAAACGGATGTAGTACTGGTATCTCTACTTCTGACAGGTCTAAAACAGTAAAAGCATTAGCAAATAAAAAATTTCAAAAAGATGACTTTGGGAAACCAGGTCATATTTTTCCTTTAAAAGCACAAGAAGGTGGTGTATTAAGAAGAGCTGGACATACTGAAGCAGCTATTGACTTAGCTCGATTAGCAGGATTAAATCCTGCTGGAGTAATTGTAGAAATCTTAAATAAAGATGGATCTATGGCAAGAACTCCAGAATTATTTCAAATAGCAAAAAAATTTAATTTAAAATTTATAACTATTAAAGACCTTATAAAATATAGGTTACAAAATGAATCTTTAATTTCTGAAGAAGTAAAAGTAAAACTTCCTACGGAATATGGAAATTTTAATCTAAAAGCATTCAAACAAACAACAAATGGTAGACTACATTTAGCAATATATAAAGGCAAATGGGATGAAAATGAGGAAATACTTGTAAGAGTACATTCATCTTGCATGACAGGAGATATTTTCGGAAGCTGTAGATGTGATTGTGGTGATCAATTATCAACATCATTAAAAATTATAGAAGAAAAAGGTAAAGGAGTAGTAGTATATATGAATCAAGAAGGAAGAGGAATAGGACTTTTAAACAAATTAAAAGCTTATGAATTGCAAGAACAAGGTTTTGATACCGTAGAAGCTAATGAACATCTTGGTTTTAAAGCTGACCATCGAGACTATGGAATTGGTGCACAAATACTTCGACATTTAGGAGTTAGAAAAATACAACTTTTATCTAATAATCCTAAAAAAAGAGCAGGTCTTAATGGATATGGTTTAGAAATTACTAAAACAATCCCCATAGAGATAAAATATAATGAATATAATCAATTTTACCTTAAAACAAAAAGAGACAAAATGGGTCATTCATTCAAAAAATTAGATGACTAAAGAACCAATCATTTTAGCAATAGAATCTTCTTGCGATGATACTTCAGCGGCTGTATTAAAAGGAAAAAAAGTACTTTCAAATGTTATTGCCAACCAAACTATTCACAAAGAATATGGTGGTGTAGTTCCTGAACTAGCATCACGTGCACATCAACAAAATATTATTCCTGTTGTAGATAGTGCAATTAAAAAAGCTAAGATTACAAAAAATAATATTGATGCTATTGCTTTTACAAAGGGACCTGGTCTTCTTGGATCATTATTAGTTGGAACTTCATTTGCTAAATCATTTTCTATGGGTATGAATATCCCATTAATACAAATAAATCACATGAAAGCCCACATTCTTTCCCTTTTTATTGATGAAGGACAGAAAACACCTAAATTTCCATTTTTATGCCTAACTGTTTCGGGTGGTCATACTCAAATTGTACTCGTTAATAGTATTAATAAGATGGAAGTAATTGGAACAACTCTAGATGATGCAGCAGGGGAAGCATTTGATAAGTCTGCAAAAATTTTAGGTCTAGATTATCCAGGAGGCCCCTTAATAGATAAATTTGGCAAAGAAGGTAATATACATGCATTTTCTTTTGGAAAACCAAAAGTAAGTGGATTAAATTTTAGTTTCAGTGGTCTTAAAACGTCTATTCTTTATAAAATTCGTGATTATGTGAATAGTAATCCTAACTTTATTAATGAAAATTTAAATGATTTATGTGCTTCAATACAATTTTCTATTGTAAATATATTAATAGAGAAAATTCAAAAAGCAGTAAATAAAACAAACATTAAAGAAATAGGAATCGCTGGAGGCGTTTCTGCAAATTCCTTCTTAAGGTCATCCTTAAAAAATATTGCTAAAAAAAATAATTATAATTTATATATACCTAAGTTTGAATATTGTACTGACAATGCTGCAATGATTGGAATAGCTGGATATTTTAAATATCTTGAAAAAGATTTTAGTTCACAAAGTGAGATTGCAACAGCTAGATTATTGTTTTAAAAATTTTAATGTTATATCTAATGCATTATTCAAATGTATTGGAATATTATTAAAACATTGAGGGTGTGAAACACCAAATACATGATCAGCATTTTTTATAATCTTTAAATCAACTTTATCATTCCAATTTTTAAAATCATATGCCTGGTCAACTAAAACAGTTGGATCATTATCTCCATGAACAATTAAAATTGGTATTTTTATTTCTTTAATTGCTAATTCTAAATTAATCCTATTAGAGTTATTAATGCAATTTTGATAAAACTGAAAATTAATTGGCATATTTTGTTTAGTCCTTGCATTATAGACATACGCTACATTAGTTTTCTTCCAAAATTCAACCTTTTCTTTTACAGGTAATCTTGATAATAAATTAGATGGAGCTGACCAAGATATAATTTTACTTAATCTACTATCTTCTCTAGATTTTATAATAGATATGGCTCCACCTCTACTATGACCAAATAATATGATTTTTTTAATATCAACTTCTTTATTAAAAATATCACATTCACAAATCCAGCTTAAAATTAGATTAAGATCATCTAACTCTTTACTAAAGTTATTTTTTGAAAATGCATCTAAATCATTAAATTCACAAGGATGATTAACTGTAGTTCCATTATGAGAAAAATTAAATTTTAAAAAAACATAATTATTCTTGGCAAAGAATTTTGATATATAATTAAATGCTCCCCAATCCTTAAAACCTTTAAATCCATGAGAAAAAATTATAATTTCTTTAGGTAAATTATTTTTCTTATAAGAAATATCAATTAAAATATCTCTACCACTAGATCCTTTAATAACAAATTCCTTATTAAGAATTTCCACTCTTTAATTAAATAATAGATGCAACTTTATCAGCAGCTTCTTGAAGTAATACAACAGAGTCAACTTTAAGACCACTTTGATCAATTAATTTTTTTGCTTCATCAGCATTAGTTCCTTCCAATCTGACAATAAGTGGAATATTTATATTATCAATTTGCTTATAAGCATCAATTATTCCTTGAGCAACTCTATCACATCTGACAATTCCACCAAAAATATTAATTAAAATAGCTTTAACTTCTGGATCTTTTAAAATAATACGAAAAGCTTTTTCAACTCGCTTGGCATCTGCAGTACCTCCAACATCTAAAAAATTAGCTGGACTTCCACCTGCCATTTTAATTATATCCATTGTTGCCATGGCTAATCCAGCTCCATTAACAATGCAACCAACATTACCATCTAATTTAATAAAATTCAAACCATATTCTGCTGCTTCTACTTCTAAAGGGTCTTCTTCTCTTTTATCTCTAAGTGCTTGGTATTCCTTATGTCTAAAAAGAGCATTATTATCTAAAGTAACTTTAGCATCAACAGCTAAAATTTTACTATCTGAAGTCTTTAAAACTGGATTAATTTCAAATAGTGATGCATCACTCTTAATATATGCATCATATAATGATTTCACAAAATGAATCATTTCCTTAAACGCTTTTTCTTTAAGGTTTAAATTAAACGCAATTTTTCTTGCTTGAAATTCAGTAAGACCTATATTTGGATTAACTTCTTCATAAAATATTAAATGAGGAGTTTTTGCTGCAACTGTTTCTATATCTACACCTCCTTCGGTAGAATACATAATCATATTTTTATTAGTAGATCTATTTAATAAAACAGACATATAAAACTCTGAACATTGCTCTGCTCCACTATAATAAACATCTTCAGCTATTAAAATTTGATTCACCAATTTTCCCTCTTTAGAAGTCTGAGGCGTTTTTAAATACATTCCTAACATCTCATTAGAAATCAACTTTAGATCATCTATAGATTTAGCTAGTTTTACACCTCCACCCTTTCCTCTTCCACCAGCATGTATCTGAGCTTTAACAACCCAGAAATTTGTGTTTGTTTCTAATTGTAACTTTTTTGCTTGTTGAATAGCCTGTTCAGTATTTGATGCAACCAAACCTCTTTGTATTCTAACACCAAAACTCGCTAATAAATCTTTTCCTTGATATTCGTGTAAATTCATGTCTTTATTTTAAAACTGTAAAAATATATCATTGATTTAAATTAAACAATGTATTAATAATAAATTCTATTTTTGTAATTTAAATAATGAAAAATCTTTATTTATTACTTCTTTTTCTTTTACCTATTTTTTGCTTTGGACAATTTTCAAATAAAAAATCATACAATATCAAAAAAATAAATGCAAAACCTAAAATAGATGGCAACCTTGATGATAAAGCATGGTTAAATTTAGATATTGCTGAGTCTTTTGTTCAAGAAAAACCAAATAATGGTAAAAATGAAAGAAAACAACAAAAAACAGAAGTGAAAATATTTTATGATGATCAATATATTTATTTTGGAGCAATGATGTATGATAATGCCCCGGATAGTATACTAAAAGAATTAGGAGTAAGAGATGATGATAATAAAAATACTGATTTATTTAAAATTGTGTTAGATCCATTTAACAATGCACAAATTCAATATCACTTTGCAGTAACTGCGTCTGGTGTTCAAATTGACAAAAAAATATCAGGTGATAATAATGATAAAAACTGGAATGCTGTATGGAAATCTGCTGTTCAAATAAATAAATTAGGATGGTCAATAGAGCTAGCAATACCTTTTTCACAGCTAAGATTTCCTAACAATAATAATAAATGGGCTTTAAATATGTTTAGACAAATCAGAAGGTACAGAGAAACATATTCATGGAATCCAATAAATATAAATTTTGAAAATTATGCTATTCAATCTGGATTGCTAGATGGTATTAAAAATATAAAATCACCTATTCGACTTTCTTTCATGCCTTATGCATCTATTTATTCAGAAACATTTGATGGAAATACAAATTACCCTTACAATTATGGAATGGATTTAAAATATGGGATTAATGATAGTTACACATTAGACATGACTTTGATTCCAGATTTTGGTCAAGTTGCCTCAGATGCAATGGTTCTAAATTTATCTCCTTTTGAAATTAAATATGAAGAAAATAGACAATTTTTTAATGAAGGAATTGAATTATTTAACAAAGGAGACGAAATGTTTTACAGCAGAAGACTTGAAAATGATTTAATAAATGCATCAAAAATTACAGGTAGAAGTAAAAAAGGTTTAGGAATTGCCATTTTAAATGCTGTAACAAATAAAACAGATGAGAATCCATCAACAAATTATAATGTTTTTATTGTTGATCAAGCACTTAAAAATAGTTCATCAGTAAGCTTAATGAATACAAATATGATTAATAGTAATTTAAATTCTAATGTTATGGGAGTTTTTACAAAACTATATAATACAAACAACACTCACTTATTTAGCGGAAAAATTAAAATGAGTAAAATAAAGAACGAAAACGTAGGATTTTCAAGTTTTTTAACATCATCAAACATTAGTGGAAAATATAGGTATAAAATTCATACATCAATTATTGATAACAACTATAATCCAAATTATCTTGGTTTTTTAACTCAAAAAAACAAAATAAATAGTGGATTAGATTTAGGAATTGAACAAAAAAATGAAAATAATAAATTTATTTCTTCTGCACATTACTTGTTTTTAAGATATGAAAGTTTATTTACAGAAAATAAATTTGTAGATTTTGAAATAGAAGCAGAGACCAAATATGTTTTTAAAAACTACCTTTTCTTGATGGCTAAAATTGTTGCAAATCCATTAGAAAAAAATGATTATTATGAAGCAAGAACAGGAGGTTTTAATGTTCCTATTAAGAGGTCTCGTTCAATACGAATCAGCACATATCTATCAAGTGATTACAGAAATAAATTAGCTGTTGATTTTGGATGTGGCATTATAGAAAAACCTCTTTATTCTTCAAGGGAATATCGTGCAAGAATTTCTCCTAGATACAGAATAAATGATCAAATCTCTCTAAAATATGTTTTATCAATAAAAAATAAGTTCAATGAATTAGGTTTTGTAGATAATTTTTTTCTTCCAACTGAACAAAGAGACCT
>MDSV01096942.1_pt1 | contig 31864 bp, 40 predicted proteins | sample 810851 | NCBI WGS metagenome assembly MDSV01 (sample SAMN05326640, study PRJNA326480) | marine metagenome | isolation source: seawater | place: Atlantic Ocean: North East | collected 2012 | reverse complement strand
TTACTTCTTCCACTCCAGTCTTTCCATCTATCTACTAATACTGTTTTTAAGTTAGTAGTGATGTGATTAATTATATTCATATATTTCCTTTGTGTATGATTATTAAACATATATTTATGGTTGCGTACATACAGGCGTACAAATACTGGTGAGTGTATGTACGTTTGTACGCAACTATAAGTCTCATCAATAGTATGTGTTTAACTTTATAAGTTTTAAGGGTTAAATAACTGTATGAATAATAAAATACCCAAACAATCGCACAGGTTATCGTTTGCCAAAACATGTACTTGGAGAGTTCTAGCAAGCCTGGACACCTTTCTCCTGTCTTGGTTACTAACAGGTACGGTTGCTATCGCGGCCAGTATAGCAAGTCTAGAAGTTTTAACTAAAATGTTCTTATACTATTGGCACGAGAGAGCATGGGCAACACATTATAAGAAAGTTTTTGATAGATAACACTTGACAAGTCGTGCTTTTGTGTTATACTGTATGCATATATTAAATTAAACTAAGGACAAATATATGAAGACGGTAACAATACAAGCAGAAGTTAATGTAGATCAATTAACAAACTTAGCAGGAATGCTAAACAGTTTTGCTGTTATAAACAAACAGCGACCAATGGCGATGAAACCCAGTGACCTAACTGGAGAGCAAGTTCGCAAACCCAGTAGACAATTAAGTTCGTATGAAGTAGGTAATAAGACTAAACACAGATATCCTTTTGGTAATTGTGTACCTGGTGAAGTATGTGAATATACATTAGTAAAGCCTAACGGTGAGAAAATGGTAGGGAAGTTCGCAACGGATAAGAAGACTATGAATATAGGTGCTGACGAGTATGGTAACATACAAGGCAAATATGTAAGTAAGTTTATTGATGTAAGTGTTTAGGTTATAATCCAACCAGTCAATATATACTTGTCGCTTCTGATATCAGGATTGGCACGGTGAACATGCGTATAGTATGAAGGCCATATAACTAACTTACCTGCTTCAGGTTGCATTGAGATATTTTGGAATTTAAAATCAGTGCAACCGCCATCTACATCATTTAAATAAATCATCCAAACAGCATGACGTCTATTAGTATGACTAGGAGAGTCTCTGTTATCTTCTGTTCTGTCAACTACTATATCAGGCCATCTCTCACAATGCCATTGTGTATATCCAATATGTTCAGGAGAACTTTTCTGCATCTTCCAACCAACAATCTTATTTGTAATATGCAAGTCATTTAAATAACACTCATGATATTCTGCACTAAAAGATTTTAATTGTTTTTGTATTTTAGAATAAAAGTTATCTAAAAAGTATTCATGATGTCTACAGTCAGTTATGTTCTCATCATCTCGTAAGCCAGGTTTAAACTCTTTATCACGAGGCATAGTTTCAAACCATTCTATAACTTCATTACAAAATGCTTTGTCTAATACTTTTTTAGTGTGAATTAAATCTGCTGTGGGCTCCATACAGACTATTTATAAGTAACTTTGTTTACCTAATCTTTTTTCCTGCCATGTGTTGGTCGTATAACCATTTAGGAAGTTGTGCTGTTTGCTGACTGGAGTTCTTTACAGTTGCACCGCCTCCGCCTTGTTCTAACGGCTTAACAAAATTTCTAAAAGAATTAAATCCTGGAAAGGTAACAGTTACATTGTCTATCTTATTACCCCAAATCTTTCCAGTATAGAAATCTACATTTACTACATTAGGATGAGGGGTTGGATTACCAACCTTCATTTTGTCTTTAGGTTGGTTAGCAACTGTCTGGTTACTTAATCTTTTCTGATCTAAAGCATAAGCACCCATGCCACCTATCTTATAAGGACCGTCTGGTCTTTCTATTTCAGGAATAAATTCTTTTGCATCTATTTCTAAGTTCTCAACATACATATCTTTAAACTTATTATTGTTCTCGATATCATATACGAACCGTTGCATTTCTAAGTCAAATACTTTCATTATACTGCCGCTTGACTTCCATCTATAAACCAGACCTTTGCGTTACCATGCATATCCATTATACCATTTAGTTCTGCATTACCACTTAGCAAGTGATAGTCTCCCATAGGCGACTTTAATATAATAGGCATATTAACACTAGAGTACTTTAAATCATCTTTGGCTTTTATAGTTGGGTCATAGTCTAATACGTTATCCATACTGGGTTTAGATATTTTTGAATCCTTACCTGATTGTGCAAGTTCAATCCATTTCTCTAAACCTAAACTACTTACAAAAGCATTGTTACTTACTTTGCCCCATACCTTTTCAAAGTTAGGTTTTTGATATGCCATCTCTGTTACTGATTCTTTCTTTGCTAAAGGTTTGTTCTTTGCCATTACTAAATTGTTTAACTTTATAAGAGAACCTTTTTCGTTCCTCTCAAAGGCATCAACTGCTTTGGGTATAGTCGCTTCAACTTGTTTGTTAAATTCATTAACAAGATTCCAACTTCCGAATCCTTTCTTCCAGGTTGCCAATGTGCTTAGGAATGCCAATTGGTTTACAAGTACCTGTGGGTCATCATCTAAAGTAAAAATTTTATTTTCTTGTAAGTTCATACGACTATTTATCACCAAATGATTCAAAACAGGCCTATAATTAAGTCAGTTGTTAATAGGCACGATAAATACCTGTTGGAAAGGAACCATCCACCTTTTCAACAGAACGGATTGAGAGTAAACGTCGCGGTGTGTATCCGCTGTAGGCTGTAGTGCAACAGTACAACAAGTATTCAAAAAAGTTAAGGAACTTTTTACGACTGAGCAAGAGGAGAGCTCTTGTGAAACTGGATTTAATTATGAGTAATTCAGGAGTGACCAAATGAGTACACAAGTGATTAGGACACTTGCACACGGAGTAAGAGATATATTAAGGTCAGTAAGAACAATGGACGGTAACGATGCCACCATGTTCGTACTAAGCAGTATAATATATTATGCAATGTGGGTAGCAATGAAACCTATTATATAATAAGTTTTTAAATAAACATATCAAGAAGGGGCAGGTAACTGCCCTTCCTTTTCTCCTTTAGAAAAGATAAATACATATACAAACTACAAATATTTAGGAACAAATTTTAGGAGAACAGACAAATGGCATTACGAACATGGGCAGACTTCCCAGCAACAAATGGGAAAACATTTAGTGTTAATGACAGAGACAAGTCAAAAGAATTCATGGCCGGCCAACAGAGTATGGAAGTGGCAGACTTAGTAGAGGGTGTACACATAGGCTCCGAGACACCTAGAGGTGTTGGGACACCTGAAGACTTTGCAGGATATACTCCTATACATATGATCAATGATCCAGCAGACGGAATCAACGACGGTAAGAAATTTGTTACATATTTTGAGAAAGACTCAACAGATCCTAAGGAAGTTTACAAAGCCACAGAAGCAGATCCATCTACACTAGCACAATTAACAACTGGTGCAGAGTTTGATCTAGCATGGAGCAAAAGACTCGACGCACTCGAAGTCTAGACTAAAAACAGTTATAAACTTCCTGCCAACTAATAAATAGTGGTATGAAGGCAAATTTAACAGATGAACTAGAATCTCTAGCAACTTTAGAAAACGAATACATATTTGATTACCTCTTAGATGAAGGACGTACAGTATCAGATATGCCTGAGGAATTTAAATCTTACCACAACGAAATACAAGGATGTCAAAGTAGAGTGTGGATAATAGCAGAGCAAACAGGTAAGGTATGGAACTTTGCTATTGACAGCGATGCTTTTATAGTTAAAGGCATTGGCAAACTTGTAACTACAGCATTTAACGGAAGTACAAGAGAAGAATGTTTAGATATAAAGTTTGCAGACTTTGGATTAATATCTAGATTCTTAACAGGCCAGAGACAACGTGGACTACAGGCAATCATAAACAATATCCACAAGACGGTAAGATGAATAATGTTTATCTATTCCAGGTAAATTATACAGTTAAAATAGCAGGGTGCGATAGTCTTTGGTTACCCTATAGTGTTGGTTGTCTATCAGCATACGCAAAAAGCAAACAAGATATAATAGACCATTATACATTTGGTCCTGAACTGTTCTGCAAAAGAGAAGACCCAAAAGAACTTATCAAACGTTTAGACAATCCTGATGTAGTAGGGTTTAGTAACTATGTGTGGAACACAGAATGGAATATTGCTATGTCCAAACACATTAAGGAAGTATATCCAGAATGCTTAGTTGTATTCGGAGGTCCTAATGTTTGGTTAGGCATGGACACAGAGTATCCACACATCGATGTTATACTACAACGTGAGGGAGAGTTTGCATTTATAGACTTACTAAGGATGCATAGGGACGGAGAAGCAATACCCAAGTATCTTTCAGGCGAACGAATACATGACTTAGGGGAACTAGTAGACCCATATGAAACAGGAGAGTTTGATTGGTTAGTAAAAGACAATCCAGATTATAGATGGAACGGAACATTTGAAACCAATAGAGGTTGTCCCTTCCTTTGTACATTTTGCGATTGGGGAAGTCTAACATATACTAAAGTTAAAAAGTTTGAGATACAAAGAGTCGAAGACACTATGAAGTGGATGAGTGAGAACAGAGTATCATACATATTATGTGCTGATGCTAATGTAGGAATATTTAAACAAAGAGATATAGATATTGCTAAGATAGTTCGTAAGTATGCAGACGCACCAGGTAGTTTAATAGACGGAATAAACTTTCAGTATAACAAAAACAATACAGACGTATGTTTAGACATCGCAGAGATATTAGGACCCTACAGCAGAGGTATAACATTTGCAGTACAAAGCATGGATGAATCTGTATTAGAAGCAATTAAACGTAAGAACATGGCAATGAATAAATTGTCTACACTAATTAAAGAAGCAAACAAACGTAACCTTATGAGTTACACAGAACTTATATTACCAATGCCAGAAGAAACATTGGACAGTTGGAAAGATGGCTTTACCAAAATATTAAATGCAGGACAACACAATAGCATTACAGTATGGAACTGCCAAGTACTTAGGAATAGTGAAATGAATAATCCTGAGTATAGAGAAAAGTATGGCATTGAAAAAACAACAGCATATGATTATATAAATTATAACAACGATAATGATTGGCCTGGGGCACCAGAAGAGATAGAGATAATAAGATCAACAAACACAATGCCTATAGAAGACACTATTGAGTGTTGGATGTTTGGTATCATTATAAGAGAGTTCCATATCAACGGTGTTACACAAATGCTCTCTAGGTATTGCAACGGCAAACATGGATTGACATATAGAACATTTTATGATGCATTATATAGTAAACTAAAACAAGACGACAAAATAAAACATATATTAAATTTTGTAGAGTTTGTAGAAGGACATTATTTAAAAACAGGAGACCAACCTAAGTTAGAAGATATTGATATAGATATTCCTGAGATATACGGTTCAGAGAAAGGAACATTACCGCCACAGCATTTTATGAAAGATATTCTTAATAGTACTGTATTCAATAACTTACAACACTTTAGAGAACTAGCAATTGATATGGTTACAAATGATTTCGGAATAGAACTACCGCAAGGCGTTATAGATTTTAATAATGGTTTTACATATAATAAAGAAGTTGATTATCCGCAAACAGTAAATTTTGATTACAATGTTATTATGGATATAGATGAAGATACAGAATATACATTCATTCCTAAAATTCTAGACGAAACATTGGACGAAAAAATTACAAACAAAGGTGAAGTAATGCTATATAAGATAGGACTATATAAGTCCAAGGTTTTATATAAAACATTACACGAAACAAATACAACAGACATACATCAAGTAGGAACAGAACATCCAACTGATGTAGGACACAAAGACGAAAAAATAATTTAATGAGTAAGTATATAATATTGTTATTATTAATAAGTGGTTGCTCCACTATGGAACTTAAAGAGGAAACTCATGAAGATAGATGGGAAGACTGTGAATGGTTAATAGATCTTAATCCTGATTTATGGAGGCATTGTTTATGCCCTGAGTGTTTACCATGATTACAGATATCAAATGTATTATAACATCTGGTTGCAGTTTCTCAGCATGGGACAATGAACACACTTGGCCTCATGTATTAGGCGACATTATACCTCATGCTGATATGAAGTATTTAGGAATGTGTAGTTCTGGTAATGAGATGATACAAAAGAAGGCCGCACTAGCATTACAAGAAGCATTACAAACTTATAAGCCAAAAGAAATATTAATGTTACCAATGTGGAGTGGTTTGGACAGAAAAGCATTCTATGTTTCTAACGAAGCAGAAGTAAACAGAATGGTAGAAACTTGGAAACTACATAACCATTGGTGGCATACACAGTTTTCAGATCTTAAAAATAACTTAGAACAACAAGAAGATTTTTTTGTTAATGGAACAGAAAAGGTTTCATATAATCCTTTAGGTGGTTGGTACATGTTCCATTCTGATTTAGGGGACGGCACAGACTTAGCACAGTCATTTGCTAAATCTAATTTAGATTTTACATACGGTGTTCACATTGGATTAGAAAATATCGTTATGTTACAAAATCTTTGTAAAACTAAAGGCGTAAGAATATTCCACCAGTTCTTTATGGATTCTGTTTTAGAATCTATGGAGAAAGAACAAGATCATCAAATTATAAATTATCTTTATAAAGAACTTGACAAAGACTTAATAGTATGTAAATCTATTCACGGCTTTTTAAAACGTTCAGGAGAAGTAGATTTATTTGAGGACGATCAGCACCCTAATGCAAAAGGACATAGTCTTTATACGGAAAAGGAACTATGGCCATTCTTAAAAAAGAAACTTGACAATGTGTAAGGAATAGTGTAAACTTATATATAAAATTAAACACAATAGGAAACTTTATGAATTTTGTACCATATGTAATAGAAAAAACATCTGCTGGAGAACGCAGTTACGACATTTATAGCAGACTGCTAAAAGAAAGAATTGTATTCTTAAACGGAGAGGTTAATGATGCAGTATCAAATAGTATTTGTGCTCAGTTGCTTTTCTTAGAAGCAGAAGATAGCGAAGCAGATATTAATTTTTATATCAACTCTCCTGGCGGAGTTGTTACAAGTGGTATGGCAATGTACGACACAATGCAATACATCAATCCAGATGTAAGTACAATAGTAATGGGACAAGCGGCCAGCATGGGAAGTCTACTAGCACAGGCAGGTGCGGCAGGTAAACGTTTTGTATTACCAAAGTCAAGAACAATGATACATCAACCTAGTGGTGGTGCAAGAGGAATGGCTAGTGATATAGCAATCCAGTTTGAAGAAATTAATCGTATGAAAAAAGATCTTACAGAAATTTATGTACAACATAACAGTAAAGGTAAAACATACCAAGACTTTGAAGCAGGTATGGATAGAGATAATTTCTTAACGGCTCAAGAAGCAGTTGACTGGGGGCTGGCAGACGAGATCATTACCCAGAGGTAATATGCAAGGTGGATATTAAGTTTGAAGAACCTATTGTAATTAGAAATGCCTTATCACCTGAACTACTAGATTACTCTTTTAAACTTTGGCAAGACTCTGCTTTACAATTTACAGGTGATACTGGACAACTTAGAGACAGAGTTTCTGCTAGTACTGTAGGACACTTTATTGTTTCTTACTGGACACAAAAAGAATTTCAACCTATACTAGATCATTTAGAAACACAAATAGATAAACATGTTCCCAATCCTGTGTTTAATGATTTCAGAATTTTAAAATACTCTTTACATTGTTTTATACCTAGACATCTTGATGGTACAGATACATTAAGAAACAATACACATAATGTTATTATACAGATGTCTGATACAGATAATTACAAAGGCGGCAAAGTAATTGTTAATGATACAGAGTATAAATTAGAACCAGGCGATGCTTTAATATATGATTTTAAAGTGCTTCATGAAGTGCGACCTATAAAGCAGGGCCTAAGATACGTTATGAACCTTAGATTCCATAGTACTGTTTAGTCTTATACTAAATACTATTATGGAACCAACAACTTACGACCCCAGCAAAATATTGCAAATTACACCTGATGCTGTTATGCATTTTGAGAATGTTCTTGAACAAGAAAATGCTATAGCAGTTAAACTAAGTCTTACTGGAGGCGGGTGTGCAGGTTTTGAATACAAGTGGGACACCATTACAGAATTTTATACAAACAAAGACTATACTCAACCAATGGGAAACTATACCTTTGTTTTAGATGAGATGGCAATACCTTACCTTAAAGGCAGTACAATAGATTATGTTAATAAAGGTATGGCAGGAAGTGAAGTAATAATAGACTCTCCACAAGCATCAAGTACATGTGGCTGTGGCGTAAGTGTAACATTTGAGGTATAATGAGTATAATAAATTTCCTAGTCTATGCACACAATGACTATCTAAAACTAACAGACGAATTAACAACGTTAGGGTTCAGAGAGATATCGAATCATTCAACTAGTCTTAATAGTTTTTGGCATCAAAATAGTTGCATAATACATACACAAGATCGTGCAACTGGTCCACAAGGATTAGTTGGCTTTGGTATGGTTACAAGCCAAGATACAATAGATGTGTCTGGTGCTGTATATGATGACACTTCTGGTTGGTATAAACTTATTTGTCCACAAGGATTAGAAATATATTTACAAACGCAATCAGGAATAGAAACAACACTTAGTACTAAGTATGTAACTGTATCCAAAGAGGTTACTGTAGAAACAGGACCAAGCAAGTTTAATGGCTTAGTTATAAACCAAACACAACCAGTTGACTTAGCATTTTATGAAAGGCTAGGCTTTAAAACTACTAATAGTATAGACTATACAAAACTTACAAGTAAGAATCACTTTACAATTATGATAGACAATAAAGGTCTAACACAAAAACCCACTGCTATTGTAGAGTGTCCTGACCTATTTAGAAACGTAGCAGGACTTGTTTTAACAGAATTTAATCTTAAACAATATGATATAGACTACACTACAAAAGAGTTTGGTAAACTAACACACAAAATAAAAGGGTATAATTGTGTTGCACAAGGTAATCAAGAAAGTTATACAATAGAAAAAATGATACTTGATACACCAAAAGGTATGAACACTATACTTAGACAGAGGAAACAGAAGGTTCATATTAATGAACACACTCTGGATTTACACTATGACAGGCAACCAAACTAATTCTTTAATTGAATCAAACAAATGTGATTTCGACAACTGGATGGAATGGAGAATTACTCGAGTAAAGATACCTACTTCCTCTGAAGCACAATGGCAGGCCAGACATACATGTGATGAGATTGGTCTTTTAGTAAATAAAGATTATATAGCAAGGTACGGCGAAGTAAGATTCGCTAGTAAAGATGCTTTGGCATTCTTTATGATGAACTGGAAACATTAATGAACGACGATTACTTCTTTAAAGTACAACAAATGAGTGAGGACGACCTCCTTACTGAGTTGCAGAAACTTAATACTAAACTGTATTCGTTTACTAGTGAGACCGGGTTACGTTTACAAATAGAAGGCATGATAGACCTTGTTAACCAAGAGCACCAAGCAAGAATGGCACAACGTAGAATGGCACAAGACAAGACGCCTGACATTATTGAGATAGGTGAGATAGAAGAAGTAGTTGAGACTCCTGACTATAGTAAGACAGAATTAATTACACACTTCTCAAACTTTTACACAGGAGATGATATCTCCTCTAAAAATAAATTTAAGAAACCAGTTACAAGTACACGCAGAACAACTCCGCCTGTTATACTACCTAAAGACAGACCGCTGAAAGAAGTTCCAACTACTGGCATTGGTGACATACCAAAATTTGGAGCATAAATGAATATACTATCTGTACAGAAAACTATACCTGTTAGGACAACTTGGATAGACGGAGATCAAAAACAAATCAAGTCCGTAACATATAATGTCTGTTACTCTTTGCGTACAGAAGCAGATGAGGATACAGAATACTCAGAAGCATACTTACATCAAAATATTAGTTTCCAAATAGTAAATAATTTTTTATACGAACAACTACATCAAACAATAGTATATGATTTTGATGGAAAGGAAATGGCAGAACGTTCTTTTTCAGAATACAATAATAACTTTATGTTCTTACCAAGTTTAAGTGAGGCAACATTTGCCAGTGCATTACATTGTAAACTTAACTCCCTAATACATCCTACAAGTCATGTAGAAAGTTTATCTATTAAAGACGAAGTAGATGATATGGAGTATAGTGTGTTTAATGATGACTTTATATATACTTCATTGCCTACAATAGAACAATGGCTTGGACAACTAAGTTTTTGGAAAACTCCATGGTGGAAACGTAGAGACTTCAGTACGTTTGATAATATAGCACAGGACCAAGAGGAACTTGATGTTTGGTTTTCAGACGACAAGCAACAAGAGATCATTGCAAAAATGGCCTACCCTATTGATGAAATAGAAAGAGAAGTATTAGAACAACTAAATGTTTCTGAAGATAAGGATAAAGGCAAACTTATTGAAGTAGACTTTAAGAAGAAAGAGTTTAAACCTAAACTTGTTCCTAAAGATAAGTCTTGACAACAACACAAAAGTAACGTATAATAATCATATGGAAGACTATCTTGCAGATGAAAATACAGGTATTGAATTGTTGTACAGAGGACAGCAATTACATAATACACCTTTTAGCGACATAACAGACTATAATAAGTTTTGTGATGAACTAGAACTATTGCCTTTATCTGATGAGACTTACTTTAGTAAGGACTTTAATATCCCACAGCACTATAGAGAAATAGACATTAGAGAATATGTATCCAAACTCGGTCAACGTGGTCCCGACGAGACAGGGAGAGTAGAAATGGAGTTAGATATGTTTGAAGAACGTGGACTATTTCCTATATTGCAACTACTAATATATATTATAGACAAAATGCGTAAGCATGAGTTAGTGTGGGGTGTAGGCAGAGGTAGTAGTGTTTCTAGTTATTTGCTCTATATTCTTGGTGTGCATAAGGTAAACAGTTATAAATATAACTTAGATATTAAGGAATTCTTAAAATAATGGTACAACGTAAAACAAATAAAGGACAAATTATAGACTTTGATGCACTATTGGCTCAAAATAGTCCTGCACTAGGAAACATGAGAGTGGATGCTGAAGGCAATCGCTTAGGACCTAATGGCGAAATTATTGAGAAACGTGAAGACCGTGTTAGAGCATATTACAAAGATCATCCACAAAGCAGTACAGCCCAAGCAAGTTTAAAAGGAAGTCAGCCTGAACAAGAGTCAGTAGAGCCTAGCAATGTTGTTGAAGAGCCAAAAACAGCCAAGACAGCAAAGGAAAATAAAAGAACTGCCATTAAACCAGACACAACACCGGAACCTACTCCACCAGAGGGAGAAACATTTGACGAGCAAGAACCTTTAGGGTTTAAGGAAGTTGAACTACCCAACGGTGATATAGAAATGGTTCCATATTACACAGAGGATGAAAATGAGGATAAGAGCATATAGCGATAATATCTTATGTACCGAAGCAGACTTCGGTGATCAACAAACCGATTCCGGTATTATTATAAAATCTACAATGGGAAAAGAAGAAGGCGTAGTTCCTAGATGGTTCAAAGTCTTTGAAGTAGGTCCTAAAATAGATTGGCTCAAACCAGGTGAATGGGTATATGTAGAGTTTGGTAGATGGACAGAAGGCTTTACAGCAAAAGATGACAGACTAGAAGAAGGACAAAAACTTTGGAAGGTAGATCCAGCAGGCTGTATGGCAACATCTCCAGACGGACCAGACGGTACAATATCAATTAGCTCAGCAAAACACGATTGGGCAAGTAAAAAGACATTATGATGTTGCCTACTAATAGAACAGGAATTAATACTATTGGACTAGCAGGGTGCATTGTACTTGCTGGTGTTGTATTTAATGCAATCAGTCCTTGGTATCTAATAGCATCTGTATTATTAATACTATCAGGAATAGGATTAGAAAATAACTTAAACAATAAAAAATAAATTATGCCTTACATAGAAAAAACAGGAAATAAAGCAATAGCAGAACAACTTTGGCAATGGGAAGGTGTAATGCACGATCCAAACATAGATGGATTTAATGGTTGGGGTTGTAAGCAAAAGTTATATAAGGTACTCTGGCAGGCGGAAGAAGCAATCAAAAACGCACCTAATTATGTAGGTGAAGACGAATGGCTTGAAGAAAAAATGTTAGAGAAAGCAGAAAAGAAATTAGGAAGATGAAGTTAGGAATTATAGGTTGTGGCTTTGTAGGCTCAGCCGTTGCCAACGGATTCGATAAAGACACAGAACAGTTTGTGGTGGACCCAAAACACAACGACAACACAATTGAACAACTTGTCAATGACTTTGATCCACCACTTCTTTTTATATGTGTACCTACTCCTAAGCAAGATAGTCATATGGATGTTGATGTTAGTCACGTAAGATCTGTATTAGTAGACTTAGAAAAGAACAATTACAAAGGTATAGCAGTAATAAAAAGTACAATTACTCCTGATCATTTAACTAAAATGAAAAAGGACTTCCATTTAAAAATAGTTTACAATCCAGAGTTTCTTACAGAAGCAAATTCGTTTGAAGACTTTCTCAATCCTAAAATGCAAGTGTTAGGTGGCAAGTGGAAAGATTGTGAAGCAGTAGAGAAAGCATACATAAGACATAGTTCAGTAAAAATTGTTCCTACGTTCAAAGTAGATCTTATAACAGCAAGTTTAATAAAATATACTATAAATAGTTGGTTAGCAACAAAGGTTACATTCTTTAATGAACTTAATGATTTGTTTAATAAAAGTGGAACTAAGGTACCTTGGGAAAACTTTATAGACATGCTAACAAGAGACGAACGTATGGGCGATACTCACATGCAAGTACCTGGAACAGATGGTAAGTCTGGTTTTGGCGGACATTGTTTCCCTAAAGACACAGAGGCATTACTATACTATGCAAAACTTAAAAAGGGTGAACTTGCAATTTTAAAAACTGCTATAGATAAGAATAAGAAAATAAGACAATGAAACCTGAAGATACTATGTGCTCCGCATTCTGGAAGCACACTAATATCAGAAGCGGCAATAACATTTTCCCATGTTGCAGATTCAAATACCCAGTAGCAAAATTTGACGGTGATGTAGAAAAGATACTACACTTGCCTGTTTATGAACAACTAAGACATGACTCAGCAAACGGCATACCTATTAAAGGTTGTGCTAAATGTTATCAAGAAGATAAACAGGGCAAAGAAATATTACCCAACGAAGTTAAAGCAGGTGCTAGTACAAGACGAGAGTTTAACGAGCATTATACTGCGGACTCAGTACAACTAGAATACTTAGAGGCAGGCTTTGATAATATTTGCAACTTGATGTGTGTTATGTGTTCAGGAGAGTATAGTAACAAATGGGCAAATGCAGAAAACCCAAACGTCAGTCCTAAGTTAAACATTAAAGATACAGATGAATTTGTAAACATACCAGACACTATTACACATGTAGAGTTTTTAGGTGGCGAACCTTTTATGACTAATAGGCATAAAACATTCATACAAAAATTAAAAGACCCTAGTAAGGTTTCAGTTGTTTACAATACCAATGCTACCTTTATGTTAGACAATACTACTATAGAATTACTAAAACAATGTAAAGAAGTTTTCTTTTATGTTAGTATAGATGCATACGGTAAACTTAATGACAAAGTTAGAGAAGGAAGTAAGTGGGAAGATATAGAAGCATTCTTAGTGCAACTAAAAGAATTAAACTTTAAGTTTCAAATACATTCTGTATTGCATACAGAAAATTGGCAAGGCTTTACAGAATTAGAAAACTGGATAGAAGAAAATCAATACAACTGGAGAATAATGGCATGTACATATCCTCCCCAATTAGATCCTGCAAACTTAGAACTTAAAGAACGTACAATATTAATTAATACTATTAACGAAAGTGAACTACCAAACAAAGATTATTTTATTGAACACTTGACTTCTAGTAAAGTTTAAGTTATAATAAAGTATGTTCAGTTGTAGCACATGTGGAAAAGCAATCGCTCAGTTCAACATCAAATATTATACGCCAGATCAAAAACATTTTTTCTGTGATGCTTATTGCAGTCACGATTGGTACACAAAAAATGTGTTTAACAAAGTAGAAGAGGAACAAGAATCAGATGAATGATGCAAAAATGACAGAATTAATTGATACCTTATCAGATGTCTTTGCAGATTTTATGGATACAGGAGAGTCACCTACTATGATAGCAAGTGTAATGTTTGCCGTTGCTATTAAGCAGTTAAGATTAAATCTTGACGATGAGGAATTTTATGCTATACTGGATGAAATAAGAAATACAGAAATGCTAGAAGATGAATTTGATAAGGCATTACAAGACAAGAGGACATTACATTGAAAGATCTTTGGACAGAGAAATATAGGCCTAGTAGTATAGACACTTATGTTTTTAGAGATGATAAACAAAAAGAACAAGTAAAAGGCTGGGTAGCAGATGGTTCCTTGCCCCATTTACTTTTTAGTGGTGCGCCTGGTACAGGTAAAACAACATTAGCAAAAGTATTATTAACAGAACTAGAAGTTAATGATATGGATATACTAGAGATAAATGCTAGTAATGAAAACAATGTTGATACTATTAGAAATAAGATAACAAACTTTAGTAGCACTATGCCTTTTGGTGATTTAAAATATGTATTACTAGATGAGGCAGACTATATTACTCCTAACGGACAGGCGGCATTACGTGGTGTTATGGAAATGTATCACACTAGTTGTAGGTTTATATTAACATGTAACTATCCACAACGTGTTATTCCTGCATTGCATAGCAGATGCCAAGGCTTCCATATTGAAAAGTTAGACATACAAGAGTTTACAGCCAGACTGGCAACTATATGTATTGATGAAAACGTAGAGATAGACTTAGAAACACTAGACACTTATGTACAAGCAAGTTATCCTGACTTGCGTAAAAGTATAAATTTAGTACAGCAAAATGTAATGGATGGTGTTTTACAAAAGCCACAAGAGGGAGATAGTGGCACTAGTGACTGGATGCTTACAGCAATAGAACAGTTTAAGAGCGGCGATTACAAGGGTGCTAGGACGCTCATATGCAGTCAAGCAAGACCGGAGGAGTATGAGGATGTGTACAAGTTTATGTATAGAAACTTATCCTTATGGGGTAACACAGACATACAGCAAGATCAAGCAATCGTAATTATAAGGAACGGTATGGCTAAGAGTAGTTTATGTGCTGACCCTGAAATTAACATGGCGGCTACCCTTATAGAACTACAATTAAACAGTCAATAATCTAGCCACGATAAATATAGACGTGGCCTATATAAACGAAATAAATGTTACCAAACAAGGTGACTCTATAATATTCCTTGACTTGAATCAGTCACCTGCCGAACGAGCTCAATCAGATCACATTAGAACATTAGGTATAATGGGACTACACCAGTCTGCTGAAAGGATGGGTTTGCCTAGTACAACAATGCATTGGGCATCTTATTGGGATCAGGAAGATGTTATTAAATATATTGGCAAGTGGTTAAAAACAGTTGGGTCTACTAGGCCTATATTTGGGTTTAGTAATTTATTTGGTTTAGATATATTTGGTAGCACCACTGAGCAACCTAGCAATATTACACTAGCAAATAAAATAAAAGAAAACTTTCCTGACAGTAAACTTATTGTAGGCGGTCCAAATCCTGTTTGTGTTACAAAGCCTTTAGTAAAATTGGATGCACTATTTTATGGTAGAGCACTTTGGTTAATGGAACGTTGGTTACAAGACAAACCTATACCCAAGAAGAATGAAGATGTTAATGAGTTTGGTATTCCTATATTCTTTAATGATGTAGCAGTAATACCAGAAGACCCAATCGTACCTGACTTACATGCTGACTATTGTTTAAATGAACAAGACATTGTTACATTTGAAACACGTTTAGGTTGTAAATTTAATTGCACGTTCTGTGGATATGAATTTAGAGGAAACAAAGATCCTTATAATGCAAATGAAGATCATGTGTTGGCTTTCTTTGAAGAAGCACACAGTCATGGTATCACTAGATTTAGTATTGTAGATGATACTTTTAATGAAGAGAAAAGTAAATTTGACTTAATGTTAAATGTTACAAGGCAACTAGACTTTCAACCACGTATAGTTGGCTTTAATAGGTTTGATGTATTGGCTCATAAGCCAGACCAAATAGGAATGCTTGATGAAATGGGATTCCACGGACACCTATGGGGTATAGAAACATTCCATCCACAGGCAAGTAAGGCAATTAGAAAAACAGCAAGGACAGATAAATTTTTTAAAGTGCTGGAACATATTAGAGATGACTATCCACATTGGTGGGTAACAGGTTCTATAATTGTAGGCATACCACCTGAAACTACAGACTACTCTTATGAAATGGCCAAACGATATATTGGAGAAGGATTATTCTCAGGTGTGAACTTACATGCCTTAATGGTTAGAAAGTTTGCAGAAGGAATATCAGAATCAGATGCCGACTTTGCCAAAGATCCTATGAAGTATGGTATCACATTAACTGGCAAAGAGCATAAGGATGATATGTATGCTGACTGGACTACAGCAACAAGTAGTTACCGAGAAGCAGAAATATGTAAGGACAGAATATTAAAACTTGGTTTGCGTAATGGAATAGGTCCTGTTAATCCTTGGAATGCCTTAAGCAAAGACGCAATAGGGCACGAACTATTTACTACAGAAGGTAAAGAAAGAATGGCCGCAGGAGTCAAAGCCAATCATCATATTGACAATGCCAAAACATATTTTACAGAGTCGTGGATAAGCGACTGGGAACTTCTAATCCGTAACTATGTCAATCGTAAAATGGAATATGTAGAAACTCTTTAGTTTTCTTCGTATATCTTTAACACTTCAGATACTACAGGATGTCTTTCAATATCCGTATTTCCAAACTGAACTAATTTAATTTTATCTGATTTTGCTCTTTGTAATCTTTCTATAAAACATTTTAGTCCATTGCTTTCGTATCCTCTATCATGCTGATTAAGATCTCCAGTGACAACTATTTTACTATTGTCACCTATTCTCGTAAGTAACATTTTCATTTGGCTGTCCGTAGCATTTTGCATTTCATCTGCGATTATAAACGCATTCTTAAACGTTCGTCCTCTCATATATGCAAGTGGTGCCACTTCTACTTTGTTATCATTAATCATATACTCTATTTGATCTGGTGCATAGTATTCCTCAAACACATCGAATATAGGTCTCGTCCATGGTGCCATCTTTTCCATTAACGTGCCTGGCAAAAAGCCGTGTTGCTCGTCAACAGATACTGCTGGTCTCGTTACCACAAACTTGTCTATGTTATTCTTTTTAAGTTCTCGGATACCTGCTAATGTTGATATTAGTGTTTTACCTGTACCTGCTGGTCCCACAGCAAACACTATGTTGATGTTGTGATCTTCTAAATAACCCAGTAGATCGTCCTGGTGGAAATTACGTGGTACTATTTTAACTTCCTTTTGCCTCGTTCTTTGCAAGGCACCACCTTGTATTACTCTCAAATAATCATCTCCTTTACTTTTCCTATACTTGTTATAGTTCTTTTTTCTAGCCTTTCTTGACATGTTTGCCTCCTTGAAGCCATAAAAAAACCGTGAAGACTATACTGTCCTGCACGGCTATGGGTTGTATTTGTGTGCCAACTTTTTATATGGTTGCTTATCATAAGTTATAAAATTTTCATTATTACATATATTACTTACCGGTGATAGCCAAACCAAAAACATAGTTGTTAAACAATTAGATAAATAGTTATAAGAATAAAGGAATTAATAATGACAGTATCAGTTCAAATAATAAACGATAGTATTAAAAAGATATCAGAGTCTAATACTCTACTTGATATGCTATTGGAATTTGAAAAGACTTTAGACAGTCTGGATCTTTATGCTTTTAAAAATTGGCAGAAGGGCGAAATATTAGAAGGACCTACATTAGGAAGACATTTTGTAAATGTAAAACTAATATATCCTAAAGCAGATATGCCTGATCCAGAGGGTGCTAAAAGGCTTATGGCACGTGATTGCTTAGTAAAATATACTGAGGAATCATTGTTGCGTCCTAGAAAAGTTAAAACTTATGCAGACGTAACAACTGAAGCAAAACCAGATGGAAGAACTGTTTACAAACCTAAAGCAGAATCAAGTCCTGTATGGGTTGTTAGTATTGATATGCCTAGAAGATACGTAGATGAATTTAGTAAAGACGTAGTTGAAGTAGATGCAGAACAATTAGTTGACTTAGAAGATACTAATGTTGATGCACAACAAGATGCCGCCACAGTAAACAATGAGATACCAGGTATAATCTAATGGCACTAAAAGAAAATGATTTAATCAATACAGTACTAAAAAAGATTAGTGTTGATGAGTTCGAACCTAAGACAGGAACTTCGGAAAATGTTCTAGTACTTGGTTTTCAACTTAGTGAAAATTTACCTAGTAAAGACTTATATAAGTTTTTAAATAATAGTGTTGTAGAGATGAGAGATATAGAAGTTTCTCCTAACCCTAATCCAGATGGTTACTACATGGTGTTTGTTGAAATGGATAGACAAGATACAGTCTTAGCCAATATTAAAAGTATTGTAGAAGAAGTAGAAAGACTAAGCGGTAAATTAAATTGGGAAGTAAGTACAACATTAAGTGAAGAAAGCATAGGACTAGACGATGAAGAACTAGTTAAGTACATACAGACTGATCCTGATAACTACATGTCTAAAGATGAGTTTGTTTCTCAACTAGAAGCAGTTCAACAAAAAGAAGAAGAAAACAGATTAGAAGAAGAGGCTAAAGATAATAGTAATAATATTCTTGAGTTTCTTAACGCCAGTAATATTTTAGAAGCCGGACTTAACAACGGTAAGTTACATTTAAGAGGAGCAAGAGACGTTGCAACTCTAGAAGTTATTAACTTTGGACATGGTCCTGATGTAATGAACGAAGTAGGTATTTCTGAAAGTGCTATTAAATTAGAACATAATAAAGTAGCAATGGCAAAACTTAATGCAATGCTTGGGGAAATGAGAGCATTACCTATAGATGAATATATAGTCATTTATAATCCGGCACACAGAGATATATTAGTTACAAAAGCGAGTTAGACACAGATGAACCAATTTTTTATAGGCATAATTTTATTGTTAGGTATTGGTGGATATTTTCTTTACCAAGAGAACGTAACATTAAAGGCCAACAACATGGCACTTGAAGGTGCTGTCCAAGAGCAAAAACTTGCCATGGAAGCGATGAAAGAGGCGTTTGAAAAGCAAGGTAAAGCACTACAAAATATGAGCAGAAAGAATGCAGAGATTGAGCAAGAGAAGGCTCAGTATTTGGCTATCTTTGCCAAACACAACTTAAATAGTTTAGCAGTAGCAAAACCAGGACTAATAGAAACAAGATTTAACAAGGCTTCACAAGCCGTATTTGAGGGATTAGAAGATGACACACAGCAAATTTTTGAGCTTGACACTCCTGTTATTCCTGACTAGTGGTTGTTCAATGATGGGCACTAAGCCTATCGAAATAGTTTCCAAACCTGTACAAATAGATATAATGCAACCTGCATTACCTCGTCCAGTAGAACTTACAGCACCAACTTGGTATGTAGTTTCAGAAGCAAAAATAACAAACCCATGTAAGAAATCATTATCATTTGACCCTAAGAAGTTTAATGACGAGGGTGTTGAATTATTAAAAAGACCTAAGACATGTGAACTTAGCGAAAGAGAAAATCCAGATTGGCCAGTAGGCTACACTTACTTTGATAGATTCCTAGATGAGATGAAAAAACAAAACAATGGTGAAGTTGTGTTTGTTGCTACATCAATTGGTGACTATGAGGTAATGGCAGAGGATATGCAAGAAATCAAACGTTACATTAAACAAATGGGCGAAGTTATTGTTTATTATAGAGAAGTAACACTACCTAATGGACAAAAAGGTGTCGGTGCAGAGATAGAAAGAAACGAAAATAAAAGATTTGAAAAACTCGACATTGTCAAATTTGGTAATAAAGATAAAGAATAATCAATTAATAGAAACACTTAAAGGGAGTTTCGGCTCCTTTTTTGTTGACTTAAAATAGCATTGATGTTATACTTATACAATGGATCACTACGAAACCCTTGGCGTAAGCAAAGACGCCACTAAGCAGGATATTAAAAAAGCATATCGCAAACTTGCGATGAAGCATCATCCTGATAAGGGCGGTGATCAAGAACAGTTTAAAAGGATTACAGGTGCATACGATATCCTAAGTGATCCAGACAAAAGGGCACAGTATGATAACCCTAGTCCTTTTGAACAGTTCGGGCAAGGCGGAGATCCCTTTGGACCAGGAAGTCCTTTTAAAGATATATTTGGAGATATATTTGGACACCAAAGATATAATGCATATCAAAAACAAGGAAGAAATCCTGATGGTGTATCAGATGTAAAAATAACATTTTTACAATCATATCAAGGTGCTGATGTTGTTATTAATACAAATGCTGGTAGTTTTAATTTGAATATACCAAAAGGCATAACCAATGGTACCAAACTTAGATTACAAGGTAAAGGACCTCAACGATATAAAGATTTACCGCCAGGTGATTTAATTATAAGAGTACATATAGACTATCCACCTAATTGGGGTAGTGATGGAATAGATATATTCTATAGGCACAATTTAAATGTGATTGATGCTCTAACTGGTACAGAATTAGATTTTAGATTTATAGATGGTAGGAAAATTAAAGTAAAGATACCTAAAGGAATACAGAACGGACATAAGTTAAGAATAAGAAACTTTGGTATGCAAGATCCTTCTAGAGGACTAATGGGAAACTTGTATATTATATGCCACCTATATGTGCCAGATAATTTAAGTGATGAAGTAATAGAACTATTAAATAAAATAAAGGAATAAAATGGATTATAAGTCAGTAGAAAACATATTACAGAAAGCAATGGACTTTGCCTCAGAGCAAGAGCATGAGTACGTTACATTGGAACACATCCTATTGCAACTGATAAAATCAAAGCCTATACTAAAATTATGTGAGGAGGTACAAGTTGATGTGACTTCCCTGCAAGAAGATTTAGAAAACTATTTGGAAGGCGATGAGGATAATCTTAAAGGTCAAAACGGTGCCAAAGGTGCCCCTAAGAAAACAATTAGTGTTGAACGTGTTATACAACGTGGCTTAGCAAATGCAGTCTTTAGTGGAAGAGATGTAATTGAACCTATAGACTTATTACTAAGTATTGGTTCAGAAGAAACTTCCTATGCTAGATACTATATGCAACTAAATGGATTAGACAAAGAAAGTATTATAGGACATTTAGAAAGTAGAGACTATGCTAGTAAGTCACAAGAACTTTTAAAAGAGTTTACTAGAAACTTAAATCAAGAAGCATTAGATAAAAAGATAGATCCTCTTATTGGAAGACATGAGGAAGTCAGCGATCTTGTACATATTCTAGCAAGACGTAAAAAGAATAATTGTGTGCTAGTAGGAGAACCTGGAACAGGTAAAACTGCTATAGCAGAAGGATTTGCCAAACGTATTGTTGATGGTGATGTTCCTAAAGCATTATTAAATAAAGTAGTGTATAGTTTAAATGTAAGTGACTTACTTGCAGGAACTAGATATAGAGGTGACTTTGAGGAACGTATAAAACAATTACTGAAGTCATTAGAAAAATCTCCAAACTCTGTGTTGTTTATAGATGAAATACATATGATTATGGGTGCAGGTAGTACAGGTAACGGAAGTGTTGATGTTGCTAATATATTAAAACCTGTATTAGGAAGTGGCAGACTATTAACTATTGGAGCAACAACTCCAGATGAATTTGCAGATAGTTTTGAGAAAGACAAAGCATTGATGCGTAGATTTGCTAGACTTGATGTAGAAGAAACAGATGTGGAAAGCACTAAAGAAATAGTAAGAGGATTAAAACCTTACTATGAGGAGTTCCACGGTGTTACATATGATAATGATTTACTAGATAAGTCTGTAGATTTATGTGATAGATATATTAAAAATAAATGTTTCCCTGACAAAGCATTGGACATAGTAGATGCCGCAGGTGCTACTGTGAAGCTCAGAGAAGACCTTGTAGTTAATGTAGAAGACATTGTTAGTGTTGTTGCTAAAGTTTCTAAAATAGGAATGGATGTTATAGATACGGAAAGTGTTGATACATTTAAAACACTAGATTACAGAATTAAACAAACAGTATATGGACAGGACGAAGCAATTGATAAAATTGTAGAAGCAATCCTAGTTACAAAATCAGGACTTAGAGAACCAAACAAACCTGTTGGTAGTTTCTTATTTGTAGGTCCTACAGGAACAGGTAAAACAGAGACAGCAAAAAGTCTAGCAAAACAATTAGACACAACTCTAGTTAAGTTTGATATGAGTGAATATCAAGAACGTCATAGTGTGAGTAAACTAATTGGTGCTCCTCCAGGATACGTTGGACATGCTGAAGGTAAAATGGGGCAAGGTATGTTACTTGCTGAAGTAGAATCAAATCCAAATTGTGTATTACTATTAGACGAAGTTGAGAAAGCGGCACCAGAAGTATTACAATTATTACTACAAGTAATGGATGATGGTAGACTTACAGGTGCAACAGGTAAAGCAGTTGACTTTACAAATGTAACAATACTTATGACATCTAACTTAGGGGCTCAAGATGCAGAAAGTAAAAAGATTGGCTTTGGAGATCAAACTAAAACAAGTGCTGTGGACAAAGCAGTAGAGAAATTCTTTACACCAGAATTTAGAAACAGACTTGATGCAGTAGTTAAATTTAATAAACTTGCACCTGAGTTAATGTTGAAAATTGTTGATAGACTTGTTAAAGAAACAAATGAGCTCTTACTGTCAAATGATTCTACAGTTAAAGTAAGTATCTCAACTAGTGCAAGACAGCAACTAGCAGACGATGGTTATGAGCCTACAATGGGAGCAAGACCATTGAAAAGAGTGTTTGAGGAAAAAGTTAAGAAGCCACTTAGTAGAAAAATACTGTTTGATGATCTTAAAAATATAAGAATACAAATAGACTACAAAGATGGGGAGTACATCATTGGATAATATCCCACTAGGGTTAGAGTATAAAAAATATACTGTAACACCCTCGGATAGGATTTATTATGGAGAGTTTCCTTATAAGGTTTACTTTAAAGGCAATTCTATATATAGAGATATTAAGGAACATGCAAAATTAGATACAGTATTATATAATGGTTACTACTGGCAATCAACCTATACAAATAAGAATAGAGTAGTTTACTTAAAAGAAATAGATACACTTGATAAAATTTTAGATAATTTTTCTCATCTAATAGAAAAAGTTTATGGTCCAGTAGACGAATCTCACTTTGAATACATATCTACACCTTGGAAAGACTTAGAGTATAATTTTGTTTATAAAGACAAGTTATGGTATAACAAGTATGATATAAAAATAGACATTAAAAGCAGAGAAAAATATTCGTGGAGTAGTTATTATTCAAAAACTAATACAGATAATGCTTCATTAGAGAAAAGTGCTAATGAATTTATGTCATTTATGAAACAGCAGGACTTCCCACATCATATGTATCTAAATACAGAAGCAAAATATTGGCACCAAAATTATCTGTATTGTACAAGTGAGGACTTAAAAGAGATTCAACCTTGGATATCTATGTTATATAGTGAAGTTGTAGAAAAAATAAATAGTGCTGTAATCTATACAACTGATAAATAGTATTATAGATAGAGAGATTTAATATGCCAATAAACAGAAGAAGTATCAATATGCTAGAAAGCACTGGTACTACCATGAATAAGTATAGCACAGAAGTTAAAGGTGATGCCTTTTACGGATATAGTGATGGATTCCATACCATTCAAGTTATCTATAATCAATTTATTGGTAGAGTTCGCATACAAGCAACACTAGTATTAGAACCAACAGCAACTGATTGGTTTGATATTATACCTACAACTACTGCTGGTACAGAATTCTCTGGATCTGGTTATGTACAATTCAATAGTAATGCTCCTGGAAATACTGCAGAAGCATATACATTTCAAGGAAACTTTACACACCTAAGAGTTTATATGGATAGAGAACACGTTGGAGACGGTTCTACATACGATCCCTCTTACGGCCAAATAAACAGAGTCATTCTTTCTGCTTAAAGTTGATAAATAGTGTTATAACATTGTTTATAACCCTATTAGGAAGACTTGATGGCAACATTTTTAGAATTAACAGATACCCCCGCAAATTATACCGGTGACGCCGGTAAGTACCTTCAGGTTGACGGTGTAGAAGGTAACGTTATACTTAATGTTATCAATCTAACTGATCTTAACGATACAAATTTACCCTCACCAGGCACTGGACAAGTATTAACTTGGTCAGGCGGTTCATCTAAATGGATAGCACAAGACAACAGACCATATAGTGCTGGTAACGGTGTTAACCTAGGCAGTGGTACAGTAATAAATGTCATTGCAGGTTCAGGCGGCGGACTTACATCTAATACAAATGGAATATACATTACAGATACTGGCGTAACAGCAGGTACATATGGTAATGCTACATACGTTCCAGCAGTTACAGTTAATAGTAAAGGACAAATTACAGCAGTCACGGCCACTGAAATAACATTAACAGCGGCAGATAGTTTAACAGCGGACTATGTTGGTAATGTAATAGGAACAGCAGGTCAAATTACAGTAACGGGTGGTACAGGAAATAATTCTAATGCAACACTTAACCTAGTAGCAACTGGTGTTACAGCAGGTGTGTATGGTAATACAACACATGCACCACGTATAACAGTTGATACATATGGTAGAATTAGTTCAGTAGATTCAGTAGCAGTAAGTGGTAGTGGTGGTAGTGGCAATGCAAGTTTAGGCTTTGCAAATATTTTAGTTACAGGACAAACTACTATAGGTGCAGAAAAGTTAGAAGATGATTTAACATTGGCTCCAGGTACTGGAACTGTTATTACAACAGATGCTAACGCAGATACAATTACATTTGGTATAAATCCAACTACAGCCGCACAGGCAATGAGCATATTTAACTTTAGTGATGTTGATGCAAGTAGTATATCAAACGGACAAGTTTTAAAATGGGATAGTAGTGCTAGTAAATTTGTAGCCGCGGCAGACAATAACTCTGGCGGTGGTGGTGGAGGCGGAATAGCCTTAACAGATTTAAGTGTTACTACAGGAAGTGCAAGTGGCGGCGGTTCACTAACATACAATAATTCAACAGGTGCATTTACATTTATACCTGCAGACATGAGTTCAGCAGTTAGTACATTAAGTGGATTAACTGATACAACAATTTCAGGTCTAGCAGATGGACAGGTATTAAAGTGGAACGGTAGTGCATGGGTTAACTCAGCAGACAATGACGGACAAAATATAAGCATTAGTGGAAACGTTATTAGTCTAACAGGACAAAGTGGTAACGTTGACTTAACAAGTTTATTAGTTACAGGCAATTATAATGATGCCGCAGTAGATACACATTTAAATACAGGTACAGCAAGTGCCAGCCAAGTTTTAAGTTGGACTGGTTCAGATTATGCCTGGGTTGCAGACGGAGATGCTCAAACATTAAGTTGGAATGCAGGGTCAACTACATTAGCAGTTAGTAATGGTAACAATGTAAACTTATCAGCATTACAACAAACTTTAAGTATTAATTCTTCTAATGTAATGACAATTAGTGGAAACTTTGATACAGTTGATTTAACATCTACATTAAGTGTATATCAAAGATCAGATGAGGCCGCAACAGCAAATACAAATATGAAAGCCTATGTGGATGCAGAAGTTGCCACATTAATAGGCGGTGCTAATGTTAATTTAGATAGTTTGGCAGAAGTTGCCAATGCATTAGCAAACAGCAATACAGAATTAAGTACAGTAGCATTTACAGGTAATTTTAGTGATGTTGCTAGTAGACCAACAATAAGTTTATCAGGGAGCGACTTGACATACGATGGTACAACTATCAGTTTGTCAGGAGTAGGCGCAACAGGACCTCAGGGTCCTGCAGGAAATACTGGATCGACTGGTGCAACAGGTAATGGTATAACTAGTGCAACAGTCTCCAGTAACGAATTATTAATTACATATAGTAATACATCTACACAGAACATGGGTAACATTAGAGGCCCAATAGGACCAGCAAGTACAGTAGCAGGTCCACAAGGCCCTCAGGGTGACACTGGTGCTACAGGTCCACAAGGCCCACAGGGTAATGTAGGTACAACTGGTGCAACAGGACCAGCAGGTAAAGAAATTAGTAGTGCCGCAGTAAGTAGTGGTACTCTAACACTTACAATGAATGATTCCTCTACTATTACAGTTAGTGGAAATGTACAAGGAACAACAGGCCCACAAGGGAACACAGGTGCTCAAGGACCACAGGGTATTCAAGGACCAGCAGGAGCGGACGGAGCCGTAGACCAAACATTAAGTGCAAGTGGTAATGTAATTACAATCAGTGGTAACAACGATACAGTAGATTTAACTACTATGTTGGCACCATATAGTAAAACAGATACTGATGCACAAGACTTAACACTATCTGGTAACGTTGTTAGTTTATCAGGACAAAGTGGCAATGTAGATCTAACCTCATTACTTGGCGCACACGGTGGTGGCATATCTAATGTATTAGAAGATACAACACCACAACTAGGTGGACATTTAGATGTAAACGGAAAAGCACTTGTAACCACAGTAAATGGTGATATAGAAATTGATCCAAACGGATCAGGTGTTGTAGTATTCAAAGGTAATGCTACAAAAGGTTCAGGACAGTTTAAATTAAATTGTGAGAATAACTCACACGGTATAACAATTAAAGGACCTCCACATAGTGCAGGTGCAAACTATGTATTAACATTGCCAAACAATGACGGTGATGCGAATCAAGTTTTACAAACAGATGGAAGTGGTGTATTAAGTTGGGTAGCACAGTCAGGCGGTGGTTCCTCTACATTAGATGGCCTTACAGATGTTAGTACATCAGGCGCAAGTAGTGGACAAGTATTAAAATACAATGGTAGTAGTTGGGCACCAGCGGCAGACTTAAACTCCGGTGGCGGAGGTGGTGGAGCCACAGTACAAAGATTTAAACTAAATTATCTATCAAGTGGTAATTTAAATAATACCTCTGACAAGACATCATTAATTAATTCTATTAGTATTGATAGTGCATCAGGTGGTGATGTTACTGTAACATTTGATAGTTCTATTAATTATCCACCAGCAAGTATCATGGTATATGGTTACGATTATACAAACAACAAATACTATGCAGTACCATTAGAAACAACAATGGGATTAAGAGAAATAGCAGGTGGCGGAAGTTCAGGTTCACCTACATTATTTAATGGTTCCTCAAGTATAGCACTCAAACTGAGATTAAGAGAAGCAGAAACAGGCGCAAGTAGAGGTGGATTCGGTACAACTACACATGCCTGGGTTGAGTTTGTAGTGTACGATTAAGGTTAAGTTATGGCATCAAGTAACTATAAATCCTCCCACATAGAACTGAACGTACCTAATAAAGTATTAGAAACGAGTATTAGTTCTGTTACAGGGAACGCATATTGGGATCACGCAAATGGTTCTGGTGATATATGGTATTCAGGTGCCGGCACTAAAAAATATTATAGATGGGAAGTTACATTTACTGTTACTCAACAGTTACACGGTTCTCATTTAACACGAGATGATTTTAAATTTAACGGATTAGATGTAGTCGTTGGCGATTGGATAGCAGAAGCAACTACTGGAGATTGTTGGAAGATTATATCTATATCAGCAAAAAGTACAACATCAGTTACAGCAGTTGTAGAAGATTGGTTACGTTATAATACATTTAGAGCAAGTAATGGTAACGGTGCTCCTAGTAATGGTTCAGGTGTTGTATTCTCTCTTAATGAAAAAGGTATCCCTATGTTGGACCCTTTACCAACATCAACAGCAGGTTCTTTTTATCCAACACTAGCAAGTAGATTTGAATATTTAAATCCACAAACAAATTATGTGTTAGAACAAACTGCTCATGGATTTACTAAAGGTGACGTTGTTGCTGTTAGTAGTACAGGATTTTCAAAAGCCAATACAAGTACAATGGCAAGAATGATAGGTGTTGTAACTGAAGCAGGCCCAGGACCTAATCAGTTTATGATATTACCTAATAACCAAATTATAGATTTCGATCCTACAATACCAGGTAATCAAGGAGATTATGTTTACGTTAGTAGTACAGGTGCATTAACTACATCTGATACAGGAAAAATTGCATTCTTAAAATTACAAGATGCTATGCCAACTGTATTAACAGGCACAACAAGTAATCCAGAATTACCACATGATCATACAATTAAACTTAATGGACAAACAGTTCAGTTCACTAATAGCGGAAGTAATGTTACATTAACACAACAGGTATCACAAATAAATGCAGTTGCTAACACAGATGTTGTAGCGGCATCAACACCAACTGCAACAGTAATTACATCAGACGGCGACAATACAATTTATGGATTAACAGGTGGGTATGTAAACTTTTCAGCGGCAATAGACAGTGGCTCTGGTAATACTACTATTAGTTTTACTACAGCAGGTTCACAGTATGCAGGAGTATCAACACCTGAAGATATGGCTGTAGATATTAATGCGGCCAGCATTCCAAACTTAACTGCAACTGCTACACCTACAGTATTAACACTAACAGAATCAAATGGTAATGCGATTACAATAGTTAATGTTACTAACGATACTAATAATAATCCTTTTGTAGGTGCTAGTAACGTATCAGGTTTACCAGCATCAACAAGTGCAAACGGTGGATATAAACTTAGACTTACAAGAAGTGATGGCGGTCCAATTGACGTCTACGAAAGTACAGAACATTTTAGATTAAATACAGGAATAGCAAGTGGACATACAGGAATGTATCCACTAGCAATGAATATAGAGCAGGGTATTAGAACAGGTGGTACAACACTTGTAGCAAACATTACAGCAAGAGATTCACTGGCCGCAATGGCAGGTGATCAAGCATACGTTACTAATGATGGCCAAGGCGAATGGGCATTATACTTATATGACGGAAGTGGTTGGGTAGAAATCAGTAACGAAGATAGTGCAACAGTAGATGCTAAAACAATGCAAACATCATTCTCTATGCCAATAGGTGGCTTTGGAAATAGCACAACCAATAACTTAGGTAATATATCTCCTGGTAGAAAAATACAAAGTGTTAGTGTTGATGTAACAACAGCATTTACTGGATACTCAGGCAGTACATTGCCTAACATAGAAGTAGGAACAGTAGCAGATCCTGATGCATACGTAGATGAAGTAAGTAACGATTGTACATCTGCAGAAATGTTTATTAGTAATCCTGAATATACATATCCATCCTCATCGACTCAAGAACAATTAATTAGAGTACGTTGTAATCACTATGGTGCAACAGCAGGTAACGTCACAATCAAACTGACTTACATCTAATAGTAACTATTCAAATAACATCAATTTAGATAAATACTTGTAACGTTCAGCGAAAGCACAACGTTATCGATAACGAATTAGAACACAAAAATAGTATTAGGAGATACAAATGGCTGACATTAAAAACTTTGGTATCAAAGGTATTGCGTCAGACGTCCAAATGGGAAAATCTGGGGGTCGTTTAAAATACGATTCTGGTAACGGAAGATTTGACCTAACTCAATCAGATGGTTCTACACTAGAGGATTTAAGACTCGGTAGTGTAACATCAGGTGCTTGGACGGCAACCGTAATTGGTTCGCAATATGGTGGTACAGGACAAGATTTCAGTAGTTCTTCAGGTATAATTAAAGTTTCAAGCGGCACGATGTCTGCTGGAGCGGTTGCATTAGCATCAGATGTAAGTGGTACATTACCAGTTGCAAACGGTGGTACAGGTGCAACTGGAGCCAGTGGTGCAAGAACCAACTTGGGACTAGGGAACTTAGCAGTTCAGGCGGCAAATAGTGTAAACATCGACGGTGGTGCAATAGACGGCACAATTATTGGTGGTTCAACTAAAGCGGCAATATCTGGAACTACAGTAACATTTGACGATTTAAGCGACGGTTCAATAACCATTGCTTCTTTCATAGACGATGACACAATGGGAACAGCAAGTGCTACAACATTAGCAACTTCAGAATCCATTAAAGCATACGTCGACGCCTCAATGACAGGCAGTGATTTAGACTTTCAAGGTGATTCAGGTGGTGCTTTAAGCATAGACCTAGACAGTGAAGTACTTGACATTGCAGGTGGTACAGGTTTATCAACAGTAGGAAGTGGAAACACTCTAACTGTAAATATTGACGATACAGTAACAGCAGGATCAGTTGGATCAGCAAGTGCTATACCAGTATTAACATTTAACGCACAAGGACAAATTACAGCGGCTTCAACAGCGGCGATTGTTACATCATTAACAGTTGACGGTGATTCAGGATCTGCAGATGTAGATTTATCAGCAGATGATTTACAAATCCTTGGAACAGCAAACGAAATATCAGTTGCAGTTGCTAAAGTCGGTACAGACGTTAGAGCAACAGTAAGTTTGCCTGATGATGTTACAATTGGTAGAGACTTAGGTGTTACTCGTAACTTAACAGTTTCCGGAACACTTAACTCAGACGATATTACATCGGCTACGGTTAACATCTCTGGTGACGCAGTTGTTTCAGGTAACTTAACAGTTAACGGAACAAGAACAATTACTAACAGTACAACTGTACAAGTAGACGACCCAACTTTTGAACTAGGTGATCCTGGAATCTCAAGTGACGACAACTTGGATAGAGGTATTGTATTTAACTGGCATAACGGAACAGACGCCAAGAAAGGCTTCTTCGGTTATGACGATTCAGCGACTGAGTTTGTATTCATAGCAGATGCTACTGAAAGTTCAAACACGTTCACAGGTACAGCAAGTGCTTTGAGAACTGGCGCCATTAATGCACAGGCAATTACAGCGGCTTCCTTTACTGGAGCATCTGGTGCCACATTAACAGGATTTGCAGATGAAGACAACATGGCTTCCGATAGTGCAACTCTTGGTGCTACTCAGCAATCAATTAAAGCATACGTAGATACTACAGTAGGTGCAGTAGCAACTTCATTTACACTTGATGCTGATAGTGGTTCAAACGATACATTTAGTATTGGTGGAACACTTAACTTAGCAGGTGGAACAGGTCTTACATCAACAGTTAGTAACGACGCAGTTACTTATGCTCTTGATGATACAGCAGTTACACCAAATACATATGGTACAACTACAGCAATCCCAGTATTAACAATTGACCAACAAGGACGTATTACAAATGCAACTACGGCGGCAATTAGTACATCATTTACACTACAAGGTGACAGTGGTTCACAAACTGTAGCAGGTGGAGATACACTTGATATAGCAGGTGGTACTAACATTACTACAGTTGTTGCGGCAACTGATACAGCAACAGTTAACCTAGACACTACCTTAACAGGTATGGTTGCAGGTACATTTAGTGGACTTGTAACAGCAGGTTCATTTAATGACGGTGTTGCTACATATGATGCTGGTGTAATTACAAATGGTGTAAGCAGTACATTTAGT
>MDSV01042352.1_pt1 | contig 31864 bp, 24 predicted proteins | sample 810851 | NCBI WGS metagenome assembly MDSV01 (sample SAMN05326640, study PRJNA326480) | marine metagenome | isolation source: seawater | place: Atlantic Ocean: North East | collected 2012 | reverse complement strand
TGAATTATTGACTTACGATACAATACTATTGAATGCTCAAAATCAAATTCTCCAGATTCTGCGACCCGCCTATATTCTCTTGCCGCGTTTAACTCGTCGTTGTTTTGAGCAAAGAGCGCCGCTCTAGCAAGTGTGTGCCATGGTGAAAGAGGATTATTTTGTTGATACCAAGTGACTAACTGTTCCAAACCAATATCATGGTCGAATACCAACTGTCTAACTGAGCGAACTAGTCTGGTTGGAATATTAGATCCCTCTACTAATTGATTCAATGTAGCAAATATCTCTTCATCTGCTTCACCGTGTTGTAATGAAATGGTTGCTTGATTGAGGTTTAATGTTGCAATTAATACTGACAACAAATTTTCTTCTAGGTTTGAAAGTTCAGCTTTTTCTAGACTATTTTGAAGATGTTCAATGTGGGTTCTTGAAGCTATTCCGGTACCACCTTGTTTGAGCGCATGCCGTGCTTGTTTGAGCGCTTGATAGGCTTTTTTCGGTAACACTGTGAACGGGTCATCATCTACTTTGTTACCTTCCATCAACATGATTAGGCTTTGCGCCATCGAGGAAAGATAGGCTGGAGGCTCTGTACTGTGAATGGTAGTTAGTGCTTGCCGTCTTATGTCAACAAACTTCTCCCATAAATCCTGTTCACTGTTAGTAGCTAGTATATGATACGATAATAGCGCTTCATAAGGATGTGAGAGCGGTGCAATATCATTTTCAGTTAGTATTTTACTAAGTCTTCTAATCTCTAACTTTTGAGCAAAAACCTCTACAGCTTGAACCAATGACTCTTCCCAAGCCTCCCCGCCAATATCTTGAATTTGTTTGTAACATTCATTCTTCAAATCAAGTTGACTATTGCTATGATTAGCAATATATTGTAATGCTCCTTCATCTAAAGACATCATTTGGTTGATTAACCAACCATCAACTTCCTCTGAATTTAAAGAACAAACTAAGTCATAAAGTTTTTCGATTTCTATCGAATGGTCTAGGGTATTTGAAATCAATAAATCAGCAGCCTGTTTACTGTCTCCAGACCTGGCAAGTGCTGAAAGATATAACCATTTAAGATTCTGAACTTGCGTTTGAGAATTAGGAATTGACTCAAGAATTTCAATCCCTTTTGCAATTTCCTCCGGGGGAAGTTTACTTACCGATTCAGGGAAATTTAGCCATGCGAATCTCGCCCTGGCCCTTGCCAAGCCATTATCGCCCGCAGTAGTGCTAGCCTCCCAATCCTTGACCTCTCCGCTGATTAAGCGAGTCAAGTCTTCAAATTCTTGTGCAAGTTCTTTGTTTATTTTGGCTAATTCTTTAATCGGTTTAGTAGATTCAGTATTACTAGAAATTGCTAATATAACTGAAATAATTGACGCTTTACCAGTTAGTTCAAGGAGATTCTTGCTAACCTCTAAAGAGCGTTTGGCTGACAGTTGCGACTGGACTTTTTGAATTGCAATTTGTTGACTAGCATCAGCGCATAATGAAGATAGTTTATCTATTGTATGTGCTAATTCTTCATTGTCGAAAACATCAATCCTGCCGATTGATATATCGACTTTTTTACTTGTTTTTGATTTCTTCTTTGCCGTTGGAAATGCGACAAACTGAGCTAGAAGGTCGGTCTTCTTCCCGAGAGTTTGCCAAATTGAATCAACCCCGTTAGTCAAACATTTTTCTCGAATTGAATTCTCCAAAGCTGATAGATCGTCATTCCAATCGCCACGTTTCAATTGCTTGTTTATCAGTAAGACCGCTAATCGAAAAGCATCCGATTCACTAGTGGCTGACGAAATTACCTCATTTTTCGGTAACCAATCAATAGCTGATTTAGGGCTGCCGCTGCGGCCTCTACGGCGCATCACACGGTTGGTTCTTGGCGTATTTCCCTCCTCATCATCACCAGGAACTTCGGTTTCATCCAATGCCAATGTTAGGATGCTGCGCCATTCCTTATCCATAATCTGCCAATCTGGAGATTTGGCTACTTTTGCCTTGCGCTGTTGTTTAGGGATATTAGCCTTGTAAGCAATATCCAAACATTTCGCCATATGTTCTTCCTGCAGACCAATCACCTCCTACATATTAGCCGCCTAGTAGGTTGCTATTCAATTAACCGGCAACAAAATCATTCAAATTGACGATGATAGTGAATTTTCTTCACCAGTGTTCATGAATAAAGAACGCTTGGAGCACATTGACTGAGCCCATGGATTACATTCGAGTTATCGCCTTGCTAGCACATCCTATTTTGGCTAGTGCGTTGATATTTTGGATGTGGCAACAGTATTCTTGGCGTAAAAAAAGTAAATCACTCAAAGGTATTGACAGAAAATCTGCACTCGAGCGCCACGAAAGGTTTGGAAATTATATTCTATGGTCTGGATTTGCCGTAATCAGTATTGCCTTTTTGGGTAGAATGATTGCTGGATGGCGTAGTGAACAAGATATTTTCGCAGAGATTTGGCCTACCAATTTGCATGGTTTCATCGGACCTTTAGGCTTAATTTTACTATTCATTATGACTCGATTCGGAAAACAAGCCAAGGCAAATCGGTTGGCTGGAGAAAGTTTTGCTGTTGAAAAAACCAAACATGGGAGAGCAGCAGATTTCATTATGGCATTGGTATTTATTCATGCATTCCTAGGTTTTTTGTACATTTTTTCTGTCGTTTAGGCTACTCTGAGCACAGTGTCACGATGCTGCCACATATCGATCCATTCAGCCAAATTCTGCTCCAGCCCTGGTTCTTGAATTCTACAGCCACAAGCATTCATATGTCCACCCCCATTTGGATCAAAACGAGTCGCTAAACGCGATAAATCGTATCTGTTTTGACCATGTTCAATAAATGAGTTAGCATAGAAACTAGCAGATAGGGGTGGCTTGTTGAGATTATTTATGTCACCATCACTATATCCATGTATTACACAACAAGCGTCAACACAATCCCCAATAGTTGCAGTAACTAGATACCCGTTAGAAGAATAGCCGGTATTTTCTAAATGGCAAATCGCCAAACGATCGATAATCTCGGTGTTGCTGATTACTATCTGGCGGAGTTGTTTTCGATTTTCTCTTTGAAAGTCTAGTTTCTTAACTACCTCGGGCAAAGTCATTATTTCTTCAATTGTTGACCCTGCTGCCAACATATTGACAATATTAAGCATATATTCGGACTCGGTTTGTGACAAAGTTCGGCTGAAACACATCAATTCGCCATCTTCAACAAATTCCTGTAATGTAATTCCACCAGAATCTAAAGCGTCAACAAAAGGCATTAAATCAATAAAATTAGCTAAATCAGCATAAGGCTTTACTCGCTCATATGCAAGTCTAGCAGCAGAAGGTGTTGGCTGCCAATCAATAACACCACCATTTTGTTCAAATTCAATTGATTGCTTTTCTGTTGGCCTATTAGTCTGATGATGGTCAAGATACCAACCGCATTTTTGATGAAATGGTAAATCAACAATTACTGTTTCCTCGTTGATATAATCGTCCATGCTTCCATTTCTAATTTGAGCGGCGTGAGTGAATATTATCTCTGCTTCGGGGCTGTATTTTTTGAGAATGGCCGCTCCACAAAGACCATCAAAATCTGAATCTGCGACAATTCGAGTAAAATGAGGTATCTCTAGCGCACTCACATGCTTACCGCTAGAAATTAGAATGTATAACTTCCGTTACAATAACAAGAGTGTGTTGATTATTTGAAATATTTTACCGCTGTCAAATTTGATCCTATTTTGTCGATAACTCCAATCGCTTCAACCTCATAGCCCAAGTCTACAAAATGATGCTCATACAATGATGCTTCATGTTCTTCATGAGGATTTCCGTGTAGATGGTGTTGTGGGTAAACCCCCCATGGGGCTCCTAAAATCACTGCTTTCTTGGTAATCTTTTCTAATCCTTGGAGTGCTTCTGGTAGCTCTTCTTCCTTGATATGTTCTGGCCCGTGCCACCAAAATGCATAGTCGAATTGATTTTCTGAAAAATTGTCTAGACTGCGTACATCTCCTTGAATCACAGTAGCCCAAGGACAAACTTCTGTCAAATGTTTCACATTTGGTTCATAAATTTCTAAAATAGTGAATTCATTACCCGCTTCTCTCAATTCGTCTCCGAAATCCATTCTATCATGTCTTGCACCGACATAGAGTAACTTGCCTGGCTCAGAAAAAATCATTGGTGCAAGTTTTCTAACGGATACCAATCTTGCTGCTTTCATATCTTTTTTCCCGAAAATTTTTTGTTTTAGAGATGTGAAAAAAGAGGTCATAATTAACCCATTAATCTCTAATATATAACTACTAATGAAATTAAAATTAGTTCTTTTTCAGAGATTAATCTTTGAGATATCTTTTCCCTTACTGAGTAAAATATCAAAAATATTATCTGATTTAGGATAAATAACTTGACTAATCACTTATTCCGATTAACATGGAGACTTCCTGTGGGGTTGTTTTGGTCAATTATGGCGCCATTCTACTTCTACAATATCCTCAAGGCCACTGGGACCTACCAAAAGGCCATATTGAAGATAGTGATGAAAATAATTTAGTTACCGCAGCAAGAGAATTGGGTGAAGAGACGGGTATTTCTGAAATTGTATTTATCAATGGTTTTGAAGAGCAGACAAATTATAGTTTCAAGCACAAAGGAAAAAAGACCAACAAGCAAGTATTTTGGTACTTAGCAACAACAGAGAAAATCTCAGTTAATTTGTCAAATGAGCACAGAGATTACATGTGGCTCGATTGGGAATTAGCCTTGGATATGGCAACCCATAAAGAAACAAAAAAAGTGATCAGTAAAGCACATGAATTTGCTTTACAAAATGGCTTATTCTAGATTTTCAAAATCCTGTTCATTAGAATGGAATTTTTTTATCATCGATGAGACGTTACTAGATTCTTGTCGTTTTGCAAGTGGCGTCCAAAGGGTTTCACTCTCGCCGAGATTTCTGGTAACCCACCGTGCAAAAACAAAGAACCAATCTGACAACCGATTGACGTAAACAATAGCCTCGGACCTTACTGCAGAATCGTCAGCATCATCTTGTATTGCGATAAGATTGCGTTCCAACCTTCTAGTTACGCATCTTGCGTGATGAATGATGGGTTCAGGACCTATCCCTGAAGGTAGAATAAAACTGGTTAAGGGCTCTAAATGTTCAATCCAAGCATCCATTTCATCAGTCAATGAATCGCATTGCTGCTGACTAATCAACTCCATGTAATCGGGTAAATTTTCGGGGGAACAAGCTAATTCAGCACCTAAATCAAACAATTCATTTTGAATTCTATCCAATGCGACTGCTGAAATTTTTTGTATTCGCCCAATGCTTGCACTACTGCCCCCATCTGAATGGGTTGGCAAATAAGCACATTCTCGACGAATAATGCCCACTATCGAATTCAATTCATCACATGTGCCAACTGCTGCAAATCTTGGATGAGACTTTCTATGTCTTGAACCATCGACAAATGCAGATGTTCCATCATCTCCGCTTCCAGTATATACTCGATTAATCCGAACCATTCTAGCCCCACCTGTACAGGCCCACCTCATGCTTCTATGAGTGGTTTGCGGGAAAGGAAACTAGAATTAATATCATGATACCATTCAATGTCTTCTTCACCTTGGCTCCAAGAATATAGTACCAACTGCCCATCTACAACACCATACCATTCCAACCTACCAGGGTCTAAACAAGCCATTTTTGCTCCCGTTTTTTCCAATTTATCTACTACTCCATGCCAAGAGTGAATTAAGCTTGCTAAGTAATCAGCTAGCTCACACACATGGTCATGACTTGAATCATAACTCTCTAGAATTATATCAAGTTCTTCAGTCAAATCTGCTGCATTATCGCTAATTGACTGTAATTCGATTAGCAGTTTCCTAGCACTAAGCAAACTCATCCTTGCTTCCTCAATAGTGACGACCTTGGCCCCGGAAGGCACCTCATCGATTACTCGATCAAAATCTAACAAATCGTTAATTTCCATAGGACGGCCAGAATAAATTGGTATCTCGGACATATCAGACACAAGTGTCTTTTTACGAGAAGGGTCTTGAATTCATCGTAAGAATTAGGTCGGAGAGATTGTTTTTGTTAGTTCTCCAATGTTGCCAATATCCTCTCTCAAACGATTTTGCGTGAAATGTCTAATTGCTTTCACAATTAAGTAACAGAAAAACCACAGCCATAAAAATAACTCAATAGCAATAATCAAGTAATAATATGGCCCAAGTGATGATAGCATAGCAATTCCGTCATATGGAGTTCCATTGATTGAAATATATACTAATTGAGACAGTAGATTAGCGATAAACCATACTACAAGAATTATAATCATGAAGGGTGATATTTTTGTTTGCCCAAGGTTTTTCATAATAATCCAGTATGTAATATGTACATTAAACTACATAAAAGGTTGTGTATTTTGCTCTTTTCCGGCGCAAACTACCAAAATTTGGCTGTTTATGGTAATTATTCTTCCTCGGCAGGGGAATAGCCCATTACTGACAAGCACTCATCGATTGCTGCTAACCACTCATTTGCTACGGAGTTATTCCCCCCTGATTCGATAAATAGTTCCTTCCAGTGGCTTGCCTGTTGCTGATTATCAAGGAATAAATTGATTTTGTATAGGGCTGAATACGCCATTGGATTGAGATGTTCTTCATCGCCATCCCAGGCTTTCTCGAAACACTCTATTGCACCGTGTGGACCATGTAATTGGCCGCGATGAAGTGCAACCATGCCAGCTTGACTCCAAGCAAGTGGTAAGCGCCCAATTAGCAACCCTCGAAATACTAGCCATGTTTGACCGCCAGCAAGTACAACTAGTGCTAAAAATCCAGCCCAATGTTCGAATCTTGTTAGATCATCCCAAGTTTTGGTGATTAGTCCAGTAACTCCCACACAAAACAAAAATCCTGACATAGGGGCTACTAATACCTCTCTTCGAGTATTCAACATATGATGGATGCCTGAGACCAAACCAAACGCTCCAATTACCGACAATATACCTAAATGAGCCTCTAGACTAGTTGGATTGGGTGCTGATTGGCCAAGCAGCAATAATCCTGCGATGATTAAAATCAGTATTCCAAATCTCTTCGACGGGGTTGGGAAGGGTTGGCTTTTGGCCCCAAAAATCAATACTATTCCAATGATTACATCGAATACTAGAAGCATCCAAACCGCGGTTGATTCGGCAATAATCATACTATCTACGCCACTCCCAGTAATGGGTTCTCTTTGAGCATTTGCTCAATCTCTATGATAATTGGTTCCTTTAATTATCTCGGTTGCTCGATAAACTTGCTCGACTAACATTACTGCTGCTAATTCGTGGGGAAAGGTCATCTTAGACAAGGCGATCAAATTCGTGGTTTGATGTTTGTATTCGTCCCAGCCATCTACCGGACCGATTGCTAAATTTACGTCTCTATTGCTTACAGTCCACTCTTTAACCAATTTAGTAAAATCTCGAGAGGTGTATTCCTCCCCATCCTCATCCAACAAAAATAATACTGCATTTTTGTTGATTTCTGTGAAATATTCATGTAATGATTTTTTGCTCTTATGAAAAACTATGTTGATGCCTCGAGATTTTAGCCTATCGCCGTAATTCTTTAGCATCTCTCCGTAGGCTCTCTCTTTTGCTGGCCCATGTAAGTGTACAGCTATTCTTCCCATGAGTAACTCAGTGGAGTTATACTATTGAATCATATACCCAATTATGAGTTCTATTGAACCAACTTCAAAAAGTACCACCTCTACGGGATAATATGGGATGGTGGCCTTTCTCAAAAAAAACCCCGTCCAAAAGAGTTGTAGAACCCATTACTAAAGACGGCAGAACATGGTTGCTAGAGCTTCGAGATATGTGTGAAAGAAATTTTGACAACCCAGAAGAGGCAAAGCGCAGAATAAGACAAATGCAAGTTGAATGGCAAGAATGTTTAGACAATGGGTCTCTGTCATTGGTCAATAAAGAGGCGTTAGATAGTAGAGCAGTCCGATTATTGTCTTGCACGGACATTGAATGGCTAAAATGGCTGGATGACCTTGAGTTTTGGAAAACCGGCTGGAAACCTGTACAGGATTCTGTAGACAAGGATTGAAATGGGCTATACATTTCGCAAGACCATGGCAAAGGCGACATTACACATGTTGCACACCTGTCCATTCTGTTGGAAGGTAAGAGGAATCATAGAATATCTCAAACTAGATGTCGACTATGTCTCAGTTAATGGTTTGAAAATTAAAAAATCCGTTTCTTTCGCGGGAGATTGGGGTAAAGTTCCTGTCTTTACTGATCAGAAAGGTCAACATCACACGGATTCAACGCCAATAATGAAATTCATTGACAATAATTACAATGATGGAAAACTACTCTCGACTGGTGAAGAAAAGAGAACTACGAAGTGGCTTGAATGGGCTGACACAAAGATGTCCAAAGCAACCGTTCCAATCCTGTATGGCACACTTGGTTCAGCATTCAAAACCACCACTCGGATATCAAAACTTGAGAAATTTGGCTTCATCTCCAAGCGATTATATGCTTGGGCCGGATTTCCTATTATGTGGGGCATAATTGCCAAGAAACGTGTCAAAAAAGATGGGCGGAAACCAAAACATTTGTGGCATGATTTGTTAACAGAATTCACTGATGAGCATGGTAAACAAGATTTTTTTGGCGGCTCTGAACCAAACCTTGTTGATTTTTCTGTTTTTGGTTACATGAGATCAATATCGCCATTCCCACAATTCTCGTTATTGCAAGACCATGATAATGGAATGTCTTGGTACAGAAGAATGGAAAAATTAGTAGCATAGGGTTCATTATGAAAGTTCTCAGATTTGCTGGTCTTGTATTTCATCATGTTAAGGCAAATTCTATTTTTATTGGAGAAAATAAGGGAGGATGGATCTACGCTAGCCAAAGGCCAAAACACGAGGTTAGATGCCCAGATTTTTTCATTACTGAAAAACCGCTTAACTTGACTGAATTGTCCTCAATATTAGATTCTAAATTATCCCCGGGCGATGAAACGACCTGGAATAAAGAACGGTTATCGGCTATTATCTCTCTTCTCAATGAGAACATTGCTGACCATGTGACTGAATTAGACGGGGAATGGGAGGTACGCTGTCCAACTCAAGGCGAGTGGATTCATGCAAAAAATAGTAACAAGATAAGTCCTGAATCTGGAACAAAGGAAATTCTAGCAGACGCAGTATCTTCAAACTACAGAGGCGCAATGATGGATGGTAGACCTCGTATGTTCGACGGTCATGGTCCAATGCAATGGCATACTGCGACTATGGAGATTCATCCAAGTAACAACTCTATACACGCATTGTCAAGCGCACCGATGGACAGGGACTGTCATGGGCTATCGCTTCGTTTAATTATCACGCCAATAAGAAAGGAGCCCGCTATAATCGTACCCAAAAAAGCAGATTATGGAGCAAACATTCGCTCTGAATTATTGTGGACAACTATGCTCGGAGTTATTCCTTCATTCGCAATTCCTTGGTTAAGAGGCATGGGCGATTATGTCTACTCGGGATGGGTTAACTTGCTATTCGGGGGCCTGTGTGTTGGTTTCGTCACAGGTGCGTTTTGGCGACCTAAGCGGCCTATCGTTATGTTTGAAGACGGGGAATTACAATAATTCTAATCTAAATCTCAAAAAATGCTCTAACTTTCTGGATTTGCAGCCAACGTCTCCCAATAAGAATCCTGTCGTATGGCATCTGCTGCACAAATTGTTGCCATATTGACGATATGCCTTACACCATCTGACCGGGCTACTAATTGAACTGGTTTGTCCATTCCTTCAAGTATTGGTCCGGTCATTTCTGCACCTCCAAGTTCTTCAAGCAACTTGTAAGCAATGTTTGCTGCTGCAAGGTTCGGTAGGACCAAAACATTTGCTGGGCCTTGAAAATCCATGAATGGATAATCGTCTTGTACGGACTTATTTAATGCGGTATCTGCTTGCATTGGTCCATCAATAATCAATGTTGGATCTATTTGTTTGGCAATGGCAATCGCTTCTTCAATTCTTGTTGAACGTTGGGCTCTCGTACTACCGAAATTTGAGAATGAAAGCATAGCGACTTTAGGTTTAACACCAAATCGTCTGGCAATTTTAGCAGTCTGTATGGCGATTTCAGCCAGTGTTGGGCTATCTGGATAAACATTTACTGTAGCATCTGCTAAGAATATTGTTTTGCCTTTCACATTAACCATATAGCAGCCAATTACACAATGTGCTGATGAATCTGAACCAATAACTTCTATTGTTGGTCGTAAAACATCAGCATAATTTCTACTAACTCCACCAACAAAACCATCTGCATCTCCGCTAGCCACCATTTGACTAGCAAAATACGGGCGGCTCTTGAGTAACCTTTCTGCATCTTCTAATGTCATCCCTTTACGTTGCCTGCGCTTGAATAGTGCTGGAGCATATACTAATTTTCTACGCTCGTCGTATCTTGGGTCAAGTGCTTCGTATTCAAAGGTCAAATTTAATTCCTCTGCGATTGAGTCAATCCGCTCTTTTGAGCCAAGTAAAATTGGATAACATATCCGCTGCTCAACCAATTGAGCCGCCGCTCTAATCACCTTTTCATTATCGCCTTCAGGGAATACTATTCGCTTGCCTCTCCCCCTTACTTGGTTAATCATATGACGCATTATTGAGTATGAAAGTCCAAGTCTAGATTCTAATTCTTCACGATATTTAGTTATGGAAAAATCTTCTTTGCTAACCTGAGTTATGCCCTCATCTACTGCTGCTTGAGCGACCGCTGAAGCTTCCCAAATCAAAACTCGGCGATCGAACGGTTTGGGTATGATATACTCGGGCCCAAATTGCATGGTTGCGCCATCGTAAGCCTCAGAAATATAATCAGGAACTGGCTCCTTAGCTAATTCGGCTAGAGCGTTAGTTGCTGCCATCTTCATGTTTTGAGTGATGTCGGTGGCTCTTACATCCAATGCCCCGCGGAATATGTACGGAAACCCTAGTACGTTGTTGACTTGGTTGGGATAATCTGACCTTCCTGTTGCAATTATTGCGTCTTCTCTAACTTCTTTTACCTCTTCTGGAGTGATTTCTGGTGTTGGATTTGCTAATGCAAAGATAATAGGTTTTTCAGCCATACTTACTATCATTTCCTTAGATACTAGGCCACCTTTCGATAGCCCTAATAGAACATCTGCCCCATTTAGAGCGGCGGCTAAATCACCCTCTGCAATATCATGAGCGAAATCTGCTTTATACTCATTTAATTCGTCGTTCTGCAAGCGCTTTTTTGTTAAAATGCCTTTACTGTCTACCATCTTTATGTTATTTCTATCGACGCCAAGAGCGACGTAATGATTTGCGCATGCAATGGCTGAGGCCCCTGCCCCCAACACTACGACATTGATTTGATTTAGCTGTTTATTTTGTAATTCTACTGCATTAATTAATGCTGCACCTGAGATTATTGCCGTTCCGTGTTGATCATCGTGCATAACAGGAATATCGGTTTCCGCAGCAATTCTCCTCTCGATTTCAAAACACTCTGGAGCTTTAATATCTTCAAGATTAATACCGCCAAAGGTTTTTGAAATATTTACCACGGTTTGGATGAAGGATTCCGTATCCTCTGTGTCGACCTCAATGTCAAAGACATCGATATCTGCAAAGGTCTTCAAAAGCAAACCTTTGCCTTCCATCACTGGTTTACTGGCCAATGGCCCGATATTACCTAAACCTAGAACTGCGGTTCCATTCGAAATCACTGCGACTAAATTAGCTTTTGAAGTATATTTGTAGGCTGCTTCTGGTTTTTCAGCAATTTCTAAACAGGGGTATGCAACTCCTGGGGAATATGCCAAACTTAACTCGTGGGCGGTAGAATGGGGTTTGGTCGGTACTACCTTGATTTTCCCGTAAGGTTTGGCCTCATGATAATCAAGAGCTTCTCGCTTGAGTTGTTGCTCTCTTCTGTCTCCCAAAATATCCACTTCCATTACATCGAAAGGCGATTCAATGTTTGATTGTTTGGGGTATAATCTCTTTTTATCTGTTGATTTACTGAGGATTTTTTAATCGTCGATTTGATGATACTTTACTGAACGAACGAGGGCCGCGTTCAAATACTCTAAGATGCGCCAATATGCTGATGAACGGGCCTACTGCTTCCGCTATCGCTTCTAACAAAGCGCGGAAAGCATTGCTGTTGACCGCATTGATGGTCATTACATCGCTTAGCCCGCTTCTAATCTTGTCGCCGGTTTCTGCTCACTTGACTGACAATGATACTGTGTGGCCCAAGCAAGGCAGCAATGATACTGGATGGGTACAATTGGATGCTGTAGGCGCGGACCCTCTGCTCGGCCTACAAGCAAGTGCAAATTGGGGCCTTGAGTTCGCTCCAGGCGCATCACTATCAAATGTAACAATGGAAGTAAGAGTAAACGGTAGCAGTGATTTGCTCATTGAAGAGCCCGTAATCACCGCTAGTGATGTTGGAATCAATCTTTTTGATTGGTCGGGGCTTGGTATGCTTGGCTCTAGCGATTCTTTCACCAGTTCTAATCCTCACTCGAGTAGACTTTCGCCAAATAGCGATTCTGGGGCTTATTGGACTTTGCCTTCTGGCGCTGAGATTAATGACCTAATAATCGAAGCATTAGCACCTATTGACCCTGCGGTTACCTTTGAACCAGTTGACCTTGATATTACCGATTATGCAATCCACTTTGTCGATGGGCGTTTGTATCTAGCGATTAGCAACAATCTGCTGATTATTGATTACAATAACGACCCAAAAATCATTGACATGGTTACATATGAAAATGCCAATTCAATTGTTGACTTGGAGATAGATGCGGTCAATCTTGCTCTGCATATTTTGACTGATGATGATTACTTTCATGCATTATCATTAATCGACACTTCTGTAGTTACTTCTTTGCCAGAAACAGTTACTGATTTAGATACTATTGAATTTGTCCAATTTGACCAATTCATAATTGCTAGTGATGGAACGCCATATGCTCTCGCGCCAGATAGAATTGCAGTGTTTGATGGCATTGATTGGAATAATGTGTTCTTCAAATCGCAAACAAGCCAGGGGCTAGATATTATTGAAGTGGATGGAACCCTATATTTCGCTTCAGAAGGAGATGGTGTCGAGCGATGGGATTTATCTAACAGCCTGCGCCTCAGCAAATGGACTACTGCAAATAACTTACACAGTGATTCTGTAACCTCGCTTTATAGCTCTGGCAATCAGTTATTACTTGCTTCAGAAGATGCTGGTTTAGCAAGGTATGATTGGAATACTGGGTTTTGGCTATCGACTTGGGATAACAATAACTGGCTTAATTCAAACAGTGTTGCTGATGTAAAAGTATCAAACAATATTATGGCGATCCTCAATGGCGATACGTTACAGACCTACAATACCCTAAACGGTGTATTCATACAAAGCTATGACTTACAAGATTTTGGCTTAGTAAACGATGGGGAGAAGCTTGTTGTTTGGCCAAACATTGGTATTCGTTCACCAGCAAATGAGATTATTCTGATAAGTGATGGCGGTGGCGACTTAGCAGCTATTGACACTGCTTCGACTACTACTTATGTTGGAAATATGTTGCTTGCTAGTGGCCCAACCTCTGCAGATATGGATGATGCTGTAGAGTTAAACGGTGTATTGTATGTTGCCGCTGATGGCATTATGAATCGGTTTGATACACAGCAATCTCGATGGTTAACACCTCAATTGATTGGTGATGATGTAAACCAATTAATCACCGACGGGGTTTACATTTACATAGCATCTGAAAACACCGGCGCACACAAAATGAGTGATAATGGCTCAATTATTCAAACATGGGATACTTCAAGTGGCCTAGCTTCTAATTCCGTTCAACGAATAGCGATAAATAATAATCATTTGATTTCCATAAATTCAAATTCTGCGATGTCGGTTATCGACACTTCAACAAATTCAATTACAATATATGATTCATCTAACCAGTTAACTTCGAGTGGATTAACTGATGTAGTAACCTTTGGAAATATCGCATACATTGCTACACTTGACATTGGATTGGCGCGCTTTGACTTGACAAACGATACATTCCTTGCCCCTTGGGGCTCAACTGGCATTAACGCCGCAGATGAAGTGCCATTAGAGGTTTTCAATGGTGTTTTACACATGGGATTACCTGGTTATGGAGTTGTGAGAAAAGATTTGGCTACCGGCGAAATTTTGCTACCTTTTACTGATTCGGGCGGTGGAAATAATCCAGGCAATGGTGGAAGTTCCGGCTTAGACTTCCTACCTTCTGATGTCATCTACACATTACTTTCCGATGGTTCAAACCTCTACATAGGCGGCGAAGATGGTGCTGTAAGTTGGGATGGTTCGCAAGCGATTGACTTCCAAGGGAGAGGTGGCAGTTGGGTCACTCAACCTGATACTTTCTATGATTTTGCACTCTCGGGAAGTGATATTTATGTTGGGACTGATAGAGGCGTATGCAAATACCCTACTGCGACTCTACAAGTAGATGATTGTCTAAATGTATACGATGGTATGCCAGATTGGTCAACTCGTACAGTGGCCACTGATGGTTCGAATGTCTATGGTGGAACAAACGGCGGCGTTGGGGTTTTAACGATAAATCCATTCGAAGTGATAGATACTTGGGAGGCCGGAGAGGATACCGACAATGCGCCTGTTGAAGTAATTGGAGATATAGTATACATAGGCTTGAATGGTATCGGCATTGCAAGATACGAGATCTCAACAAATTCTTGGCTACCAACTTGGACCGAATATAGTGGTTCTCCATCCGGTAATGCAATACTAGATCCCGGTAATCAAGACGTGACCGGTTTAGTAGCAGATATCAATCCAGACCAACTTTGGATTGGTGGCGAAGATGGATTCCAATTAATCGATGTTGTTAATCAAGTCGAGGTCTATGATATTGAGAAGAATGATGCATTGTATCTCGGAAATGGTGAGCCATATCAAATGGTCATTTACAACGGTATAATGTATTATCATCAAGGTGACGATAGTAATAGCGTATATCGATTGGATGTAGTTAATTTCAATCAATTATCAAACATTGATGCTGGCATCCAACTTGATGATAACAGTGGCCCTGCTTGGGGCATGGGGCTAATCGATGGAGTAATTATGGCAAGCGTGGCATCTAATGGAGGGTTTCCCGATTATTATGATGGGCGCGGCGGTATTGCTCAATGGGATATCTCTAACGATACTTGGGGAGAAAATATCGAGCCTAGCGGCCAAGTTGACAGAGTAACTGCGTATGAAACTAATTCTGGTGAAATGTGGGTTTCATGGGGAGAGCTTCGCCTCGACCTATACGATTCTTCAAGAAACTTTGTCGGATCATGGGACAGTGATGATGGATTAGATTTCCCAATAAGAGAAATCGTAGAATATGACGGTGAAGTATTGTTTGCTACTGAAGATGGAGTGGCACGATATGACCGCTCAACTAACTCATGGTTATCGACTTGGCAAGAGAATAATGGCCTACCGAGTAATTCAGGAAGTGAATTTTACGAGTTATGGACTGATGGCGTAGATTTAGTGCTTGGCGGTGGCGATGGGCAAAGTTTCCAAGGCTTCCAAGGGGGGGCAATCTCACACTGGGACGGTATTGATTGGAACGTCTATACGCAAAGTGGGCAAAATGGAATACAACGTGGCTATCCTATAACTATGTCATATTGTGGAGGGCTACTCAATGTTGGAATATATGATTCAAATGGCGGAATCGAGCAGATTGACCTATCTAGTGATACTATAGTCAATACCTTAACAGGTGCATCGTTGGGCGAAGGAAGAGTTTCAGGCGTTGCCTGTGATCAGTCAACCGATACGCTATATGTTACATTTTACGAAGATGAAGAGCCGATTAAAAAATTCAATATGAATAGCGGATCTTTCCTTTCTGACATCACCACTCAAACCCACAATTTGCCAAGCGATCGTATATGGTGGGATGCTATTGATTATGCTAATGGCGAACTAATTGTCGGCCACGGACTAGGTCAATCGGGACCAAATGTAATTGGTGGTGGATATTCGGTAATTACTACGACTGGTGCAATAACAAGTCAAGTTAATTCCAATGCACAGGGCTCATCGGTAACCTCATTCCAATGGTCAGGCACAGGTTGGTTGCTCGGCCAAGCAGGCGGTTCTTCTGGTTACAGCCGTGTTGACCACCTTGATTCGAACGGTCAAACAACCCTCCAAACTCTACCTGGGTTAGTGAGTGGACAAGTAACAACAATGGCTGGAAATGGAACCCATCTTTGGGTAACGACAATTGGCGAAAATGTCGGTTTCGGACAATCTACCGGGGCTGGAATCCTACAGGGTGAAAGACAGTCTGACGGTACAATTGTTTGGCAACAAGGCTGGACATTACCGGCGAATTCACAAGCCAATGATCTAGAATTGGTGGGCACTGATCTATATATCTCAACATCGCCTTCTGGCCTTATGATGTTGGATACCTTAAGTGCAACTTTAACTTCAATCAATGGGGCACTACACAACAATATGGATGGTTTGAAACTTGTCGGTACTGATTTAATTATCGGGCTGCAAGGCAATTCTGGCTCTTCAGCAGGGGTGCAGATGTATGATACTCAAACCAATACTTTTGGCAATGGCAGGCTACTTGCAGGCCTGCCGTCAAATATTGTCAATAGCATAGAAGCAACTCCTGATGAAGTATACATCGCTACTAATGGCGGTATTGGAAGATGGTCACTGCAAACTAATGACTGGTTAAATCCACTAAGCACTACAGACGGACTGCCATCTAACTTAATTCAAGATGTTATGTTCGATTCTCCAAACCTATGGGTGGCTACACCTTCTGGATTAGCACAAATGGATACCTTGACTAATTCAGTAAATGTACTAACTATTGCAAATGGTATGTTAGGAACCTCCTCATGGGGACTTATTGCCACATCCAACAATGTTGGAGGAGTAGAAATACATGTCAGTCATGACGGTGCTGGAAGCGAAAGACCTGGAATTACCAGCATTGATGGTGTTACTGGGTTAGTGACTCAAACCCACCGCTTTGACCAATTACCATCTAACACAGTAACTGCACTTGCAAGTGACTCTTGGGGGCTACATATCGCAACTGATGTTGGACCAATGACTCACTGGAATAGTATAAATGGACAATTCGAAGATGGTGCTGCAGCTTTCCAAGTACCAAGTTGGCCAATAGAAAGGCTGGTTAGCAACGGAGATGAATTGCTAGCAGTAGGAAGAGATATCATAACTATTTCAGAGGCTACAACTCAATCTCATTCTGTAACCAAGGTATTCGTTATTCCTGACGTAAGTATCACGAGTGCTACAATTAGCGACGATTACTTATGGGTTACTACCGATGATGATGGGTTGTTTGGTTGGATGAATAATCCGCAATGGACTCCGCTAGAACGTTTTGAGTTGCGTCGCGCTGATCCTCTGAACATGGGATTCAATTTAATCAATCAAGATATTACCAATCTAACTCATCCTGGGGTTCAAATCCAATTGGCTACAGTTCTTGACCCAATAGCCCTAGACCCTGGGATAGGCACTCCGGGAATACACGGCATTCCATTCCAAGGTATCCCGCTAGCATTCACTTCGCCGGTAAGTGATGCGGCAACATGGGCCCAATCTAACAGCCTCAAATATGCTGTAACATTGAACCTCTCAGACGACGCTCAATTATCCAATACATTGCAAGCAGCGGTAGACAATGCTGTACAAATCAATGGAACCAAATATGTTCAATTAAACCTAAGGTCGCCAAGTAATGGCTCTCTAGAAGTTAGAATTACCTACGACTACATCAAACTTGAAACGCCAATCAGTCTAACTGGATTAATTGACAGGCCAGATGATGGTGGCGGGGCATTAACTGCTTCGTGGACTCTCGTTCACGACGATGATTTCTCAAGATATCTAGTATATCTCAACGAAGGTCCTTTCACTAGTGCGTCTGGAACTTCTGAAATTTCTGCTGATGACTTAACGGGCAGAACTATTGACAAATCAATCTCTCTCCACAGTCGTTTGCAAAGTGAAGTGACAACTGCAAACGGTCAACCTTTGGTTGATGGAACGGAATATCATGCGATTGTTGTAGTAGAATATGATGATGGTCGGTTAGGGATTCCTTCTCCTCAATTAGGACCTGCAACACCAACCAATGAAGTCCCATTATCTCCAATTTGGGCAAATGCAGGGCCGCATGACGGTGGCCAAGATGGCGACCTGGAGATAGAGTGGGCAAGGTGTACTGCACTTGATTTGAAGAGTACCAAAATATATGCCCTAACTAGTGAGTTTAGTGATGTTCTTGGACTAACTCCCGAGGCGGAATTGCCACCAACTGAAGGTAATACAACAATTATCCAACTAAATCCGGGAAGGCCATACTGGATTGGTCTAACGTGTGTTGATTTAACCGACCAAGAAGATATTCTCAATCCTATTGTCATCGGCCCTGTTGTCCCTACAGGTGGATTAAACGATTTGACGCCACCGCCGAAACTTGAGAATGTTACTGCGGATGATACGCCTGATGATGACGGAGGAAGAATAACCATCTCCTGGGATGAAAGCACTGCTGATGACTGTACTTTCTATGCTGTTTGGATCAAATTGGATGATGGACAACCTGGCTTAACTGTGATTCAATCACTTGAAGAGAGTGGATTCTCTCGTTCGGTTATCATTGATGACTGCAGTACAACCAGTACGATTATTGATGAATTCGATGGTTTAATTCTACAAGATGGTCAATCATATCTTCTTGCTGTCGTTGCTTATGACGATTGGTTGAATGTTGATTTAATCGATGTCGATATAGTCTCAGCGGTACCTTTACGAAATACGATAGGTAGTGGGGGAACTCCTGATAGAATTGCATCAGTCAATGCCTATGATCATCCTGATGATGATGGTACAGCAATCGATGTGGTTTGGACTATCTCAGATGCTGATGATTTTTCACATTACATTGTTTGGGTTGCTGACCAGCCTGTATCTGATCTAAGTGGCGCATGGGCAGCATTTGGTGATGATCCTGACAAGTGCGGCTGTTTGATGATTGACAAACAGTGGATTGATGAAGATAAGAATCCTATCGAGTTGACCATTTCAACAGCGCTTTACAGCCCTCCAACAAATATGATGGACATTACTATGGCTACACCCGAACTCATTCAACCTGACATAGAATTATTCGTTACTGTAACAGTCCACGATATCAAAGGAAATGTTCACTTAACTGCCCTACCACAAGCAAGTGTCACACCAATCAACAATATTGTTGACAATGAACCACCAGAACGGTTGACAGAAATAGAACTCTATGACCGACCAAATGATGATGGTAAGGGGCTATTACTAAGCTTCGAATTAAGCGATGCTAGTGATGTTGGCTCCTATGAGATATACGCTGCCTCTAATTCGTTCACTAGTGTTTTGCCTGGTGGTGGCGGCCCAATTATTCCAATTGCGACGCTAGAAAGAAACCCTGAGTTGCCGTTATTGATTGAAATTGTTGCAGGAGATATGCCCGTGGTAACAGGATTAGAAGTATGGGCCGCAGTTGTCGTTAGAGATACTTCAGGCAACGCCTACCTAGATGATCTAGTAGTCGTTTCTAGCCAATCAATAGATGATGGTTTTGACGATTCTGGAGACTATATTACTCCAGTCGACGATTTGTCTGCTGATTGGATAGATGATGGTATACTAGTATCTTGGAGTGGGATTAATTCCGGAGAAATTAGAGGCTATAAGATATACATACTACAAGAATCATTCACCACCATTTCTGAGGCACTTGAAATTGGAGAAGTACTAGCATCTACCAATTTCCTGATTACCGGCGATATATTTGAAGAATTAGACAACGAAACCACTTGGTATGTTGCAGTATCACCGTTTGATGATTATACTACCCGGGCCACTGTTGACGTAGTAGAGGTATTGCCAAAGAAAGATTCAGGAAGTACAGAGCCGGTTAAATCGGATGAAAATACAGACTTTACTTCACTGTTGACGACGCCAAATCTATTGGCTGCTGGTTTACTATTAGTTGCAATACTGCTTCTAATAGGCATAGTTAGAACCAGAAATAATAAGAAAATGCGCGACAAAAACTGGGAATTACAGGAAGCCACATGGGGCATCCAAGATAATTTGGGGTGGGATGATGCTCCCGAGTTTGGTGCTATGGCACCAATATCTCCACCGCCACAAATAACGCCACAAGTAGAAACCGACATTTACTCCGCAGCTCAGAGAATTGAGTCAAATGACCCATACCAAAGGCAGGCTTACCAACCTCAGCAACCTGTATTACAGCCACAAAATAATGCACTACTGAATGAATTAAATGAGACTAAGCAAGGACAAAAGCCTAACATAGACACTTCCTTCCTAGATGATTTATTGTGAGGTGTAGTTATGGCTAAAAAGCCAAGAGAAGCAGTATTTACTACAGTCATGTGGGACGGTAACTCAAAAATTGCTGATTTTAATCACCATATTATGAGATTAAAAAATCATGCTGAAAGATTACGTATTGATTTGCCCGAAAACTCAGAAATATTAATCTCTCAAACAATACTTAACAGAGCAAACAAATACAATAATGAAAGATTACTCAACATTACATTTGATTGTACTTCTAGAGAATTCAAAACCAAATCTCGTGAATTGCCGAATTTAAGAAATCGCAACATAGATGCTATGACTATTCCAATGAAGAAATGGTTGGGCCAAGTTACCGGAACAAAACATGGTGATTGGCAATTTTACATCGACGCAAAAGATGTTGCAGAACAAAACGGCGTTGATATTGCACTACTGATAGAACAATATTCTATCATCGATAGTGATCGAGCAACTATCATGGTAATTGATGAAGATGGAGTGGCATATCTCAGTGATAGTCAGCAAACTGTTCAAGGGATTACTCTTGAAGTGTTGGCAAGTGGTTTGGCTGAAATGGGGATACCGCTCAGTAAAGCGAAATTGAATGAACGTTTGGTGGCTAGATGTACTGAAATTATCGCCTTGGGAACAGGAATTGGATGTTGTAAAATAATTACTATTGATGGTGTTGAGGTTGGTCAAAAAACTTCGACTATTTTCATGAAATGTCAAACATATCTCGCTCAACATTATTCAAACACCGATAACTGGACTGACCTGTGCGAGTACTCGAATTAGACGGCATTAGTGCGCTTGCATCAGTATTGATAGATGCTAGTCTGTTGGGTGTGGGGGCAATAAAGCATGGTTCTCCTGACTTGGTTTTGTTTAACTCGGGCGGACCTGCTAGTCATCTTGCCAAAAATTCAATCCTTTGTGGACCAAGTAGCACTAGAATTGTAATTAGACAATCAAATAATTCGCACGACAGTAATCGCAATAATGCACTGGAAGGGCAAATAGAATTGATTGCTGAAAGGCCAAAATTAACTGCTGAGATTGAAGAATGGAAACATGGTTGCTGGTATCATTCGAATACTATATCAGCAGCAAGTCTAGGAGATTTATTGAATAAACTAAAACAATTAACTCCAAAATATGAATTTATTGACGATAAAGAGCTTCTTCCTAGTGGAGCATTTTGGGCAGGCTCTATCGCATATGACATGGTTCAATTCACTCAACCGATATCCTTGGAAAAAGCGGCCAAGGAAAATGAAATTTTGACAGTTCTTTGGTTGATTGAAAATTATATTATTCACTCGGTGGATAATGATAATTACGCCGTTCATGGTATCGATGAGCAATGGAAAAAAAGCGTAGAGGAAGTGATTGATAATCACGACATTTTAGTAACTTTGCCATTACAACCGGAGAATAATAATGATGAGTTCTCTTCAATAAATGATGAGCAGCATCGTAGTTCTATAAAGAAAATAAAGACTTCTATAGCCAATGGTATGTTCTATCAGGTTAATTTTGGCAGGTTTTGGTCGGGTCGTTTAGTCGAGACTCCATTCACAATTTTCCAACGATTAACGATTGCCAATCCGGCTCCTTTTTCTGCCTATATCGAGGCTGTCGATTTAGGTTTAGCAATTGTTTCCTCCTCGCCTGAAACCCTATTACGCTGTAATAATAGATTATTATCGACAGCACCAATCAAAGGAACCGTTACCAGGGGCACTAACAAATCAGAAGATTTGGCAATGATTGCCTCTATGATTGCCGATATCAAGGAGCGCTCTGAACATCGAATGTTAGTTGATTTGATGCGAAATGATCTTTCGAGTATCTGCAAAGTTGGCACAGTAAATATTTCTCAATTCGATGTGGAATCATATGCTAATGTACATCATTTAGTTTCCCATATCAAAGGTGAATTATTGGATGACAAAACCAGTGGTGATGCATTGAATGCAGTATTTCCTGGAGGCAGTATAACTGGGTGCCCAAGAACCATGGTTTGTGCTGCTATCGACCAAATCGAACATTCAAACAGATCATTTTGGACCGGTTCTGTTGGGTGGTTTGATCCACATAACGATAATTGTTCGTGGAATATTCTAATTCGTACATTAGAGGCGCACAAAATTGGAAAACGATGGGAGGGGGTCGTTGGGGCTGGTGGCGGCATCACAATTCGCTCAGAGCCAACTATGGAAGTTGCAGAATCTGTTTGGAAATCTCAAGCAATAAGAAAAGCCTGCGGTTGGCTGAAACCAGATTTTGATTTAACAAATTCCGGACGATTAGAAAGTACTGCCTTGGAAATTGAAAATACATTCAATTTCGATAATTGTGGAAATGTTACTTTGATTAAGGATTTAACCTTGAATTCTAATCGGATAAAAAATAATGTTATGATAATTGATAATTTAGATTCTTTCACTTTGAATATCGCCCACGTTATTGCTGGATTAGGGTATGATGTGTGCGTAATCAATGGTAGAGACACTAAATCTGAAAATTATACTGAGTCTGGTTTTCTTACTGAACTTTTCAAGCAGCATCCTCCTTCACACATTGTATTAGGCCCGGGGCCCGGTAAGCCTCAAGACTCAAAATTAACCATGAAAATCGCTCAACTGGCTACTGATGGAGTAATAGATTTGCCAATACTCGGTGTTTGTTTAGGACATCAAGCGATAGGCTTAGTGGATGGTTACCAGTTAATCAAAGATCCAAACGGCGCAATACATGGAACTCCGGTTACTTGCCAAAGTGATGGTTCGGGGCTTTTTGCCAGCACAAACAAATCAAGTCAATTTGTTAGATACAACTCATTAATTATCACTGGCGAAGGAAACAACAACCTAATTCCAAATGTCTATGATGAAAATGGTTCGATTATGGGTTTAAGGCACAAGACAAGGCCAATACACGGAGTTCAGTTCCATCCTGAATCTATTGGCTCGATAAATGGGATTGAAATTATAACGGCATTTTTGAATCTTCAATCGGATGCTTGAAGAATCAAGACCATTTCCATTGCCATGGGGGAGGACAATGCCAACTTGCAGGTACTGTTTAGGAACGTTTTCTCGCGACCAGTTCATTCATGGTAATGGCACACGTGCACAAGTATGTATCCGCTGTGCCGTCGATAAGAAAATAGCAACTGAAGAAGAAATTGGCAATCTTTACAATGAAAAGTTGCGCAATGCAAGGCTTTCTTTAGTTGCTAGAAGATATAGTATGTTCCTGTATATTCCAGTTCTTTGGACTCTTTGGGGAATGTACATCAGTTCAGTAGAGCCGTGGGGGCTTTATTTTCTCTTGCTATTAATTGGTTTGACACTATTTGCACCTGCTTGGTTTTTCATTAGAAGCGCACACTTTGCTGGAAACATGGCAAGGCTTACTCCGGAATATGAGCGTCCTGAAGGTCACTGATTACTTTGAGTGAATTTTGAGAACATCGCCATTGTTTAATTCATAATCGGCGCCGACTGCCCTTCTAGTTCTGCCATCAACACCCTTGATGAAACCATCACCAAGATCACTATGTACTTTGTACGCTAATGGTTTAGCAGTGATGCCTTGAGGCACCACAAATGCATCTGGTAATACTTTACCATCTCCATCAGTCCATTGCCCCTCATCTTGAACAGGATAGACGACAATGTGATCAAGTTGGTCAAATAGAACCTTGTCGATTATATCAGCAACTCCAGTTGAGCCTACTAAAGATAACTTTTCTTTCATTTTATTGAGGGCTTCGAGTTGTTTATCATTCAGATTGGCCTTGTTTGAAATAGAAAACTCGCTAGAGCCTATCTGATAATCAATCATTCCTGCTGATGAGGCTCGTCTAAGTGCCAACTCCATATCTGCCATACAAGGAATGATGATTCCATTGGCGTTAACGCCAGATAAAACTCCTGATAACGCCATATCTGATTTATTTGCCGCGATGTGAATAGGGAACAATTCTTTGCGAAGATTCTTGGCCAACAATTGCAATACACCTCTTTGCCAATCCCAAGGTGGGGTCGTATCAGTATTTTGGGCTTTGAATTGTTCAAAGCCTTTAGTGACTAAAATCATGGATGAACCGAGTCCTGTTAGTTTATCGTGTAAGAAATTTAGAATTCCCTTTTCGCCCTCTGATTGAACTCTTCTAACTCCCCTAGACCAGCTATCCTCTAGTAAACCAAGTATCCAATTGTCTAATTCAAGGGCTAGAAAATCGATTTCTTCTTGAATGGATTTTGCTGCATCAGTAATTGTTTTTTGCGGCGAAATTGGATTGCCTTCAATGTCTGTAGAAGCTGCTGCATCAACTACTTGTATGAGTGCATCACAATTCGATAGATCGGCAAGAAAAGCATTCCCTCTGCCCCTCCCCTCACTTGCACCAGGCACTAAACCTGCTACATCTACTAGGTAGCAGGGTACAAGTCGCTTGAAACCGACGCAACTGCCTGTTCTCGGCTCGCAAATACTGCCCTTTCTTGGATCGTTTTCTTCAACGGGGCCAAGTCTGCCATCAGACTCTAACTTTTGACGAAGCTCCTTACATGGACATTCCAGTCTAGCGGCGACAAAGGCAACTCCTACATTGGGGTCAATAGTACAAAATGGATAATTTGCTATATCCACTTTTGCTAATGTTGCTGAAGAAAAAAATGTTGACTTGCCAACATTGGGCTTACCAACTAGGCCTATTTTCATACGGCATCTCCGATTAAGCGCCTAATATTGCCGCTACCAAGTCGCTCTTTGTTCCAGTTGTTGCTACACCCATATCTTCGGCTATAGCAACTAATTCCGCCTTCTTGAGTTTACTTAGTGAGGCTTGAGTATGTTCTGAATTATCTTCTTCTGCTGTATCTGCAGCGTCTTCTGTTACTTCTTCGTCGGCTTTTGGCGTACCGTAATTCGATGCAATTTGGGCAAGGGCAATGCTTAATTCTGGAAGGTTGAGTTTTCCATCTTTGTCTAAATCGATTGCCGAAACAAGTGGTTCCACTTCCCAAGGTGGATATTCACCAACATCGCTATTGATTAAGGCTTGTTGGAATTCAAAACTATCGATATTTCCTGAGTCATCAAGATCAATTGATTTGAAAAATTCAAATACTGATTGTTCGGTCTTGTTTAGGTAATCCGCTAGCATAACAAGTTGCTTGTCAGGGCCCTTTATTTCTTCAACCGCTTCTTCTTCCTCTTCAGGGAATTCTGTAACTTCATCGTTGTGTAGTGATGCTGAAACTGCAATTACAGTTGAGCCACCTTCATCATCAACAGTGTCGCCTATTACCAGAGTTGTGCTCAAACCGACACCTCTGCCGATTAATTGTTGAATTGTAGTAGTAGTTCCATCGACGAGTGTGTATGTTTCAACATCTGATTCGGCGGTGGTAAGGTCTTCCAATTTATGTGAAGATGTTCCGGTTCTTATCAGTACTAATGCGGCCATAACAACTGATATTGGTACAAGATAGAACATTGCTGCAGCAGTTAAGTAAAATCCTGAAGTAGATGCTACAATATCTTCGACACCAGAATCTAATACTGCCTTTTCAGTGAAGTCTCCGATCAACATAGTGATAGTGGCTGTTAATCCTCCAAACATAATGAACCATGTTGCCATGTTACCTCGAGAAGCATCAGCAAGTTTTCTATTAGCAGCCAATGGATAGGAAGAGAAGATTGCGGAAAGCATCATTAGGCCTCCGACAGTGAACATGAATCCTTCATCGATTGTTGTGGACATGGTTAGCATCTTGTCTGTTCCAGTTAGCGTATCCATTCCGGTAAAGTAACTTCCAACTGCAAAAATTGGTAACAGGAACATTGCTAATGTTGCCGATAACGCTCCTGGGTTCTTGAGTACATTGCCTGAATTTGAAGAGGCCGTGGCAAGTAAATTGATTGAACCTGCGAACAATGGCAGCATAGCGAATGTGAGAAGTAGTGCTCCAACATTCTGCAACAATTCTCCAGCATTAGCCTCTGTCATAAAGAAAGGTGGAACGGTAACAAACAGCAAGACCATGTTGGCATTCAAAAGTGAACTGGACCATACTGGTGCTTTAGCTGCGTGAGGAATCACGTGGTATGCTAGAGCAAATATCAATGCAAGAGGTACCCATCCATCCAATACTCGCTCGGAGAGCCAAACCATCTGCGAATTATCGGTTGCTTCCCCTACTACATGATACAATGAACTTACAATTCTAGCGACTATTGCCATAATTAAGAACCATGCAGTGATCGAGGAAGTTCCCTCGCCTCTAGTGGAATAAGTTGCCAAGACATTCATTAGTAGTGCTGCGAACAAAAGGCTTGATACAATATAAGTAGTCATCAAGGTGATTAAATCTCTAATACTTTGTTCATCTGAAATATCGACAAATCTGAAGATAATTGGGACCAAAATTAGGCTGAATACCATGGAAGCAGTATACAAAACTGCAACCATTGAAGCATTGGCCTCACTTGCTAAACGGTTGTTAGCCGCCCTTGACACTGCAACTAGACAGCCTCCAACTAGAAGATATGTGAAAGCAATTCCCATGACAGATGAGGTAAAATCGGACAATGCAGAACCATCATCATATGACCAGCCAATACTTGCTAGTGAATCAAGAGCTGTTGGATCATACTTATGCCAGATGCCGATGAATCCGCAAATTGCTGCTAATAAAAACCAGCCTGTTCCGTATTTTATCCAAGTACGGCTACCGCTACCAGGCTCATCTTTGAATAAATCAACGAGACCTACTGGCGCTTTGTTCATCAAAAACAATGCGAACTGGCGCATTGGAGCGCCCATTGTTCCAAGACCATTGGTAACATAGTATGAGACAATTACCAAAATTGTGAGAAGAATTGCTGCTGAGATAAATACTGGCTCCATAACAAACCCTCCGTCTATTCGACGATTACCTCACCGATTAGTGTTGCAACAATGACGCCGATTCCGATTAATAGACCAACTAAGTAATACCAAATTCCACTACCTCCGAGGTTGCCGATAAATGGCACTATATCACCAAGTATTGGCATTGAGTCCCAACCAAAGATATTGGCAAAAAGCGCAAATAAGCCGAACACTCCAACAAACATTAGTGTGAGTGCTACTCGTCCCATGGACGGTTGTCCTGAACCAACAGTTACATCTGGCAGTATTGAGTTATTCATTTGTTATCACCCGTTTGACCCCAAAGGGGTCAATCCAACCCACCGGCAGAGTGGTCATAAACATTCAGTAGGTTAAATCTCAATATTACGTCATAGAGAGCGCAGATTTTCTACTCGATTACCTCTTCTTGGTTGAGATATTCCTAGTGGAATAGGTAATGCTGACTCCAATGCCAATTCTGCTTGCCAAATTGCTTGGCATTCACAAGACAATCCCTCGAATTCTCGAAGGTCTCCACTTACTGCATACCTTTCTATTGCCGCAACAACAAACTTATCACAACTGCCACAATTGTGTGCGCCCCGAATTTTACCGCCTGCTGTTGGATGAACTATTAGGCGGCAAATTTGGTCTGGGGAACCGTTTACACCGCCTTTTGGATAGATGTGTGGATGAGCCTGTTTAATCATTTCAACTAGAGACCATAGCCATGGTGGGCGATACTCATTGTGCCTATGTAATCTATCGATTATCGTGCCTCTCTGGATATTCATTGGGTTTACTGAAATTTCGTCACTCCTAGAAGCAACATCTTTTATCCATCTAACCCCGTGATCAAGAGCATCTTTTTCAGACATGAATGGCGGTTTAAACATAAGGTAGGTTTTGACTCTAAGGTTGAATTTGCGTAAATTCTCTACAGCTTTATCCCAGGATTTGGTCGAAAAACCCTTGTTAACATGGAACCTCAACACTTCGTCGTCATAGGCTTCTAGGCCAATCGCTACAGTGAAAGATGGGTTTAGTGATGTGGCCCAAGCTAGTTTCTCTTCACTCAATTGCTCACAGCGGCTTTCAACAATCAACTCTTTACCCATCTCATGGCATTCTCGAAGTACTGTTTCTTGAAATTCTATTGGTATTTCTCTGTCTTCTAGAAGTGAGCCTGAGGTATAAATCTTGACCATTTTCTGGTCTGTAAAATTGTCATATTTTTCTTTAGCAGATTCCCACTGGGCATGAAGATTTTCATTCGTTACATCGTCTCTAGTGTCGTTAAAATACCCACAAAATGTACAGCCACTAGACCACCACCAGTGACAGCCTTTGGTACGCAAAATCACTGTTACTGCACTGCAGGGAGTTCCATCCGGCAAGGTCTCTGGGGTAACATATACTGTTGCAGGTTTGTTAGCATCCCAGGACTGTTGTTTTTCTCTTGCCCAAGGAGTATTTGCTGGGGCCTTTACCAAATCATGAATTTTAGCAGGCTTGGTATTGTTGCCAACCAAGGTGAGAGATATTTTTTTGCTCATATCTACTACCTACTTGCGCTTGAATAATATTGACGAACCTGCTTGTACAAATTGCCCCTTTGGCAAGTCTGGATTACCAGACTCAGCAGATTCTACAACTGGAGTGAATAGTTCTGCAGGTGCACGAACATCAACTCTTGAGCCTAAGCGAATCATACCATATCTTTGTCCGCGCCTTAATTCATCGCCGACAGCCGTCCAAGGCACTATAGTTCTTGCAAGTGCGCCAGAAATTTGGCAGACTTCAATTCTTAAATCGTCCTCACACAATAATACCGTTCTAACTCTCTCATTGTGCTCACTTTCTTTTTTCATTGCGGGCAAAAAAGGCCCTCTACGGCGACCTTGTCCTGTACGATGTTCCATCCTTTCTATGGTGGCTGCACACGGAGAACGATTGACGTGAACATCTAGCGGCGACATAAAAATCGCAATTCGGAATACATCTTTCGAGGATTCTTCCCCTTCCGGAACAGATTCAAACCGTTGTTCGGTTGCAAAAGAAAGTGGGTCTTGGATTGCTTCTGGATACCAAGGCCCAGTTAACTTATCCGACTCAATTAAATCAGATTCTAATTCTTCTTTGTTTGGCCTTCTTCCAGTTGCACGCTCCCTTCTAACAAACATCACATGTCCGTCTGCAGGAGATACCAATACGCCTTCATCTGATGGTATCTTTCGATCTGGGTCTCGCCAAAAATTGGCGAAAAATGCTGACAACATCCAACATAGCACACCAAATAAGTGCATCAAACCATTAATCGAATCGATGGTTACACCGATTATGATGGCGCTGGTGCCCATCATGAAGGTAATCAGTACAGGGGCGTGTCCGCCCCTAGCAAGGCCGCCCATGATATCACCTAGTTGTCAGCCCAAGGATCTTCATCATCGCCCCATGTAGGGGCTGGTGCTGGTGCCGCAGCCTCTTCAGCAGGCTCGGCGACCTCTTCCTCTGCAGGCTCTTCTTCGGCTGCTTCTTCTTCGGCTGCGGTTTCGATTGCTTCCTCGACTTCTTCCTCATTGTAGTCTTTATCGCCAGAATCTTCGGTTTTGGAATTGATCTCTTCAGCCTCTTCAACAGTCATTTCTGCTGCTCTAGCTTCAACCATTTCATCGACTCTTTCTTCGAATGCCCTAGCCATATGTTGTGATTTACGCTCAGACTCCACGGCACGCTCAATCATCTCATATCTTTCCTTGATTGCTTTGTTCAAGTCTTCAAACAAGGTCATGTGGGAAACATACCAATCATCTCTAGCCTTCATTTCAGTAACTGCAAGTTTGAGATCATCGTCAAGCTCGGTTGCAATGTTGAATATTTTACCGAGACGGTCCTTTTCTCTCGAGTATTTTTCTTCCATCTTTTCAAGTTCTGGCTCTAAATGTTCAACTCGCTTATCGGCTTTAGTGGCCTTCATTTCTAAATCTCTAATACGGAAATCTTTCTCAGCAATTAGTGACTCTTGTGCCTCTTTTTCAATTTCTCTCTCGATAATTTCTTTCTCCAAAACTTCAATTTCAGCTCTAGCGTCCAGAAGGTCTTTTTCTTGGCCTTCATACGCTGCGAATAGTTTCTGAAGCCTCTCGGTTTCAGTAGCAAGTGCTTCTTCGAGTTCACTGATTCGAATCTCTGGAGTTATTGTTCCCTCATCCGCCATACAATCACCTAGAGTCTATCCTCTTCAATAAGCCCACTCATACACCCCATATCAAAGGAACGCTTCATTAGGTCAATAATGTTAAATTAATTATTGATTATATTGCATCTGTAGCATTGACTAATTCCCTTGCAATACTTGTCTCACCCATTGAATGTCCGGCATCTGGAACGATGATTAGGTTGCTATTTGGTAGTTTTTTGTGCAACTCCCACGCGCTAACTGTTGGACAAACCATGTCATAACGGCCTTGAACTATGGTTGTAGGGATATGTTTAATTTTGTCGCAATTGTGTAAAATATGTCCATCTTCAACAAATATTCCGTTGATAAAGTAATGACATTCAATCCTTGCAAATGCTACTGCAAAGTCCAAATCTTCTGCCTTGTCAAGGTATTCTGGGTCTGGGAATAACCGGCTCGTAGCCATTTCCCAGCGCGTCCACTCCTTAGCAGCAGCCCTTCTAACCTCGACATCCTCACTGGTTAAACGTGCATAATATGCTGCAATTAGATCATGTTGCTCCGCTTCAGGGATGTGATTTTGATATGGTTCAAACGCGTCTGGGAAGACATGGCTTGCGCCTTGTTGGTAAAACCAGTGCAGTTCGCTTTTTCGACACATGAAGATGCCTCTAAGTGTAAGGGTGAGCGCTTTGTCGGGATGTTTTTGAGCATAAATTAACGATAATGTTGAGCCCCAAGAACCGCCGAAAACATGCCACTTATCGATGTCGAAATGTGCCCTTAGTGCTTCGATATCAGATACTGAGTTTTGTGTATTGTTCTCTGTTAATTCAGCATATGGTGTAGATTTACCACAGCCTCTTTGATCGAATTGAATTATATCGAATTTCTCTGGGTCAAAGTACTGTCTGTAGCCGGGCTGCGAACCGCCCCCAGGCCCACCATGAATTACGATTACCGGTTGTCCATCTGGGTTGCCAGCACGCTCCCAGAATATGGTGTGTAAATCTGAGACTGGAAGCATTCCTGTGCTGTATGGTTCAACCTTTGGATAAAGCACTTCATCGATTTCAGAACCTTCTGCCATGATGGTTGGCTTGGTTGATGGTTGGTAATATTTCGCCAAAGGAAATCTCAGCAAATTACAATGATGAAGGTACAAAGCGATTTGTTGCTAAATTTTCTGGTACT